>OBJA01000961.1_pt1 | contig 22019 bp, 21 predicted proteins | sample 1519751 | NCBI WGS metagenome assembly OBJA01 (sample SAMEA3881238, study PRJEB22517) | soil metagenome | biome: lake sediment; feature: soda lake sediment; material: sediment, water from around vicinity | place: India | collected 2013-12-23 | depth 3 m
ATGAGGGGGAGGGGGTGGAGATCGTCGTGGTCAACCCGCCGCATATCTCCAATTTCACCGATATCGAGCCGTTTCTCGACGAGCCGGACGTCACTCTGCGGATTGTCGACCGGCCGGAGGAGGTCGGCCGGCCCCAGGCCATCATCCTGCCCGGCTCGAAGAACGTCATCCACGACCTGCACTTCCTGCAGAAGGAAGGGTTTGCCGAAAAGATCGGCCAGTGCCGGGACAACGGCTGCGAGATCGTCGGCATCTGCGGCGGCTACCAGATGCTCGGCCGGATGATCCGCGATCCCTACGCCATCGAGTCGGCGGACGGCCAGCTCGAGGGCCTCGGCTATATCGAGATGGAGACGGTGATCGAGCGCGAGAAGACGCTCACCCGGAAAACCGGCATCCACCAGCTGTCCGGCGAGAGCGTCTCCGGCTACGAGATTCACCACGGGATTTCCTCCACCTCTCCCGAGCCCCTGCTGAAGTTCGACGACGGCTCCACCTGCGGCGTGGCAGGCAGTTCGGGCAGGATCTGGGGCAGTTACCTGCACGGCATCTTCGACAGCGACGGGTTCCGCCGCTGGTTCATCGACCGGTTGCGGCAGGCGGCGGGCTTTGCCCCGATGGGCAGGATCATGGCCCCCTACGACCTGGAGAATGGTTTCGAGCGGCTGGCGGAAACCGTCCGCAACAATATCGACATGGCGGCAATCTATCGCCTGCTGAGAATCTGAGGGAAATCATGATCTACACCCTGCAGCTTTGCGCCGCCGTCGTCCTCGACTTCTTCCTGGGCGACCCCCGCTGGTTTCCCCACCCGGTCAAGGGCATCGGCCGATTGTGCGCGTGGAGCGAAAGGATAACCCGCGCCCTGTTCCGCAATCTCTACCTGGCCGGCCTCTGCACCGTGCTCCTGGTGATCGCCGCCACCCTTGCCGCGGCCATTCTCCTGCTGCAAGCCGGCTCCTTCGTGCATCCGCTGCTGGGAGATGCCCTGGCGGTTTTCCTCCTCTACACGACCATCGCCGCGAGGGACCTGATCCGCCACAGCGACGAGGTCTACAGCAACCTGCGCTCGCCCGCCACCATCGAGCAGGCAAGAGCCGCGATCGCCCGGATAGTGGGGCGGGAGACCAAGGACCTGGACGAGGCCGGAATCAGCCGGGCCTGCATCGAGACGGTGGCCGAGAATATGGTGGACGGCATCACCGCGCCGCTCTTTTTCGGGATCGCCGCAAGCTTTGCCGCGCCCTACACCGATCTCAGCCCCATTGCCTGTTCCGCCGCCGGCGCTCTCTTTTACAAGTCGGTGAACACCATGGATTCGATGATCGGCTATAAAAACGATACATACCGTGAGTACGGCATGGTCGCGGCAAAACTCGACGATGTGGTCAACTTTCTTCCGGCCCGGCTCAGCGGTCTCTGTGTAATTGTGGCTGCATTTTTTTTGAATTTGGATTACAGAAAAGCCGCCCGGATTTTCTTCCGGGACCGGTTGAACCATTCCAGCCCCAATGCCGGACATACCGAGGCGGCGGCCGCCGGAGCGCTCGGCGTGTGGCTGGGAGGCCCTTCCGTCTATTTCGGTCAGGTTGTGGAAAAGCACTTTATGGGCGAAGGGGGCAGGGCGGCTTTCCCGGAGGACATAAGGAAGGCCAACAACCTGGTTCTGGTGGGTTCGCTGATTTTCCTGCTCTCGATGCTCGCACTGCACATGTTGGGCGACTGAGGAGGAGAAGTGTAGCGCCCTGGTCAAAAATTATTCATAATAATCGAGGAGAAAAGATATGGAAAGAACCTTTGCCATCATCAAACCCAACGCCTTCGCCGACGGCAACGCCGGCAAAATTTTGAAACGCATCTACGACGAAGGCTTCAAGGTGGTGGGACTGAAGAAGCTCTACCTCAGCAAGGTTGAAGCGGAAGGATTCTATTATGTGCACAGGGAGAGGCCTTTCTTCGGCGAGCTGACCGAGTTCATGGCAAGCGGCCCGTGCATCGCCATGGTCCTGGAGGCGGAGAATGCCATCCAGAAATGGCGGGACCTGATGGGCGCTACCAACCCCGCCCAGGCTGCGGAGGGGACGCTGCGCCGGGAGTTCGGCAAATCGGTGGGCGAAAACGCCACCCACGGCTCCGACGCCCCGGAGACCGCCGCCTTCGAGATCGGCTACTTCTTTTCCGGCATGGAACTGCTGTAAAAAAATCTCCGGTCCCTGCTTCAGGCCGAGGTCCCCAGCCTGAAGCAGACTTTTCTTTCACTGCTGTTTCCCCGATACCGTGCACCACAACTGCCCCTCCTGGAAGAGGATGTTCACCTCTTCGCCGAGGTCGGCGTCGGCCGCTTTGGCGACCACCTGGTATTCCTCTTCCCCCGGCGGTCTTTTGCGGACGATGGCGTAGCCTCGCGCTAGGGTCGCAAGGGGGCTGACGCTGTTCAAGCGGGTCGCCTGTTCGGATAAGGCCGCCTGCTTGCGCTCCATGATCCGGCTGATGTGGTTGTGCAGCTGCGTGGCCAGCATATGCAGATGCCTGCCGTGCAGATCGATGCGGGTGGACGGCTTCTGCAACTGGAGCCTGTTCACGAGCGAGTTCAGCCGCTGTTCTCTCGCGGCAAGCGCGTCCGCCATGGCCCGAGCGAGATACGATTCGGAGAGCTGCAGGCGGAACTCCTGTTTCTTCAGGATATTCCTCATCTCCCCGAGCAGTCGGGTATGATGGGAGACCTGCTGCTCGACGCCCTTGATCTTCCGTTGGAAGGAGAGGAGAAGACTGTTTCGCAGGGCGAGCAGGTGACGTGCCACCCTCTCGCAATCCGGGATAAGTCTTTCGGCGGCCCCCGTGGGAGTCGGGCAACGGCAGTCGGCGCAGAAGTCGGCGATGGTAAAGTCGATCTCGTGGCCGATCCCCGTGACCACGGGAATCGTCGCCCGATAAATCGCCTCCGCCACGACTTCCTCGTTGAAGGCCCAGAGATCCTCGATCGACCCGCCCCCGCGGCAGAGCACGATGACTTCGACGTCGGGCAGGGTGTGCGCCGTACGGATGGCGCGGGCGATCTCGGACGCCGCCTCCTTGCCCTGCACCTTCACCGGGAGGATTTGAATGTGAACCGGGGATTTCCTGATCTTGACGATCTTCAGGAAGTCGCGAACGGCCGCGCCGGTCGGCGAGGAGATGACCGCCATCTTCGCGGGAAATTCCGGCAGCGGCTTTTTCAGCTCCGCCGTGAAATATCCTTTTTCGGCAAGGTTTTTCTTCAGCGCCTCGAATTTGAGCTGCAGGCTCCCGATTCCGTACAGCTCCACCGAATCGACGATGAACTGGTATTCGCCGCGGGGTTCATAGACGGAGACGCGCCCGAAGACGATCACCTGCTGGCCGTCTCGCAGGGTGGCACTGGAAAATCTCTGCTGCTGTTTGAAGAAGACCGCCCGGATCTGCGCCCCGCTGTCCTTCAGGGTGAAATAGGAATGCCCGGAGAAGGGCGTCTTCAGGTTCGATACCTCGCCGACCAGCCGGACAAACCTGAACTCCGACTCGAGAATCTTCCTGATCGACTGGGTCAGTTCGCTGACGGTGAGGATGGCATTCATCGCTTTCAAAACAGAAAGTGTTCATCGGAAGTTTTCAGTGACAAAACCCCAAGGTTTCCCCGTGGACAGATAACAGCCTATATATTATAGTTTGCGGTCCATGTCCTGTTTTTTATCAAGAGGAATACAACATCTCGCATGAGGAGGAGTACCGCATGGCCAGTGAGAATGCGTTCAATAAACGGCTGACTGCCGAAACCACCATGGATAAGGTCGAGGGGCTGCTGGAACATTTCAACCTGCCCCCGAAGGCCATCGCCTTTATCCGCAGAAATAAAAGTATAATCAAAATCATTCTGATAGCCGTCATTGTCGCCGTAGTCTCCGGTTCGCTCTACAAGTCCTATCGTGAACGGATCCGGGAAGAAGCTTCTTCGGCGCTGGCCACGGCCATGCAGCAGACCGGTTCGGACCAGGCAGAGGCCCTGCGAAAAGTCGCCGATACATACGGCAGTACCTCTTCGGCCCTGTGGGCGAAGATCGAACTGGCCCATCTCGATATGAAAAACGGCGCCTATGCGGACGCCGGCACCAAATACAGCGGGATCCTGGGTGAACTGAAGAAGGCGAGCCCCCTCTATCCCCTGGTGCTGTTCGGCATGGCCCAGTCGCATGAAGCCGACCGGAAATATCCCGAGGCGATGAGTCGGTATGATGCTCTCAAAAATTTCAAAGGCTTTGAACACCTGGCCTATACCGGCATGGGACGCATCGAAGAGATGCAGGGTAACATCGACCAGGCCATCGCCGTGTATAACGATTTTCTGATGAGCATCGGCGACGACCCCATGCTGGCCCAGGCGAAAGAGGAAATACAGAGTAAAATAGCTCGACTGAAGGCTCGAACGTGAAAACAATCACCTCTCTCGCGGAGATTTCCCGGCAGGCCCGGGAGTGGCAGCGGCAGAGTCGGAAAATTGCCCTGGTGCCAACCATGGGCTGCCTCCATGAAGGGCACCTGTCGCTCATGCGCCACGCTGCAGGGCTTGCCGATCGCGTCATCGTCAGTATCTTCGTCAACCCCATGCAGTTCGGGCCGAACGAGGACTTCTCCTCGTACCCGCGCCAGCTCGAGACGGATTGTCGGCTGGCCGAGAAAGAGGGAGTGAGTGCCGTCTTCTGTCCCGAAGCAAAGGCCATGTACGGCCCTTCCTTCCAGACCACGGTCAGTGTCACGCAATTATCCCGGGGCATGTGCGGAGCGGACCGGCCGGGGCATTTCGACGGCGTGGCCACCGTGGTGCTCAAGCTTTTCCACCTGACCCGACCCGATGTGGCGATTTTCGGGCAGAAGGATTTTCAGCAGCTGGCGATCATCCGGCAGATGACCGCCGATCTCGACCTGGGTATCGAAATCGTCGGCTGTCCGATCGTCCGCGAAGCGGACGGCCTGGCCATGAGTTCCCGCAACAAGTACCTGGAGGGGGAAAGCCGACGGCAGGCCCTCTGCCTGTCGCAGGCGATTCACGCGGCCCGTCAGCTGGTCTCGGGCGCCCCGGGCGAGGTCGCGGCCGAGGCGATTATCAGGCAAACCGAAATTATCGTCGACCAGGCAGGGGCAAAACTCGAATATGCCGTGGTCATCGACGAGGATTCCCTGCAGGACCAGGCCGTGGTGACGGAGAAAAGCGTACTGGCACTGGCGGCGAAGGTCGGGGGGAAAGTCCGTTTGATCGACAACGCGAGACTGATTCGGCACATAGCGTAGCGTAGATTCATACCAACCGAAGAGACAAAGAGAAGATAACAGACAAGGGAGTCGTCTATGCCGGGATTTGAACTGCTGGGCCAGGAAGAAAAAAGGGAGATCATGGATGTCCTCGATACCGGAGTGCTCTTCCGGTACGAATTCCACGAGCAGCGTAAAGGTGTCTATAAGGTCAGGGAATTCGAAAAAAAATTCGCAGAATACTGCGGGACCTCCCAGGCCCAGGCGGTAACCTCCGGCACTGCCGCCCTGAAGGTCGCCCTGACTGCGCTCGGTATCGGTCCGGGCGATGAAGTCATCACCCAGTGTTTTACTTTCGTCGCCACCTGGGAGGCGATCCTGGAGGTCGGCGCCGTACCGGTATTCACCGAGGTCGATGCCACCCTGAACATGGATCCCAGAGACCTGACCAGGAAAATCACCGACAGGACCAGATGCATCATTCCCGTCCATATGCTGGGGGCGCAGGCGAAGATCCGGGAGATCGTCGAGATCGCCACCCGACACGCCATTCCGGTCCTGGAGGATACCGCCCAGGCGGCGGGCGGCCGAATCCAGGGAAAACATCTCGGCACCTTCGGCAGGTGCGGGACCTTTTCCTTCGATGCGGTCAAGACGCTGACCACCGGCGAGGGCGGGATGATCATTACCGGCGACCAGGAGCTGTGGCAGGCGATGTCCGAGTATCACGATCACGGGCATGACCATAAAGTCAATCCGGGGGGCCGGGGCGGGGAGGGCAGAAGCTTCATCGGCTCCAACTACCGGATGATGGAGCTTCAGGGCGCAATCGGCCTGGCCCAGCTCGGCAAGCTGGATTACATGGTAACCTGCCAGCAGAAGAACAAGGCGTTCCTGAAAGAGGCCGCCGGCAGCATCCCCGGCGTAGCCTTCCGGGAGCTGGTCGACGAGCAGGGGGATACCGCCACGCATTTCGCCTTCATCATGCAGGACAGGGAGCATTGCCGCCGGGTCAACGAGTGCCTGCGGCAAGAGGGTGTGGGAGCGATCAACTTCGCCGAGAACACCTGGCACTTCTATCCCCAATGGGAGCATCTGCTTCAAGGCAGAACGCTCACCCGCTCGGGTTACCCCTTTGCGGACCCGGCCTCCGGCAAGAGAAGAATCGTCTATGATCCCCAGGCCCTGCCGCAATCTTCGGCGCTGCTCGAGCGGACCTTGGTCTATCCGGTTTCCGTCAGGATGGACGAGGCCAAACTCCAGCAATTGGCCCGGGCCCTGAACAAGGCTGGGCTTGTCTAACCTAAAAGACCCCCTGGTTTTTCCCGAACAACCGCCTGGCAATGAACATCTTGCCGGGCGGTTTCCTGTTTCTCTTACTTGATAAAGCCGTAAAAGCGCTCCAACTCGTGGAGATGGACTCTGGAAAAAGTTCGATATACGAGACGGAGTGTCTGAACGGCGCTTTGGTAGTACATATGGTACAGCGAAGCGCTGTTTCAGACCTACAACGAAGCAGATCGGACTTTTTACGAGTCCATCTTACTTGTAAAACTTGTGCGAACCGTATTGATCCAGGAAGGTATAGGAGGAAGTCCAACTGGGTTCGACGGATTTGAGATGGAAATGGGTAGCGCCTTGGGTGAAATCACTGGTCTGCAGGGCGAGGTAGACCGAGTGCATGCACTTGAGGAAGGCCTTCGGATCATCGGGCATATATGATTCCTTGTTCGTGGTCCAGCTGAATTGGTACGGCTCCTGAACAACCGCCTTGATCGGCACGCCTTTTTCATTTGCTCGGTTGAGAGTGACAAAAGCCACTGCCAGTTGTCCGATCTGCGGCTCCGATCTCGCTTCATGATACACATTGAGGGTCAGCCATAACAGGCCTTCGAGTAATGTCATGGTCATATCTCCTTCATTCTTGAGGTTGCCCAACAAAAAATTGGGGGGTATGCTCCGGTTATGCTTGCAACGACCCAGGCTCCACAATTACTTTGTAATACTTGACAGTTCCTAGCAATATGCAATCTCCGGAAAGGTGATTGTCGGATAGCAGTATACCTTATTTGAAATTGACGTCAACAGTTTATGTCACTATTAGAAATCATTCTCATCAGTAATTTTTATTTTAATTATCATATCCTTATACAATAAGATGTAAATGGATTACTTTAATTTAGAATCCATCACTCTCATATATTTTTGATTTACCTGTGTATTTCATTCAGTAGAAAAAAAACGCAACTTGGGATCAAAGCACTCCATTATCAGGCGACCATCCAGCTGATTCCGCAGGTTATGCCCAGCAAACAATGGCAACCCCAAAGCAATAGCGGTTTGCCGACAATTTCGAAAAATGGGGCGGAGAGAGAAGCCCACCGAAGAAGTGAAATCTCCGGTGGGACGAGGGGGAAAACGGTCTGCTATGCGGCGGAGGCGGTTGGCCGGTAATTGAAAAACGGCATCAACAGATTGCTCGCCGATTTCGAACATGCGGCGACGCTATCGAGCACAGCATGTGTTCCATTCTTTTTCATGACGACTATCTCCCAGCAGTCGGGAGAGGCGGCGATCGCCTGCATCAGCCCCAGGTGCTGGGCATGTCCCGCCTTGTAGGCTTCCACATGGCCAAGAACGGGGCACCCCAGCAATGCCAGATCTCCCAGGAGATCGAGGACCTTGTGGCGAATGAATTCATCCTCGAAGCGCAGGCCGTCCTCGTTCAGGACGGATTTTCTGTTCCAGTGGATTGCGATGACATTGGCCAGGGAGCTGCCGAGTGCCAGACCGTTGGCCCAGAGTTCTTCGACCTGTTCCACATAACCGAAGGTTCTGGCCCTGGCGATCTCATCGCCGAAATGATCGGTGAACAGGTCGAAGGTGAAACGCTGCTTATCGATTATGGTGTCGTCAAAGGAGATTTCCCCGGTAAGCTTGAAGCCGTTATACGGGGAAATGGTCAGGCATTTGTCGCCATCCTTGTAATAGATCGGCCGCGTTATGCGCAGCACCTTGCGCAGTCCGTTCTGTCTGGTCTTGCCGGTGAGCTTGAGGAGCTGAAAGAAGGGCTCCGCACTGCCGTCCATGATCGGAACCTCGGCGGAATCGAGTTCCACATTCGCATTATCAATACCGAATCCATGCAGGGCGGCGAGCAGATGTTCGGTGGTTGAAACCTGGAAATCACCATTACCGAGCGTCGTGGCAAGTCTCGTGTCCACGACCTTGTTCATGTGGGCCGGAACGTGTTGTTCTGGGGAGATGTCGGTTCGATAGAAACGGATCCCGTTATTTACCGGAGCTGGCTTGATGGAGAGGTTGACAGTTCGCCCTGAGTGCAGGCCGACACCGCAGCAGCTGACCGTCTTCCTCAGCGTATGTTGAAATGGTTCGATGGGTATAGGCATTTGATTCCTTTACAAAGTAAAAATATTTTTACCAGAAAGTGCAAATTTTATGCCACTGAAAAACAGCTCCCCACCTCCTGTTTTTTCTACGTGAGAACCCTTACTTAACTGATAGATCCGTATTCTCGCCCAATTGCGCCGGTGTGAAAAAAACCACAGTCGATACGGCAGAGGGAGTGTTTTTTCCCACAGTGGAATTTTTCGCAACTTTTCCGGGGTTCTCTCAGCTGATCCTGTTTTTCCACGATTCGATCATTTGCAGGACATATGCTTCGAAATCGCTTTCCCGTTGCAGGCCTATTTCCAGGAATTCGATAGGCAGGGACACCCTGAGCAATTCTATCTTGACGTAATCCTTTTCCGTGGTGACGAGATGCGTCGCCCCGAGGGTTCTGGCTCTCTCGCAGAGGTCATCGACCACTCTTTGACTGTAGGAGGCATGATCGGATAGAGCGAGGCAACCCGCGAGGCGACTCCCCAGGCTTTTCAGCGACTCCTCGAATCTCGCCGGGTTGGCGATACCGCAGAATCCGAAGAAAACCTTGTCACGGTCGGCGGGTGCGGCGGCATAACTCGAATCCTTGAGTTCATGCCTGCCGATGGATGAATAGAAAACGGGTCTGCCGGCAAACCGACTCCGTAAGAGCCCGCCGAACGATTCGGCTCTCCGGCGGTTTTCTTCCCTGACCCCGGTAAGCAGAAAGGCATTGCACCTGTGCAGGGCGGAAATCGGCTCCCGCAACACACCCCCGGGAAAAATGCGACTGTTGCCGGCGAGATCGGAGCCGTCAAAGAGGACAAGGTCCACATCCCTCTTGACCGCAAGGTGCTGAAAGCCGTCATCGAGTATCAGCAGGTCTGCATGGAGCTTGTCCACCGCCCACCGGCCGGGCCGGATGCGGCGAGTTCCGGTGAGCACCGGTATCCCCGGCAGGGACCGGGCAAGCATGCAGGGTTCGTCGCCGGCCTGCTGCGGGCCAAGCAGCAGCCTGGTCCCGTCGGAGACGATGTTGACTTTCTTCCGGGACTTTCCGCCATAGCCCCTGCTGATGATCGCCGGACGATAGCCCTCGGCCTTGAGAAATTCGGCCAGGTATCTGACAGTGGGGGTTTTGCCGGTCCCGCCGAGGACCAGGTTGCCGACCGAAATGACGGGGACCGGGAGGGAATAGCTGCGGAAAAGACCTTTTTCATAGAACTTCTCCCGCACCTTCATGGCGAGGCCGTACAAAGGACTGAGAGGGCGGCCGAGGCAAAAGAGCAGATCAAGACGGTTTGGCATAGCGTTTCAAGGGGAAATAAGGTACTCATCAGGGCTTTTTACTTGAGTATCTTGGAAATTCGTTTCTTGTTTTTAAAAGGAAATTCGTGAAGGTATTTATCCACTCTGCTGTGGGAGGGGATAACAGCCCGTGGGTTGCGGCGCAGCCCGCATTAGTTTTTGCAAATTACGACGCAACAGACTAATATCATCTCCGAGTAGTATATGCTCGCTCTTTTCCAGGATATTTCGTCAACGAAAGTCTTAAAGGGAGCTCGGTAAACCAAATAATCAAAGGGAGGAAAAAATGAAGTTGACTCTGAGTGGGAAGTTGCTTTCAACCGCCGCTTGCGTATTGATGGCCCTGTCGGCTCCGGCGATGGGCGTTGCCGGGGACACCATTAAGTTCGGCGTTGCCGGTCCGCACAGCGGCGACCTCGCATCATACGGTCTGCCCACTGTCAACGCTGCCAAGCTGGTGATCGACAAGGTGAACGCCAACGGCGGCATCAACGGCAAGAAGGTGGAGATGCTGGTTGAAGATGACGTGTGCAAGCCGGAGATTGCCACCAACACCGCCACCAAGCTGGTATCCGACGGCGCCGAAGTGGTTCTCGGACACATCTGCTCAGGGGCAACCATAGCCGCCATGCCGATCTACAAGAACTCCAACGTACTCGTCATGTCCCCGTCCGCCACCAGCGACGAACTGACCTACAGTGGCAACTATCCGAACTTCTTCAGAACCATCGCCCCGAATGCCGCCCAGTCGCCGGCCATGATCGATTTCGCCATCGATAAGCTGGGCTTTACCAAGATCGCCATCATCCACGATAAGGGCGATTACGGCAAGCCCCTGGCCGAAGGCGCCAAGAAGCATGTCGAGCAGAAAGGCAAGGGTGAAGTGGTGCTGTTCGAGGGAATCACCCCCGGCGCCATGGATTATTCGGCGATAGTCCAGAAGATCAAGCAGTCGGGCGCCCAGGTCGTGGTGTTCGGCGGATATCATCCGGAAGCCTCGAAAATCGTCGGCATCATGAAGAAGAAGCGGCTCGATATCGCCTTCGTCTCCGATGACGGCGTAAAAGACGATACCTTCATCAAGGTTGCCGGCGACTCCGCCGAGGGCGTATACGCCGCCGGTCCCCAGGACAACTCCGCCAATCCGCTGGCGGCAGAGGCCAAAGAGGCCCACAAGAAGGCATTCGGCACCGATGCCGGCGCCTTCTTCGAAGGCGCCTACGCCGCCACCGTGGTCATGTTGAACGCCATCGAAAAGGCCGGCTCCACCAATCTCGAAGATCTGAAGAAAGTCCTCCAGACAGAACAGGTAGACACTCCTGTCGGTAAAATTAATTTTGACGAGAAGGGCGATGCCGTGGGGGTAGGCTTCTCCATGTATGTCGTTGATCAAGGCAAATATGTCGTAGCCCAGTAACACAACCCGTCAACCCTCTGATATCTGAAGCAGATGCATTCCAACTGTGTTTGCTTCAGATATTTTTTTATGCAGTCATGGATTACTTCATCGAGCTTCTTTTCAGCGGATTGACCCGGGGGTCCATCTATGCCCTCATAGCCCTCGGTTACACCATGGTGTATGGGATCATCGGTCTCATCAATTTCGCCCATGGCGAAATATACATGATCGGGGCCTTTACCTCCTTCATCGTTGCCACCGTTCTCTCCGTCTACGGGTTCCCGCTTCTTGCCATCGTCATCATTGCCGGTGTCGCCGCAGTCATCTGGTCGAGTTCCTACGGCTACACCATCGAAAAAATCGCCTATAAACCGCTCCGTCACGCACCGCGCCTGTCGCCGCTGATCAGCGCCATCGGCATGTCGATTTTTCTGCAGAATTACGTCCTGCTGGCCCAGACTTCGGATTTCCTGCCGTTTCCCACGCTGATCCCGGATATGCCCCTCCTCGAGCCCATTGCCCACATCGTCGGCACCACCGATCTGGCTATCCTGGTCACCACCGTGGTGGTCATGACCGCACTCACCTTGGCCATCAAGTTCAGCAAGATCGGTAAGGCCATGCGGGCCACCGCGCAGGATCGGACCATGGCAACCCTGGTCGGCATCAACGTCAACAAGGTGATCTCGGCCACCTTCATCATCGGCTCCGGCCTGGCGGCGATCGGCGGGCTGCTCATCGCCTCGCACATCGGCCAGATCAACTTCTATATCGGCTTTCTGGCCGGCATCAAGGCCTTCACCGCGGCGGTCCTGGGGGGAATCGGCTCGATTCCCGGCGCCGTCCTCGGCAGTCTCATCCTCGGCCTCACCGAAAGCTTCGCGACCGGCTACGTATCCAGCGATTACGAAGACGTTTTCGCCTTCATGCTCCTCGTCCTGATTCTTATCTTCAAACCTTCCGGCATCCTCGGCAAGGCGGCCAATCAGAAAGTGTGACATTACAATGTTTTCCTTGAAAGAACTGAAAAAAGGGTTGTTAACCTCGCTCTGGTTCGTTTTTTTGACGTTCCCCATCGTTGTGATCAAGGTCGATCCCATCGCCCGGACCGTCGCCTGGCGGTGGCAAAATATGGCCTATATGGCCATCGGCACCTTTCTCGTCTATTTCCTGGTCAGAATCATTCAATACCGCAAGGAAAACCGGACGAAACCGGTCGCGGTCGGGGAGGCCGGCTCGATCATCCACAGGATACTGGCAAATCCCGGGCAACGGCTGATGCTCCTCGCAGTCGTCGCGGTGCTGGCCACCCTGTTCCCGCATGTGCTGTCCTCGTATCAGACCAATGTCATGACCACCGCCCTGATGTACGTGGTGCTGGGCTTGGGCCTGAATATCGTGGTGGGCATGGCGGGGCTCCTCGATCTCGGCTTTGTCGCCTTCTATGCGGTGGGAGCGTACAGCTATTCGCTCCTCCACCTGCATTACGGCCTCGGTTTCTGGGCCGTTCTGCCGGTCGGCGGGCTTCTCGCCGCCTGCTTCGGAATCCTGCTTGGTTTTCCCGTGCTGCGTCTGCGCGGTGACTATCTGGCCATCGTCACCCTCGGCTTCGGCGAAATCATCCGCCTCATTCTCGAGAACTGGGGTGAATTTTCCCGGGGGCCCAGCGGGATCTCCAACATATCCCGGCCGGGATTCTTCGGCATGGAACTGAGCCTCGAGCAGTCGATCGTCTACACCTATTATCTCATGATCGTTTTCGTCGTCATCACCATCTTCATCGTCAACCGGCTGCAGGACTCACGCCTCGGCCGGGCCTGGATCGCCCTGCGGGAGGACGAGATCGCCTGCCAGGCGATGGGGATCGACAAGCGCAAGACCAAGCTCGTCGCCTTTTCGCTTGGCGCCTTCTGGGCGGGAATCATGGGCGTGATGTTCGCGGCGAAGACCACCTTCGTCAACCCCAGCAGCTTCACTTTCCTCGAATCGGCAATCATTCTCGCCATCGTGGTTCTCGGCGGCATGGGGTCCATCGTCGGGGTCATTTTCGGGGCCCTCATTCTCATCCTCATGCCGGAATATCTCCGGGCCCTATCCGAATACCGAATGTTGGCCTTCGGGGGAATCCTGGTCTGCATGATGGTCTTCAGGCCGCAAGGACTGATCTCCAGCATTCGCCGCACCTACCATTTCGAGAAAAAAAACACCGATAACACTGCTAATTAGTTACGATGAGCAAGCAACCCATCCTGAACGTCCATGGCCTGACCATGGACTTTGGCGGCATCCGCGCCTTGAATGCCGTCGACCTCGAAGTGAACAGCGGGGAAATAGTCGCCCTGATCGGACCGAACGGCGCCGGCAAGACTACCTTTTTCAACTGCATCACCGGAATCTATACGCCCACCGGCGGCGACATCTGGCTGACCGACCCCAAAACTTCGAAGCAGACTTCCCTGAAAGGGTTGAAGCCCAACCTGGTGACGGAAAAAGGTCTGGCTCGGACCTTCCAGAACATTCGTCTCTTCCGCAAGATGACCGTGCTGGAAAACGTCATGATCGGCAGGCACTGCCGATCCAAGGCCTTCATTTTCGGGGCAATCTTCCGGGACGCGGCAACGAGGAGGGAGGAATTGTCCATTCTCGAAACGAGCTATGCCATCCTCGAGAAGGTGGGGCTGGAGAGATATGCCGACGAATTCGCCGACAACCTTCCCTACGGCGATCAGCGGCGCCTGGAGATCGCCAGGGCGCTCGCCACCGAGCCGCTGCTGCTGCTGCTCGACGAACCGGCGGCCGGGATGAATCCCCAGGAGACCGTCGCCCTCGACCAGCTCATAAAGAAGATATCGCGGGAAGGGCAGGCGATCCTGCTCATCGAGCACGACATGAAGCTGGTGATGAGCCTCTCCGACCAGATCTTCGTCATGGACTACGGCAGAAAGATCGCCCAGGGCACACCTGCCGAAATCCGGGAGAACCCCGCGGTCATCAAGGCATATTTGGGTGAGGAAGTAGATGCTTAGGTTAGAAAACGTACAATCGGGATACGGCAACAAGCTGGCGATCAAGGATGTCTCGCTGGAGATAAGGGAAGGTGAGATAATCACCCTGATCGGCGCCAACGGCGCCGGGAAGAGCACCACCCTCATGACCATCTGCGGGGTCGTTCCCTGCCGGTCCGGACGTATCCTCTTCCAGGGTCGGGAGATCCAGAAGATGGAACCCGATCAGATCGTGAGAATGGGACTCTGCCAGGTCCCGGAAGGGCGGCATATCTTTCCGCAGCTGACCGTGAGGGAAAACCTCGACATGGGCGCCTTCCTGCGCAAGGACAAGGAGGGGGTGAAAAAAGACATCGAGTATGTCTATTCCCTCTTTCCCATCCTTGCCGCAAGGAAAAACCAGGAAGGCGGCAACCTGAGCGGCGGTGAACAACAGATGCTGGCCATGTCGCGGGCGCTCATGGCCCGACCGCAGGTGCTCCTGCTCGACGAGCCGTCCATGGGCCTCGCCCCGCTGGTGATCAAGCAGATCTTCGAGATCATCAAGCAGATCAACAAGGAGAGCAACACGACCATCTTTCTGGTCGAACAGAATGCCAATCAGGCCCTGCACATCGCCGACAGGGGGTATGTCATGGAAAACGGACAGATAACCCTTACCGGCTCCGCCAAGTCGCTGCTGGCGAACCAGGGAATCCAGAAGGCCTACCTGGGCATCTGAGAAAAGAGCAGGGGGCGGCGCCAGGAGCCGCCATTTCGACATTCACGGGGATACGCATCCATGGACAAAATCAAGGTCGGAGTAATAGGGGTCGGCTATCTCGGCCGGTTCCACGCCCAGAAATATGCCGCACTGGAAGATGTCATGCTGGTCGGCGTCGCCGATACCAACGACGAGCAGCGCCGCCGGGTCGCCGAGGAGTGCGGCTGCCGACCGTTCGGCGATTATCGTCATATGCTGACGGAGGTCGATGCCGTTTCCATCGCCGTGCCGACTTCCATCCATCACCGGGTGGCGGGCGACTGCCTCGATGCCGGAATCGACGTCCTCCTGGAAAAGCCGATGACGGTCACCCTGGCGGAGGCGGACGAGCTGATCGCCAAGGCCGCCGCCGGAAATCTCATCCTGCAGATCGGCCACCTGGAGCGGTTCAACCCTGCGGTACAGGCCATGGAACCATTTCTGACCACCCCGGTCTTCATCGAAAGCCACCGCATCGCCACCTTCAAGAACCGGGGCGTCGATGTCGACGTGGTCCTCGATCTCATGATCCACGATATCGATATCATCCTGAATATCATCGACTCGCCGATCAAGACCATCCATACGGTCGGGGCGCCGGTGGCCACCGCCAATACCGATATCGCCAACGCCCGACTGATCTTCGAGAACGGCGCCACGGCCAACGTCACCGTGAGCCGCATCTCCCGGACCAATGTCCGCAAGATGCGGGTCTTTCAACCCGGGTCCTACATCAACGTCGATTTCGGCAACAAGCGCATCATGACCATCCAGCTCTCCGACGAACTCCGCGAAAACGGCATGCCCAGGCAGGTGGTCGAACTGCGAACCTTCGCCGACGGCGATGCCCTGAAGAGCGAAGTCACCTCCTTTGTCCGGCATGTCCGGGAGAGGACCCGGCCGGCCGTATCCGGGGTGGAGGGCAGACGGGCCCTGGCCGTGGCCCTGCAGGTCATGGACCAGATCAGGGAACACCAGAATCTCGATCTCTTCAAGAAGGTGCTGGACGCGAAGAAATCATGACGGCCCCCAGAATCATGATCGTCACGGGGGAGGCCTCCGGCGATCTTCACGGGGCCAATCTGCTCCGCGCCCTGCGGGCGAAGCTGCCCGACCTGCGGGCCTGCGGCATGGGCGGTCCCGAACTGGCGTCGCTTGGCATGGAAATCCTGTTCGACGCGGAAAAAATCTCGGTCGTCGGTGTCTTCGAGGTCATTTCCCATCTGCCGGATATTTTCCGGGCGCAACAGGTGCTCCGCCGGCGGTTGCATACGGATCGCCCGGAACTGCTCATCCTGATCGACCTTCCCGATTTCAACCTGATGCTTGCCAAGAAGGCCAAGGCTCTCGGCATTCCTGTCTTCTACTACATCTCCCCCCAGGTCTGGGCCTGGCGTTCCGGCCGGGTCAAGACCATCCAAAAACGGGTGGACAAGCTCGGGGTAATTTATCCTTTTGAGGTGGAATTTTATCGCGAACGTGGGGTCGATGCGGAGTATGTCGGCAATCCTAACCTGGATTCGGTACGCGTTCTAGAGGATAGAAAGGCTTTTCTCGCCCGGCATGGTCTTGCCAAGGAAACGACCTGCATCGGCCTGCTGCCAGGCAGCAGAAGAGGGGAGATCGCCACGTTGCTGCCCGTTTTTCTTGAGACCGCTCGCTTGCTGCAGAAACAATCGCATACCCGCCTGACCTATTTGATCCCTCAGGCCACCACCATCGCTGATCGCGATCTCGAACAGGCCGGCCTTTCCCATTTCCAGCGAGAACTGGACATCCGCATTGTCAGGAACGACCGGTACAGCATGATGGCGGCATGCGATGCAGTGGTGGCCGCCTCGGGCACGGTCACCCTGGAACTCTCCATCCTCCAGGTCCCCATGGTGGTCTGCTACAGGCTTTCGCCGCTCTCCTATCGGCTGGCAAAGATACTGGTAAAACTCGATCATTTCTCCTTGGCCAATCTCATCGCCGGGTACACGGCCGTTCCCGAACTCCTGCAGGACGAAGTAACCCCCGAAAGGATCGCGGGCGAACTGACAGCCTTGCTGACAATTCCGCAAAAGATGCATACCATGAAAAATGCCCTGAGAAGCATCAAAGATAAACTGGGCGAACCCGGGGCCTCGGAAAAGGCCGCGGCGGTCGCCCTCCGACTCTTACGGCAAGCTCATGATCGAAGAAACTGAACCGGATGAACCGGTCATCCTGGAAATCGACGGGGAACTGGACCTGCACACCTTCTCCCCGAAGGACTTGAAAACGCTCATCCCGGACTACCTGGAAGAATGCCGGAAGAAGGGCATCCGTGAGGTGAGGATCATCCACGGCAAGGGCACCGGCAACCTGCGCCGTTCGGTGCACAGCCTGCTCGAGAGCAACTCCCTGGTGCGTCATTATCGGCTGGCCGGCAATGACAGCGGCGGGTGGGGCGCAACCATCGTCACCCTCGCCGATTAATGGTGTACGGGGGTCTGACAGGACGCTATTTGCCGAAACTGCAGGCCGGATAGTTGCAGGAGGGACAATTCCGGCACAAGCCACCGTGCCCCATTTCCGCAAACTCCCGCCGGCCGATTTTCTGGCCGGTGAGAATCCTCGGCAGGACCAGGTCGAATACCGTAATCTTGTGGTACATGCCGCAGGCCGGCAGGCCGAGCACGGGATGCTCCCCAATCCTGCCGCAGAGGAACATCGCCCCGGGCAGGACCGGTGTGCCGTAGACCACATCGGTGGCTCCGGCCAGAAGAATTGCCTCCCGCGTAACGTCGTCGGGATCGACGGACATCCCTCCGCTCGTCACAATGAGTTCGGCGCCCTGGGCAAGGCAATTGCCGATCTCCCGGGCGATATGTTCCTTGTCGTCAGGTGCGAACCTGACCGCCACAACCTCCGAGCCGAGCAGTTCGGCCTTCTTCCGCAGCACATCCTGAAAGCCGTCCTCGATCCGTCCGTGAAACACCTCGTTGCCGGTTATGACCAGGCCGATCTTCATTCGCCGCAGCGGCAGAACCTCGACAATTTTATTGCCGGAGGCGGCAATGGCCTCCGCGTCCTCGACGAGCCGGCGTTTGGCGACCAGCGGAATGAGCCTGGTGGCTGCGACCGTCTCGCCCTTTTTCACCGGGGTATTGTCATGGAGGGTGGAACACATCACCTCGCCCAGCATGTTGATGCGGAACAGGGCCTCCCTGTTTATCCGGAGCAGGCCATCCAGCTTCGCCTTCAGGGCGATCTTTCCCTCCTCCGGAGTATCGGTGAAGACAATTCCCCGGCCGGCGAGCATCGCCGCCAGCCGGACCGCCGCCTCGTTTTCGTGGATCTCGGCGGCATCCAGGGTGAGGACATAGATATGCTCCTTGCCGAGACGCCTGAGGTGATCGATGTCCTCCGCCCGGATGATATGCCCCTTGCGGAATGCCGCCCCCTTTTTCTGACCCTTGACTATTTCAGTGATATCATGGGGAAGAACCATGCCTACCGCCTGATCGACGGGAACGACTTTATTCATGGAGAACACCGGATAAATAACTTTCAGAGACAGCCATCGACCTGGTCCCTCGGATAGAGGCCTTTGACATCGTAGATTACCGCCTTTTCCTTGCAGAGGCTGCGGAGGTCGGCTATGGAAATATCGACGAACTGACGGTGGGCTACCGCCACGACCACCGCGCTGTAGCTGTCCTTTTCAAGTGCCTGGACGAGGGGGATGGAATATTCCTTCATCGCCTCCTCCGAGGTCACCCAGGGGTCGTGGACATCGACGGCTATCCCGTATTCCTTGAACTCGGAGACGATATCGATGACCCGGGTGTTGCGCAGATCGGGACAATTTTCCTTGAAGGTAAGCCCCATAACCAGAACTTTCGAACTCGCGGTGTCGATCCCTTTCCTGATCATTTTCTTGATGACGGTCGCGGCGATATAGTGGCCCATGTTGTCGTTCAACCGCCGGCCTGCCAGGATCATGTTCGGGTGATATCCCACCTCCTGGGCCTTGTGGGTGAGATAGTAAGGGTCGACCCCGATGCAGTGGCCGCCGACGAGCCCGGGCCGGAAGGGGAGAAAGTTCCATTTGGTCCCGGCGGCGGCGAGAACCTCGCCGGTATTGATGCCGAGGCGCTCGAAAATGAGGGCCAGCTCGTTGATCAGGGCGATGTTCACGTCGCGCTGGGTATTCTCAATGACCTTAGCCGCTTCGGCCACCTTTATGCTGCTGGCCGGAAAGGTGCCGGCGGTGATGATGGTCCTGTAGAGATCATCGACGAAGCGGGCGGTTTCCGGGGTCGACCCGGAGGTGATCTTGACGATGGACGGCAGCCTGTGCTGCTTGTCGCCCGGGTTGATCCGCTCCGGGCTGTAACCGCAGAAGAAATCCGTGTTGTATTTCAGCCCGGAACCCCGCTCGAGGAGCGGCACACAGACCTCTTCCGTCGCCCCGGGATAGACGGTCGACTCGAACACCACGACATCGCCCGCCTTCAGAACCCCCCTCCAGCGGTTTGAAATTGGGCCGCTTGGCCGCATCGATGGGCGTCGGGACGGCCACGATGAAGACATTGCAGTCCCGGATATGTTCGGCATCGGCGGTATATTGGAGAAGCCGCGCGGCCTGCAGTTCCTCTTCGCTCACCTCGAGGGTGGAATCCGCGCCGCGGCGCAGTTCCTCGATGGTGACGCCGGCATCCTGCGCCGCGTTCAAATCAAAACCTATAGTCCGATAGATTTTGCCGAACTCGACGGCAAGGGGGAGGCCTACATAGCCGAGGCCGACCACACAGAGCCGCACCTGGTTCAGATCATACATTGCGCCGTGTTCTCCTTACTCCTGCCTGCCGTAATAGGTAAGCCCCTGGGTATCCGTTTCATAGACGGTCACGCTGTGCAGCGCATATCGCTCATGCTGCAGTCGAGGCCCAATTTCCTCATAAATGAACTGGGAGATATGCTCCGAGGAGGGATTCCTGTCCTGGAAGTAGGAGAGAGTGTTCAGGTCCTCATGATCGAGCTTGTCGACGGCCTCCTTCACTATCTTCTTCAAGTCCTTAAAATCTATGCCCATCCCGTATCTGTCGAGTTCGGTGGCCCGGACCGTCACTTCAACCTTCCAGTTATGGCCGTGCGGCTTTTCGCAATCCCCCGGATACTCCCTGAGATGATGGGCTCCGGCAAAGTGCGTCTTGATGAAGATATCGAACATTATGGCCTCCTTTGAATAGATCCTGATAATCGTCCCGGAACAGATGGCAAGAACATGCAGTGAGGGGAATGTAATACCTTCCGGGGCTTTCATCATCCATTATTTGCCTTCCCCTTGCCACACCTTCCGGCACTTTTTCCGGTATTTCCCGTGGATGATCGATAACCATTATACTATAACCCTCCCGGGTGCACCGAGCATCGGAACAGTAAGAAATCGGTTTACATTTCTTCCAGGAGGTATACATTCCTTTGGCCATCGGCAACATTTTTTTTAATTTTCATTATCATCAGCAACTGCTTCTCTTGTCCCGGAGCAGTTTCGTGGGGAAACACACGTTGGAACGTGCGGCGATTACCGAAGACAGCCTCTTCGACGGCGACCTGACCTGTTGCCAGCATACGCCAGGCTATCGGTTTTCCATAGATGCCGTTCTGATCGCGCATTTCGTCGAGGTCCGCGAGTTCGACCGGATTCTCGACCTGGGCACCGGTTGCGGGGTCATCATGCTGATTCTCCTCTACCGCCGGCAGGAGATGATCAAGGAGATCCTGGGCATAGAGGTCCAACAGGGCCTTGCCGATCTCGCGGCAAGGAATCTGGAAATCAACGGCTTCGGGGAAAGGGGCAGGGTCCTGAACGGGGATATCAGGAATATCCTCGAGCTGATTCCGGCCGAATCCTTCAACACTGTCGTCTGCAACCCGCCGTTCTACCGGGAGGGTTCCGGCCGGCAAAACGATAACCTCGAGGCCAGGCTGGCGCGTCACCAGTGCCTGGCAAATCTCGATGACTTTCTGCAGGCGTCGGCCGCGGCGGTACGGAACAAGGGCTCGGTGTATTGCATCTATCCGGCGGAGCAGATCGCCCGGTTCGTCGGGGTGGCGGATCGGCACCGGCTCGAAGTAAAATGGCTGCAGTTCGTTTACAATTACCCCCGGGATGAGAGCGAGGCCCGCCTGGTCCTCATCCATTGCCTGAAGAATGGTGGACCCGGCACGAAGGTCCTGCCGCCTTTTTATGTATATTCTGAAAAAAATGGTGCTTTTTCGCCCCAAATGCAGAAATTCTACAACCAAAATATTACGCCGTAATTTGCTCTTTCCTTAGCACTTGAGTATCCGAATATTTAGCACCTTTCATTTCTTGCTTTTTGAGAATGAATTTTCGTGAAGCACTTATCCCCTCTGCTTTGGGAGGGGATAACAGCTCTTGGATTGCGGGCGTCGGCCTGCATAGTCAAATCTTTCGTAACCATAATTGTTGCATATCGGCTACAGCCATTAAGACATGCTCGCACAAATCACCAGTTGTACAGTTCTCGGCGTTCACGGTTGGTTGATTCAGGTCGAGGTCGACGTTGCGACCGGCCTGCCGACATTCTCGACGGTGGGGCTGCCCGACAGCTCGGTGAGGGAAAGCAAGGACCGGGTCAAGGCGGCAATCAAGAACTGCAGCTACAAATTCCCGAACAGCAGGATTACCGTCAACCTCGCCCCGGCGGATATCAAAAAGGAGGGCGCCGGTTTCGACCTGCCGATCGCCATCGGCATCCTCGAGGCGACCGAGATCCTGAAAAGAGGCAGGGAAGGGCGGTACTGCATCGTCGGCGAACTTTCCCTGGACGGCGGCGTCCGCCGGGTGAACGGCATCCTGCCGATGATTCTCGCCGCCAGGGAAAACGGCCTGACGGGCATCATCATCCCGGAAGAAAATATC
>OBJA01000962.1_pt1 | contig 21970 bp, 21 predicted proteins | sample 1519751 | NCBI WGS metagenome assembly OBJA01 (sample SAMEA3881238, study PRJEB22517) | soil metagenome | biome: lake sediment; feature: soda lake sediment; material: sediment, water from around vicinity | place: India | collected 2013-12-23 | depth 3 m
CTCAATATAAACTCAATGTAAATTCAATTTTAATTGAATTTACATTGAGTTAAGTTTGAATTTAATATGTCTTAAATAAGGAGCTGACCTTTTTCAGACACGTCGCTTCGGTTGACTGAACACCTGCCTGCCTTATACCGTGAATAAATGCTTCAGCACGACAACAGGAACATAAGCGCGTTAATATAAGCTGGCAACGGGTAAATAGTGAATTGCGCAATTTTTTGTCAATTATATTTGCAATTCTGTAATATATAATTTACATTTGTTACTACATAATTTACAATAATGAAGCTGGGGAATAATCTAAGAAGGTGTCGGTTCGAAAACGATGACATGTCGCAGGAAGGATTGGCCAACGAAATTGGTGTCACCCGACAATCGATCCATTCGATCGAGAAGGGAAAATTTGTTCCATCCACGCTGTTGGCCTTGAAAATTGCAAGATTCTTTAATAAATCCGTTGAAGAAATTTTTTATATAACAGACGAAAAATAATCACTTTGCAAATTTAAAATCATGAAAAAAGTATTTGAAAAGTCAATAGGGGCAGGTATTGTGCTTTGTCTTATAAATTTTTTATGGTTAGGCTACAATACTTATAAATACCTTTTTGTTTCGGAGTGGTTTGAAGCACAAGAAATTTATGTTATGCTCATCTTTATCGGGTTACTCATGTTGTTTTTTAGTCACATCGCCCTTATTCTGTTGATTGTATTCAGTCTGAACAGGCAGTCAAATACTTTTCGATCGGGAATTGCATTATTGATTACTGGTGCAATCTCTTTTATTGCCCTGTTTTTCCATTGGGGGGGATTAACAGATGTTTTAAAAGAATATCCTGCAGGCCTTGAAGTTAACAATGAATTAAAAGCAATATGGGTTTCACATATTTTGCATTTATTTTTTATTCTCTACTCACTCACATACCTGATCCGATTTATAAAAGTAAAACAACAAGTTAAACCTTCTTCAAGCCTGATCGGGGAACAACTTTTTGTTTCGTTTAATCTGATTGGCATAGTTTGTGGCATAACTGGCTTGTTAATTGTTACTGTCGATTTTTTCTTTAGAGAGAATCCCCAATCCATTAAATGGGCAATCATTCCATCCAGTTTATTTATATTTATACCTTATTTGCTGGTGTTGTTCGTATGGCTGATCCGGGCTCTTAATGACAAACAATCAGGTTGGCATGATGAGAAACAGAAGTTTGATATATATAAATCATCGACATTTACACTTTTGGTTTCAATTCCGTTAATGTTTTCGTTGTTTCTATTTAATTACAATAATGTCAGCGGAATAGTAAGCGTATTATGGTTACCCTTTTATTTGTTTGTGGTTTTATCCCTTTTTTCTGTCTCGTCGCTTTACAATTTCAAATCAAATTGAATTTGAGTGGGTATTACTCACTGTATCCGATAAACTCTTTCAGGTAAGCAAACCGGTGGGTCAGCTTTCCATTCTTTGCAATTGTTGCTCTTTCAATAATTCCGTCAGCATCGTCACCAACAAGGGCGGGAAATATCTTATCGATCAGGTTTCGGCCAAAATCGGCCGATGCTTCTTTGGGCAGCTCATTGGGAAGGTTATCCACGGCCTGTACGGTTATATTTGTTTTTGAAGCAAAAGGGGGTTCCAGCTCTCCCGTTTCCGGATTGTAACCGTAAAAAGGTTCTTCGATTGTAGCTGCCCTTTTTGTTGAAGGAATTGAACCTTCAATGTCGCATGTAATGTCGGAAACCACATGAATCCGAAACTCCTCGTGTTTCATCTCTTCGGGAGTGAAAAGTACAGGGGATTTTGGATCCCAGTAGGCAGCAGCAATGAGTAAATCGGTTGATTGAGCGTAAGGGAAGAATGTACTTTCGTACAATTCAGGATTATTGAAAAAATGCATTAACCCAAATTCGCCCCCGTCTTTTTTCCTTGCATAATGTTGAGGAAGCAGTTGAGTATACACCGGAAATGCAGGATTTTTTATTTTCAGGTATTGTTCAGGCATAAGTCGTTGAATCTTCATGAAATCGAGCAGTTCAACTGCTCCGTTTGCCACCCGGCCATCACCGGTAAGGGCAATTTTTACGGCAGGCAGGTTAATCTGAGCCAGCTGATGCAGCATTTCGCCCATACCGTCACATTCGTGTGCTGGCTTGAGGTTAAAAATCCGGTAATGCAGCCCCAGGGCCCTTATCCCGTTGTAGGCACCAACCAAACCTGCGAACCGGCCAAACCCGATTATACGAAAACCATCTTTATTGGCCAGCAATTCATAATCAACAAGTTGTATGTTTTTACTTACAATTGTCCTAAGCAGTTCCCTGTTGTATTCCTGCATTTTGATTGTGTGGGAAAAGAAAAAGTAGATTTTTCCAGGTATCAGATCCTCCTTCGGCACTTCTTTCACTCCCATGATTACATCACATGCACTTAAATCTTCCTGAACAGCAATTCCCTTCTCATGGTAGGTTTCATCACCAAAACATCTCACCCCGCTGGGCTGTACAATAACTGTCAACCCCGGAAAGTTTTTCTCTGCTTCCACACACTGTTCCGGTGTTAAAGGGACCCTCCGGTCAGGGGGGAACTTGCCTTCACGTAAAATTCCGATTTTCATTTACTCAGTTTTGCTTTACTAAAAACTATTCTTGCCTGATGGTTCACTTCATTGGGCTGCTCCCATCCGATGTATGTATTGGTTATAGCCTGTAAATAAATAACAGCTAAACTACACTCATGTTGACTGTTTCCCGGCCCTGATTCCATTGCAGGCAATCAAGTATAACAATTCCCGCGAATTGTTTGGTGACCCTGGCAATAAAAAGCGATTATTATTATTATCTTGCCATCCATGGTCCGGTATCTTCTGAAGAGAAATCAGCGGGCAATCAGTAACAATTGCACTGGCAATTATGTATTAAAATTTACATAATTTTCAAGCAGCCAGAAACAAAGAAGAACAAAGCCTTGTAGTAATAAAAAGTAAAAATAACGGGAAAAACCCAGATTGGAAGATTAACTCCACACAAGTGCAGGCAATGGAGCTTTTTATTGAACCTTTATAAACAAAAACCGTTTTTTTTGAAAAATCAATTTTAATGCTGACAATTATTTCACCTGCAAAAACCCTTGATTTTGAATCGAAACCAGTTATTCCGGATCATTCAATTCCCGAGTTTCTTGATGAGTCGGAAAAGCTTGTAGAAAAGCTACGTCAAATAAAACCTCAAAAACTCTCACAGTTGATGAATGTTTCTGCTTCGCTTGCCGAATTGAACTTCCGGCGTTACCAGCAATGGCAGCGGCCCTTTACTCCGGAAAATGCAAAACAGGCCATACTGGCTTTTCATGGGGAGGTGTACGTGGGACTGAATGCTCCCACACTTTCGGCAGGAAGTCTGAGAAAGGCACAGGAGAAACTGCGCATCTTATCCGGATTATATGGAGTGCTCAGGCCGCTGGATCTGATGCAGCCTTACAGGCTTGAAATGGGAACCGCATTGAGTATAGGCCGAAAAAAAGATTTGTATGCTTTCTGGGGGAATAAAATTACCGGAAAAATTCAGCAGGCCGTTGATGAATCGGGCAGCAAAACCCTGGTTAACCTGGCCTCGAACGAGTACTTCAAAAGCATCGACAGCAAAAAGCTGGATGCCGAAATTATTACTCCCGCTTTTAAAGATATGAAAAACGGGGAATACAAAATGATCACCTTTTTTGCTAAAAAAGCCAGGGGATTAATGACAAGGTTTATTTTGGAAAACGACATAAAGCATCCCGACGACCTGCAGGCATTCGATGCCGACGGCTACCATTTCAATCCGAGGCTTTCGGAACCCGGTAAACCGGTCTTCACAAGAGGTTAAGGGAGAAACAGATTCCAATCCGCTCATTTTGACGCGACGAACGGATTCCGATCCTCTCATTCCCCTTCCTTATATTTAATACCAGGCAATCAGTGGTTTGAAAACCGCTGCTCCCAGGGTGAGACACCGCTGCCCCCGTTCACTTTTACCCCAGCAGTTTATCGGCCATGGCATCAGCCAGGCTCAGCAGATGCTGCTTGTTCTGTGTGCGCAAAGCACCTTTTTCTTCAACCGGTTCATAAACCAGGTCCCACTTGATGTTTTCGGCAAACACCTTCAGGTTCTTCACACCGCCTCCGTTCCACAAAAAGTTGCCGAAAATGCCTAGGTAATGGTCTTTAGGAGCCATGTGCTCAATTGTCGAGAGCAGGATTTCCACGTTGGGAAACATCGAATTGTTGTATGCCGGGCTGCCAACTATAAAGCCCTTGTATTTAAAAACATCGTTGATGATATAGGAAGCATGGGTTTTTGAAGCATCGTAAACCCGGATGTTTTTTATACCGCGTTCGGCCAGTCGGCGCGCTATTACCTCGGCCATTTTCTGGGTATTGCCGTACATCGAGCCATAAACGATAACCACACCGGTATCGAGGTCATACGAACTCCATTTATTATACCGGGTAAGCACCCAGTCAAGGTCGGTTCGCCATACAGGTCCGTGTGTGGCAGCAATCATTTTAATATCGAGCGGGGCAAGCTTTTTTATGGCACGCTGGGTATGTGCGCAATATTTGCCTACAATGTTTGTAAAATAACGCATTACTTCAATCTCGTAGAAATCGAGGTTGATCTCGTCGTCGAATATGCCGCCGTCAAGGGTGCCGTAACTTCCGAAAGCATCGCCCGAGAAGAGAATCTTATTGGTTTCCTCGAAGGTTACCATGGTTTCGGGCCAGTGCACCATCGGAACGGTTTGGAACTGAAGGCGGTGCTTGCCCAATTCCAACACAGAATCATCGTGTACCATCAAAATATTTTCCGGTTCTTTATAAAACGACTCTACAAAGGCAAAGGTCTTTTTGTTTCCTACAAGTGTAATGTCGGGATATTTTTGAATGATTGCTTTCAATGCCCCTGAATGATCAGGCTCCATATGGTTGATCACAAGGTAATCGATCTTTCGGTTGCCGATAATCTCTTCGATGCTGTCGATGTATTCATCGATAAACGATCGCTCCACTGTATCGACAAGGGCAATTTTATCATCAACAATAAGGTATGAATTGTAGGAAATCCCATGAGGAATGGGCCAAATATTTTCAAACAGGTGCGTGCGCCGGTCGTTGTACCCCAAAAAATAAATGTCTTCCGAAAGATTTACATATTGCATGATTCTTGTTTTAATGTTCAGGATGCGAATTTAACGAAATTAAAACGATTGAAATAGTTTAATAAATCTAAAATAGGAAACACTAAATTTGTGCTATTTTTAATCGTTGCTTTTTTTGAATATGCGAAGCGGCAAAAATCAGTACAAAAAGAAGATATTATATGGCCATAAATAAAAACAACCGGCTGATGACTTTCCCGCGCGTGGGTAAATTTATTATCATATTTTTCGCAATTGCCTTTATACTTGCTGCCTTGCGCGGATACCAGCTTTATTTATACATTTTCAATGAAAATGTAAAAACCGAACAGGCACTGATAATTCCTGATAACGCTACCTACAACCAGGTAGTGGATTCATTGCAGGCAAACGACATTTTGCTTAATTACAAGGCATTTCATTGGGTTTCAAAAAAGAAAAGCTATCAGGAAGCGGTAAAACCGGGGCGCTACCTGCTCAGGATAGGAATGAACACAAACCAGATTGTAAACAAGCTCAGGGCCGGAGAACAGGATCCGGTGAATGTTACTTTCAACAATGCCCGCTTCAAGGAAGAAATGGCAGGAAAAGTGAGCCGGTACATACAAGCCGATTCGCTTTCCATCCTTGAACTGTTTAACGATACGGCACAAATCGAAGAATGGGGGTTTACACCCGAAACCTACAAGGCGATGTTTATTCCCAACACTTATCAATTTTACTGGACCACCGATGCCAATGAATTTGCAGCCAGGATGAAAAAGGAATTTGACCGCTATTGGAACGCAAGCCGCAGGGAAAAAGCAGCAGCAATCGGGCTTACACCCGTGGAGGTAACAACCCTGGCATCGATAGTACAGGAAGAAACAGCCAAAAATGATGAACTGACCCGTGTGGCTGGTCTTTACATCAACCGGCTGAAACGGGGAATGCTCCTGCAGGCCGATCCTACCGTACGGTTTGCAGTAGGCGATTTTTCTCTTCGACGAATTTTAAACATTCACCTTGAAACCGATTCTCCGTACAATACATACAAGTATGCCGGATTGCCACCAGGGCCGGTTAACTTTCCCGAAGTTTCGGCAATTGAAGCGGTATTGAATCACGAAGAACATAAATTTTTATATATGGCTGCCCGTGAAGACTTCTCAGGCTATCACAACTTTGCCTCCACGCTTGCTGAACATAACCGTAATGCAAACAGGTACCGTGCGGCACTTGATAAGCTGAAGATTTATAGATAATTATTTATTCCTGCCAAATTTACCTCCATTTCCAGTTCCACGCCAAATTTTTCAAAAACCAACTGTTTCACTTTTTCTGATAAATCATAAATCTCACGGCCTGCTGCCCCTCCGTAATTCACGAGCACTAGGGCCTGCTTTTCATGCACACCTACATTCCCTGAACGATAACCTTTTAACCCGCTCCGTTCGATAAGCCATCCGGCTGCCAGTTTTGAATAACCTTCACCTGCCGGATAAATTGGAGCATCAGCATAGATATCCCTGATTTTTTCAGCCATAACTGAATCAACAACAGGATTTTTGAAGAAACTTCCGGCGTTGCCCAATTCATTAACATCGGGCAGTTTAGATGTCCGGATATCAATAACCGCCTGGCGGATGTTGTGCAGGTTAATTTCTCCCAATGCCTTCACTTTTTCTTCCACCTGCCCGTAGTTCAGTCTGAATTCAGGGAATTTTTCAAGCCTGAAAACAACCGAAGTAATGATAACCCGGTTCTTCAGCTCCCGCTTGAAAAGGCTGTCACGGTAACCAAACCTGCACGCTGCATTTGAAAATTGCACCTGTTCTTTTTTCTGCAAATCGTATCCCCTGACCAGCTCTATTACTTCACTTACCTCCTGCCCGTAGGCTCCTATGTTTTGCACAGGGGCAGCACCCACCCTTCCGGGGATCAGTGAAAGGTTCTCCACACCGCCCAGATTAAAACCGACGCAGTATTTTACAAAATCGTCCCATACTTCACCTGCCCCTGCTTCAAGCCATACATTCTGGCGATCCTCCCGCACCTTACCGATGCCCGGCAGGTTGGGATGCAGAACCAGTCCTTCAAATTTATCGAGAAACAACACATTGCTGCCCCCTCCCAGCACAAATAAGGGTAGCTCTTTCCACGATTCATTGGCATTTACAAAAGTATCCAGGTCTTCAGGTTCTGTAAATTCAAAAAAGTACCTTGCCAAGGCTTCAACACCAAATGTGTTATACGATTTTAAAGGATGATTTTCAGAAAAACGGATCATGCGGATAATTTTCGGCAAAGATAAATGAATCTGTTAAAACTGCAGCATCACACGTGCTGTTCAGCAGTTGCATCAACTTCAACCGGATTGGTATTTTTAGAAAGACAAGTACATCGACCCGTTTTATAAATCGGGGTTAAAACTTACCTTTGCCCCCGCATGGATACATACGATGTAATAATTGTTGGAGCAGGCCCCTCTGGGTTGCTGGCCGCCGGCCGGGCTGCAGGATTGGGAGCAAGGGTACTTGTATTGGAAAAGATGCGCTCCGAAGGGCGTAAGCTTTTGATTACCGGCAAGGGCCGGTGTAATATTACAAACGATGCTGCTCCTTCGGAATTCATAAAGCATGTATTTCCCGATGGCCGCTTTTTAAGGAATGCCTTTTCTCATTTCTATTCAAAAGACATAGTTGAACTGCTGAAGCAGCATGGTGTGGAATCAACGCTTGAACGCGGGGGCAGGTGTTTTCCGGCCAGCAATAAATCGATCGATGTGTTGCGAGCCCTGCAGAAATGGGTGCATGAGCAAAAAGTTGAAATCCGCTGCGGACAACACGTGGAACGGCTGATTGCTGAAGCCGGAAATATTCAGGGGGTAGTTTCAAACAGTCAAGTATACAGTGCACCGAATGTAGTGCTGGCCACAGGTGGAAAATCATACCCTGCAACCGGCTCCACCGGAGATGGTTACGAACTGGCAAAAAGTGTGGGTCATTCAATCATAAAGCCAATCCCTGCCCTGGTACCGCTCGAAACCAAAGGAGACCTTGCCCAGCGGTTGCAGGGACTCAACCTCAAAAATGTGAAAGCGGTTGTGTGGGTTGATGGGAAAAAAGCAGGCGAAGCGTTCGGCGAAATGTTGTTTACCCACTTCGGCCTCTCGGGGCCAATCATCCTTACATTAAGCCGGATTGCAGTGGCAGCTTTGCAACACAACAGCAAAGTTGAATTTACTATCGATCTGAAACCGGCACTCGATGAACAGAAACTCGACAACAGGCTCCTGCGCGATTTGAATGAGCACGGTAAAAAGCAGCTGTCGAACATATTCCGCAACTGGCTGCCGGCTTCGATGATCCCTGTTTTTATTGAAGAACTTAAGCTTGATCCGGAAAAAATGTGCCACCAGGTCTCATCAAACGAACGAAAGCAAATCAGATATTTGATGAAGAATCTGCGGTTTGAAGTGTTAAAACACCGATCATTTAAAGAGGCCATAATTACAGCAGGGGGGATATCCACAAAAGAAATTTCCCCAAAAACAATGGAGTCAAAATTGGTAAAAGGGCTTTATTTTGCCGGTGAGCTGATTGACCTGGATGCAGAAACCGGCGGATATAACCTCCAGATAGCCTGGTCGACCGGCTGGCTGGCTGGAACATCGTGTGTCACCAATAAGGCTTGATGCATCCGGCTTCTCCTTGGATATTCTATTTTTTCCCGGTTCTTGATTTAAACACCGAGGCTGCAGCAATGATATATACGACATATGTTTACAAATTCTTGCTATAAACTAAATGAAAAACTTTAAATTTGCCGGGGCGACTTGAACTAACAGGATTCAGCAAATTCCCTGATAATTAAAGAATTTAAAGTTATCAAATAAATTAAAAACAATATCATCATGCAAGATGTATTAGGTAGTATCAGAGACGAACTGGAACAACAGGCCGACGAAAATTCACGCGAATCGGGCAAACGTTTTTTTAAAGAGGAAGTAAAATCGTATGGTGTAAAAACAAATCTGGTAAGTACAATAGCAAAGGAGTATTATAAAAAGGTTGAAAGATTAAGTAAGACAGAAATATTTAACCTGTGCGAAGCACTTTGGAAATCAGGTTATCTGGAAGAATCTTTTATAGCCTGCGAATGGTCCTATGTCTTGCGTAAAAGTTATGAACCAAAAGATTTTAAGACTTTTGAAGGCTGGTTGAACTTGTATGTCAGCAACTGGGCCTCATGTGATACCTTGTGTAACCATACCCTTGGAACATTTATCGAAATGTATCCCGATTTCTTGTCAGATTTAAAACAGTGGATCAATTCTGATAATCGCTGGGTTCGCCGGGGGGCAGCCGTCTCTTTGATTATACCTGCCCGAAAAGGTAAATTCCTGAACGAGATCATGGAAATTGCAGATGGATTGTTAACCGATGGCGATGATCTGGTACAGAAAGGTTATGGCTGGATGCTAAAGGCAGCAAGCCAGGCCCATCAAACGGAAATTTTCGGCTTTGTTATGCAACGAAAGAACCGGATGCCTCGAACCGCTTTGCGTTATGCCATTGAAAAAATGCCCCAGGAAATGCGAATGAAAGCGATGAAAAAAGGATGAAAATTCGCAAGATATCAATAAAAAAAATTAATCATACCTTTGAGATTTCTAAAGAAAATAGAATACAAACTGGAATAACGAAAAGGATATGACCACAAATCAACCGCTTGCAGAACGATTGCGGCCCAGGCATCTGGATGACTACATCGGACAAGAACACCTGGTGGGAAAGAACGCAGTACTGCGCAGGATGATTGAATCGGGGAACCTCTCTTCGCTTATTTTGTGGGGACCCCCGGGAGTGGGAAAAACAACCCTGGCAAAAATTATTGCAAATACCCTTGAGCGGCCGTTTCATACCCTCAGCGCAGTTAGTTCAGGGGTAAAAGATGTACGTGAGGTGATAGAGAAAGCCAAAAAGCAGCAATTTTTCAACAAGCCCAATCCCATACTGTTCATCGATGAAATCCATCGTTTCAGCAAGTCGCAGCAGGATTCACTGCTGGGGGCTGTTGAAGACGGAACAATTACCCTTATCGGTGCTACAACCGAAAACCCATCTTTCGAGGTCATTTCTCCCCTTCTCTCCCGCTGCCAGGTATACATTCTGGAACCACTTGGTAAAGAAGATTTGTTAAAACTGGTTGACAGTGCCCTCAGAAAAGATAAGGAACTAAAAAACAAAGAAATCATCTTAACCGAAACAAATGCCATGCTAAGGTTTTCGGGTGGCGATGCCCGTAAACTACTAAATGTACTGGAACTGGTGGTCCTTTCGGAAGACGGCGATAAGGTGGAGATAACCGATGATAAAGTGACAGCACGCCTGCAAAAGAACCTTGCCATGTACGACAAGCAAGGTGAAATGCATTACGACATCATATCTGCATTTATAAAGAGCGTACGGGGAAGCGATCCGGATGCAGCCATTTACTGGCTTGCCCGAATGATTGAAGGCGGTGAAGATGTGAAGTTCATTGCCCGCCGATTGCTTATTCTGGCTACCGAAGATATCGGGCTTGCTAATCCCAATGCGCTGCTCCTGGCTCAGAGCACATTCGATGCCGTACATCAGATTGGTTATCCAGAGGCTCGGATTGTTCTCTCAGAATGCACAATTTACCTGGCTACTTCTCCAAAAAGCAATTCAGCTTATATGGCCATTGATGAAGCGTTGGCCCTTGTACGTAAAACAGGTAATCTGCCCGTTCCCCTGCATATACGAAATGCACCGACAAAACTTATGAAGGAGATCGGATATGGTAAAGACTATAAATATGCACATTCATATGAAGGCAATTTTATTGAGCAGGAATTTTTACCCGCAGAAATAAAAAACCAGCGGTTTTATAAACCCGGCAAAAACCAGCAGGAACTGAAAGTGCTGGAGCGGCTGCAAAAATGGTGGGGAAACCGTTTCGGGGGAAAATAATAACAATCATCATTTTTGTTGTTTGAAATACCTTCGTGATTTGATGAAAAATTGCAGTTTAAACAGAAATTCATATGATAGAACAAATTGAAATAACATTGCCAGAATTCAAAAGAGGATATCACCTGATAACATCGTTGATTGAAAAACAATTGCCTGTCCTGCCAAAGACAGGATTGCTTCATATCCTTGTAAAACACACATCGGCAGGAATTACAATAAACGAAAATGCCGATCCATCGGTACGAACCGATTTTGAATCGTTCATTAATAAAATGATCCCGGAAAACCACCCGGTTTACATTCATACCTATGAAGGCAGTGACGATATGCCCGCCCATCTGAAATCCTCGGTTATCGGGGCCGAAATAACAATCCCAATTACAAACCACCGTCTGAACCTGGGCACTTGGCAGGGAATTTATTTTTGTGAGTTCCGAAATTATGGGGGCCGCAGAAAAGTAATCCTTACCATTTATTCATAAACTTTTTCTCCCGATTACAATAATTACAATAAATTAACCTGCCCTGATGAACGTTATTCCAATGCATAAAAATCAAAAGTTATGTTATGCAGTGGGCTGTATATGTTGTACATAAAGGATGAAGCCAACCCGATCAGAACCTCCGGAAATGAAGAAAGGGGAAATAAGCTGAGAAATTTTGTTTTCTTCCTCCAATAAATATGTTATTTTGCCGACAAAACAAACCATATAAAAGAATGCAAAGAAAATTACTTCTGGGTGTTGAAGCCATAGGACAGGCAGCGGTTGATGCAGGCATCTCGGGTGTTTATGCCTACCCAGGCACGCCTTCCACAGAGATTACAGAATACATTCAGCTTAATAAGCTGGCGATCGATCGCAACATCCACCGCGAATGGTCAGCTAACGAAAAAACAGCACTGGAAGCGGCGCTTGGCATGTCGTACGCAGGAAAACGAAGTTTGTCGTGCATGAAGCATGTGGGATTAAATGTTGCAGCCGATGTTTTTATGAATATGGCCATTACCGGTATAAACGGTGGATTGGTAATTGTTGTTGCCGACGATCCTTCTCAGCATTCATCACAGAACGAACAGGATTCCCGCTTTTACGGAAAGTTTGCCATGCTTCCGGTTTTTGAACCTTCCAACCAGCAAGAGGCTTACGATATGACATATGAAGCGTTTGAATTCTCAGAAAAAACAGCTCTTCCGGTGATGGTACGTATTCCCACACGCCTCGCTCATTCACGTGCAGGAGTTGTTTCCCGCCCGGAGCAAAATGAAAATCAGCTCCATCTGCCCGAAAACCTTATGCAGTTTATGCTTCTACCTGCTTATGGACGAAAATACTATCAAAACCTTCTGGATAAGCAAGACTGGCTGATCCAGCTTTCAGAAGCATCCTCCTACAACCATTATTACGAAGGAGAGGACAAAAGCTTAGGAATTGTTTGCTGCGGGATTGCATTTAACTATTTAATGGAAAATTATCCTGATAATAATTGCCCCTATCCCCTAGTAAAAATTTCGCAATACCCTGTTCCGAAGAAACTGCTTCAAAAGCTCGAGGACGAATGCGATGAGTTGCTTGTGGCAGAAGAAGGCTATCCTCTGGTCGAGGAACAGCTTGCAGATTATTTTGGCAAGGGAACCAAAGTCTGGGGCAGGTTAAATGGAGCACTTCCCCGAAAAGGAGAGCTTAACCCCGACCATCTGGCAAAAGCACTGGGTAAAGATTTGAAGGAATCGCTGAAGGTCCCCGATACATTAACCGGCAGACCACCATCGTTATGCGCTGGCTGCGGCCACCAGGACACTTACAATGCCTTAAACGAAGTAATTGCAGATGTTGGTAAAGGAAGGGTATTTTCTGACATTGGCTGTTATACATTGGGAGCTTTGCCTCCATACAATACCATCAATACCTGCGTCGACATGGGAGCCTCCATCACAATGGCAAAAGGGGCTGCCGATGCAGGCCTGGCGCCTGTATTTGCTGTTATTGGTGATTCCACCTTTACCCACTCAGGCATTACCGGCCTGCTCGATTGTATTGTTGAAAAATCAAACGTGAACATCCTGATTGTAGATAATGAAACAGTTGCCATGACCGGTGGACAAGAGTCTTCAGCCAAAGGCAGAATTGAAAAAATCTGCGAAGGGCTTGGTGTTGACCGCGAACACATTCGTTTGTTTGTTCCCCTGAAAAAGAACCATAACGAAATTGTGCAAATTATCAGGGAAGAGCTGGAATTTAATGGCGTCTCGGTAATTATTGGGCGTAGAGAATGTGTCCAGCGCATTGCAAAAACCAAGAAACAAAATAAAGCTCTAAAAACGGCATAAAATGAAGACAGACATAATATTGGCAGGCGTAGGCGGACAAGGAATACTTTCAATAGCTGCATCGTTGGGTGCCGCTGCCCTCAACGAAAATTATTATTTGAAGCAGGCCGAAACCCATGGCATGAGCCAACGCGGAGGAGCGGTGGTCTCACACCTTCGCATCGCCGACCATCCTATATATTCGGATTTGATTCCCATGAATACTGCTGATCTGATCCTTTCAGTAGAACCTATGGAATCGCTGCGTTACCTGCCCTATTTATCCAGCGAAGGAAGCCTTGTTACAAACACCGCTGAGTTCATAAACATCCCGGAGTATCCTGACCTGGAAGAAACCTTCAGGGAACTTGCCACCAAAATTAATATAATACGCATTGATGCCGACAATATTGCCAGGGGAATAGGAAACCCTAAAGCTTCCAACATGGTGATGCTTGGGGCCGCTTCTCCATTCATTGAAATCGATGATGAGATCATTATTGAAGGAATTGAAACGATTTTCAAAGCTAAAGGTAAAAAAATTGTAGCGATGAATATTGAAGCATACAAGACAGGAAGGCATTTTAGTTTGAGAAAAAAAATATTTTATTAATTTTACTGAAATACTAAACCGCATTTTGTTTGGATTTCTGATTAAAACGACAGAGCCTGACTGCCTGAACCAATATTATATTATGTAGACCAAAAACTAACTGTAACATAATGATCCATTATTCTACTAATTAATGTCAGCTTAATGATCTGAAACCTAAATTTATGAAAACAGGATTTTATCGAAATCCAAATTTCGTATTTTGAGGCATTATTTATTCTTAGTACAATGGTAAAATATCCCGGGCTAAGTGACTCTGTTTACGAGTTACTAAAGGAAATGATTGTTAAAAATGAGCTGAAACCAGGCCAAAAACTCCTCCAGGAAAAGCTTGCAGCACAGTTGGGTGTCAGCCGTACCCCCTTACTCAAAGCACTCCAAATGCTTGAATACGATTTTATGGTTGAAAGCAAACCTCGCCGGGGTATGTTTGTCAGAAAAATGTCGGTAAAAGAAATGCATGATTATTACGATGTGCGCGAAGGGATGGAGATTGTTGCCATACGTTTAACAACCCAAAGAATAACTGACAACCAGTTGCAACAGTTAAAAGTTCTGTGGGAGCCGTTTAAAAACAACAATTCCATTGACATAGAGAAATACAGGGAGGCTGATGACAAATTTCATGCGCTTCTTCTTGAATTTTCGGATAATCCGATATTAAAAAAGATTTACAACCATTCGTTTATACAAGCCCGTATTATTCAAATGGGGTTAATGAGACCTCCTGAGGACACCTTTGCTGAACATATTGCAATGTTGGATGCCATCGAAAATAAAGATGCTGACCGGGCCGAAAAAGAATTAAGGAACCATTTACAAAAATCGAAGGAATTAATCGGAAAAAATGTTGATAAACTCTGACATGCGATACCAGCTGTATTAGAGGAAAAAGGGGAATAATTTTTATGTAATCTGGAAGAAAAAAGTTAATTTGCTGTTAAAACTTACCGGATGAAAAAATTATACGTTGTAGCCTGCCTCCTGTTTATTGCAGGATCTTGTTCAAACCAAAACTATGACAAACCCCATAGCCTGTTTAACGGATCGGACTTAACAGGATGGCATACCGATGTACCCGCAATGGACAATAATCCCGGTGCCGTTAATCCGTTTATTGTGCGTAATGGTATGCTTGTAAGCCTGGGCAACCCGCACGGCCACCTGATAACTGATTCTGTTTACAAGGATTACCGCCTGGAGGCAGAGTACCGGTTCGCTGGAGAACCGGGAAACTGCGGCATCCTGGTACATGCTTCTACACCTCGGGCCCTGTACGATATGTTCCCAAAATCGCTTGAGGTGCAGATGATGCATCAAAATGCTGGCGATTTCTGGTGCATCGTTGAAGATATCTCGGTACCGGACATGGAAGCGCGTCGCGGTCCGAAAGAAAACTGGGGTATAACTGAAGGAAAAGAACGAAGAATCAGAAATCTTACGGAAAACTCTGAAAACCCACCCGGTGAATGGAACACAATAGTAATCGAATGCGTGGATGATGAAGTAAAAGTGTGGGTAAACAACGAGGTTATTAATTACGGTTACAATTGTACCGCCACCCGGGGCCATATTGCTGTTCAGGCTGAAGGCTCGGAAGTAGAATTCAGAAAACTGGAACTGACACCCATTTCAGTCATCTCCAACAAGGATTGGTGAATTTCAACCAATAACGGTTGTCCGAAGCTTTTTCGGGGTTCAGAAGGAAGACCCCCATACCCTAAACTACAACAATAATTTTCAATCAGTTAAGGCTTGGGTAATGAAGTAAATTTCCCTAAAACAGATTCCGAAGGGAATGTTTCATGGCGAATTCTATAATTATTACCTACATTTATTGATCAGAATTAAGTTATGATAAAAATTCAAAAAAATGAAAAATCTGATTTGCGTTTTTTCAATTATCGTATTGCTACCCTGGCACTCCAAATCTCGGGATAATGTTAAAATTGAAGGAGAACTGAAACAATGGCATAAAGTAACCCTTGTGATCGACGGCCCTGAAACCTCGGAATGGGCAAAACAAAATCCGTTTCTGGATTACCGGCTGGAAGCAACATTCACTAACGGAAATAAAAGTTATACAGTACCGGGTTTTTATGCAGCCGACGGGAATGCGGCTGAATCATCGGCCGATGAAGGCAGCATCTGGAAAATAAGGTTCCGACCCGATGCTACGGGTGAATGGAACTACAAAATTTCTTTCCGCAAAGGAAAAGATGTTGTAGTAAAAGCAGAAGAAGATGCAGGGGAGCCTGTACAGATGGATGGCATAACGGGAAGCTTTACTGTTGAAGCAACTGATAAAAGCGGAAAGGATTTTCGTTCAAGGGGAAGGATTGTTAACGGGGGAAAAGGTTACTTCAAATTCCAGGACAGGGATGAAATCTGGATAAAAAATGGAACCGATAGCCCGGAAAATTTTCTGGCCTATGCCGACTTTGACCAAACTTCACGATTCAGCCTGAAGACCGAAGTAAAGGAAGGCGAGGCCGATCCAAAAAATGATCTGCACCGATACGAGCCCCACCTGGCCGACTGGCAGGAAGGCAATCCCACATGGCAGAACGGCAAGGGCAAGAGTATAATTGGCGCATTGAACTACCTGCAATCGAAGGGAGTAAATTCAGTTTATATGCTTACAATGAACATCCTGGGCGACGGTAAAGATGTATGGCCTTATATTGATCACAACGAACGTTACCGTTTCGACTGCAGCAAGCTCGACCAGTGGGAAATTGTTTTCGATTACATGGAGCAGCTGGGAATGATGAACCATTTTGTGCTGCAGGAAACAGAAAACGAAACCCTGCTCGATAATGGCTTTACCGATGTACAGCGAATGGTATACCTGCGTGAACTTATTGCCCGCTTCGGGCACCATCTGGCGGTAACCTGGAATATTGGTGAAGAGAATGGTCCGGCCGATTGGTCGCCTATCGGACAAACCCATCCGCAAAAAGAGGAAATGGCCACCTACCTGAAACAAACCAATCCGTTTCCAAATATCGTTGTTGTGCACACCCATGCTGATGACGAACGCCAGGACGAGTACCTCACACCCTTCCTCGGTTATAAAAACCTCGACGGACCTTCGATGCAGATTGGCAACCCGCAACGGATTAATAGACGGATAGCCAAATGGGTGAATGAATCGGAAAAAGCAGGTAAACGCTGGCTTATAAACCTTGATGAAATAGGCCCCCACTGGAAAGGAGTGATGCCCGATTCACATGATGCCACCCACGACACGGTTCGCGCTCAGGCGCTTTGGGGATCGTTGCTGGCCGGAGCAGCCGGCGTGGAATGGTATTTTGGCTACCGCTACCCGCATACCGATCTGGGGCTGGAAGACTTCCGCAGCCGCGACAACTGGTGGGAACAATCCACCATTGCTGCCGGGTTTATTAATAATTTACCCGTTGAATCCATGAAACCGGCCAATGACCTTGTGAACCTGGAGGATGCTTTTTGCTTTGCCCGCCAGGGAGAGGTGTATGTGATATATCTTCCTATGAACTCCGGTGAATGCCGGCTTAAAACCGATTCAGAAAAAACGTTCTCGGTAATGTGGTTTAATCCGCGTGAAGGAGGAGAATTAAAAGAAGGAACCAGATCATCGGTAAAAGGTCCCGGAACAGTAAGCATTGGAAACCCTCCGGGTTCCAATGAAAACGATTGGGTAGCTATTATCAGGTAGCTTTCCAGTAAAATCGAATAACCGGTTCTATACAGCTTGTTTTTATAAAACATGTGCACAAGACCAATATTAAATCAAAGGCTTCAGCTTCATAAAAATCACTGCAGGGGAAGCCTTTGGTTTTTGGAACGACTCTAACGATGTTTTATATTGGTCGCTCACCTGAAGGATCAGGCAAGCTTTCCCGCCGGCAACTCCTTACCGGTATTCTTTACCGCGACAATTTCATCCTCATCATTGAATTTCATCCCACCGATTAAAGTAACACGGTGGAACAGTAAAGTTTCAATCAGGGGCCGTCGATGGAACTCACCCGGTGCATGCAATGTTCAGTACCGGATGATGACCTGCACCTGCAGCCACCGGCGGAACCTGTCGAAATACTTTACCCTGCTGTTCATAAGGGCCGGACTGACTGTCGGAGATGGCAGAAGCCACATGGTAGCCGGGGCCTGTCAAGTAACCTTCAAACCAAAAAAAATAACATTTCACATAGCCAACAACTACCACCGGCCCTTCCACCAAACCTTTTGCAGCCACTTCCCTGAACATTTCCCGATAGGGCAATTGTTCCAGGTTTGTTAAATCCTCATTCAGCTTCCCTATATCACAGGGTTTTCAGCCGTGGTATCCGGTATACCACCTGCCGTACAAGTACATAAACCCAAACTGACCGTTATACCGAGTACCACTCCCGATCTTGTTGCAAGGTGGTTTTACCAAAAAGGAGAGGCAGCTACCACCCGGCGAGCACATCATAAACCGGGTCCACATTCATTTGCTTAAAGTACTAATTACCTCCCGGTTAACTTTTCGTATCCTTTCTTCATTCAGCTTGATCACTTTGCGGTCGTAAGTCAGCAATCCGTTTACTTCCGACTCCACATCGGTTGTCTGGGTATAAATGGCTCCTGAATAACCGAACGGTATCAGGCTTTTCAGTTTTTCAGCCAAACGGACATAGGCATCGGTTGCTTCTTCGGGTGTTTTATACTGAATGTATCCCCAGTTGCGATCCTGCTCCCAAAGATGACCTTCCACAGCCAGGCCAATGCCCCCGTACTCGCCTAAAACATTTACCCGCTTCGAATCGAACAATCCCATAACCGGGTCGGGGTAATTGTGCATGTCAAGCATATCGCCCAATTCGTAATGATTGCCGCCGCTGGCAGGATTAATCAACCGGGACGCGTCGTAACTTTTTGTAAATTCCACAATCTCATCCGTCTTAAACTGGCCCCAGGCTTCATTGAACGGCACCCACACCACCACACTTGGGTTCGAATAGGTCAAATCCATTATCTCCTTCCATTCGCGGCGAAAATTCTCTTCCGATTCGGCGCTTCGCTTCAGTTCCTGCCCCGTAAAATAGTTCCGCGACTGCCACTGGGGCGACCGGTCGCCGTTGGGCATATCCTGCCACACCAGGATCCCTTCCCGGTCGCAATGGTAATACCAGCGTGCGGGCTCAACCTTCACGTGCTTGCGGATTGTATTAAAACCGAAATCCTTAGTCTTTTTGATGTCGTACAACAAAGCCTGATCGGTGGGTGCCGTGTATAAACCATCGGGCCACCATCCCTGGTCGAGGGGCCCAAAATGGAAGTAGTCGCGGTTGTTCAGCTGCATGCGCACAATGCCGTTTTCATCGCGGGCAACGCCTATTTTACGCATCCCAACATAGCTGCTCACCCTGTCAACCGCTTTGCCGCCGCGCAGAACAGCCACCTGCATGTCGTAAAGGAACGGCGATTCGGGGCTCCAGAGCTTAGCACCGGGCACACTCACCTGTACTTCCTGTCCGGCAACAGCTTTTCCGGTGCCAGCAACGCTTCCATTTTCCAGCACCTTTACTTCAATTATATCGGCAAAAGTAACACCTTCAGCAGATACCAACACCGAAATATTCCCACCATCGATGTTTGGTACCGTCTTTAAATGCGTAATATAGGTTTGCTCAACAGGCTCAATCCAAACAGTCTGCCAGATCCCGGTAACAGGTGTGTACCAGATGCCCTGGGGATTTTCCACCTGTTTACCCCGCGGCTGATATCCCTTATCGGAAGGATCCCACACCCTGACTGTTAATTTCTGCGGGCCCTTGACAAGAAAAGGGGTAATATTGAAACTGAATGGGGTATAGCCTCCCCGGTGTGTTCCAATTTTAATGTCGTTCACCCAAACATCGGCCTGCCAGTCGACAGCGCCAAAATTCAGCAAAATGTTTTTATTTTTCCAGCCAGCCGGAACAGTGAAGGTCCGCTGATACCAAAGCTCCTGGTCCTGCCCGACTGGTTTCATTACCCCCGAAAGGCTCGACTCAACCGGATAGGGAACAAATATTTCCCCATCGAAATCAGCAGGTAAACTGCTGATTTCGATGGAAAGCGCATAATCCCACAACCCGTTCAGGTTGAGCCATTGCTCCCTCACAAGCTGGGGACGCGGATATTCAGGCAGAGGCTGCGAGGGATCGATGCTTTCAGTCCATTGAGTTTTAATTTTGTCGCCGGCAGGTTGCCAATCCTGAGCTGTTGCCGCAACAACCAAACCGGCAAAAAATAGTGGCAGAACAATCCTTTTCATAAGGTTCGCTTTTTATTGGTTCAAAAAATTAATACATATATAAAAATACAACCATTTAGGAAAATAATACCTGATAATTTAATTAAACAGTATTTGCAATAAATTACTCATAAAAGATACCTTCTACAGATTAAACTCAATGTAAACTCAATATAAATTCAATATTAATTCAATGTAAATTCAATTATAATTGAATTTATATTGAATTAAAGCTGAATTAACAGTGAATTTGATAACTTCCTGTTATATTTTTTTTAATCATCAGTACCTGTTAAAAAAGCAAAAACAGGGAGAGGATTCCTCACTGCAAAAGCATTTGTGCCGTAATCAATGAACGAGGCCTGCGGATGTGGAATATTTTGACCTGATTAACCCGGCTCCTGGTAGGGTTTTTTATAAAGTATGGATAATTTTATAAGATACGTTTCCGGCCTTTTTTTTAATTACGAATTTTTTATGGTTTTGCTTTTGCAGATTAAGAAGAAAAAGGAAAAAGTGGTATCTTTTAAGTGTATAATCCGTATGATGAAACAGTCTGACTAAATTTTATACCAAACAGGGGAAGCATGGAAAGAGAAAATTTTTTAGCCGGCCAAAAAATTCTTATTGCTGAAGATGACGAAAATAGTTTCTTTCTGCTTGAATACATTTTAAATAGCTTCGGAGCCGGGACCATACATACCGAGACCGGGGAAGATACAATTCAGGCTCTGGTGGATAATCCGGATGTTTGCCTCATTCTTATGGATATTAAAATGCCGGGAATGAATGGATTGGAAACAACACGAAAAATCAGGCAATTTAATACTGATGTTCCGATTATCTTACAAACAGCATTGATGTTAAAAGATGAAGAAAATATGGTATTGGAAACCGGCTGCAATGATTTAATTTTAAAGCCCATCGACCAGGATCTATTGGTGGGTAAAATCAAGCAGCTGATAAGTTAGTTTTTTTTTATTAATCAAACTTTATTTCAGATATCGCGAACCGGGTTTAATTGCTGGTTTTTGCCGACCGGTATGCAGGTTCCGTTTTCCTGAAATGCAGGGAGGTTTGACCGGTTTGGCTGTTAATAGTCCCGATTCGGCTTCACGCGATATCAACGCAATAAAACCGGGACATGAACCAACACAATCGATTACCCGTTCGCTTTTTTATTTGCGGTACCGGTTTTCATTCTGGCAGCCTGAACCCATGATTTGCCTGTTGCAGCCAGATATTCCGAACGATTCCAGCCATTCATAACAGAAGTATCGCCATTACCGGGCCTGAAAAAGAAGGTTTCCTGGCCGGGGCTGTGCATGAATTCAAGCCCCGTGGTCCGGCACATTGCTTTAACAGCAGCTGGATTCGGAACCCACCAGTTGGTTGGGTCACCCATAAATTTGTTTTCAATAAAAGCCATTGTTGGCCATCCTTCCCTTAGCATGAATTGCCTGTTATCAAAATTAAAATCGTCGATTGGTTCATGTTCCTTATCGACAAGCAGGCTGAGGGTTTGAAATACAAGCAACAGCCTGACTTTTTGAGCTATTATATCGAGGGCCAAAAGCGGATAGCGAAGATGATAAAACACGCCCAGGAACAGCACCACATCA
>OBJA01000963.1_pt1 | contig 21948 bp, 29 predicted proteins | sample 1519751 | NCBI WGS metagenome assembly OBJA01 (sample SAMEA3881238, study PRJEB22517) | soil metagenome | biome: lake sediment; feature: soda lake sediment; material: sediment, water from around vicinity | place: India | collected 2013-12-23 | depth 3 m
AATATTTCATTTCTCTTTCTCCTTTTTTATTACAACCTCATCATCTATCTACCTGATAAGGTACTTGTGTGTGTTGGCGTAGAAAATACTTCACATCATGATAATTGTGGCTGTTACACTGAACTAAAAACTGCCGATAAGAATCTACGAGCACCAGTTTAAATTGATCTGGATAAGCGACAACGGTTTTTACGTGCACGAGTCTCATCATTTGCTTCTGATTTGCACTCGCTAACAAACCAATACCCATTGCTGTTGTATTTCTTGCAAAGAAACCTGTGATTGTCGTGGTCCAATTGACCCAACAGTTCACTTTTTTTTGCTTTTCAGAAAACTCCATTTTTATACGATTTTGATCTAGGTTATAGCGCACATGCATGCGATTTTGATACACAAAACCAATCAAGAACATTGTCAAAACGAATAAAATGCCAATAAGTAGTAAACCATACCAAGCATAAATGTCATTTGATTGACTAAACACCCACAGTAAAAAAAGCACAACAATACCAAAAGGCAATCCGATAGCAATCATTAATTGTTTTAACACCGTCTTGTCTTTATAAAGAAGAATCATCGCATCCCATTGGTAGTTATTTTCCATTACTTCAATAGTGGAGATTGGCAGTTTTGACAAACATCATCTGTGATGTCATGTTTTGTTCCGCATACACTGCAAAAAATGACAGTTTTTGTTGCTTGATTTAGCTTTTCAAATGATTTCAAGTTTATATGATAGCGTATTTTATCCCCAATCATATAATAACGATACATGGCATCATTATCTTCGTGCAAAACCACGTGCTTTTCCCCCTCCTCCTTTTTTATAATAACTTGATACTCAATATATTGTATCAAGTGTCTAACATTGTTAGTCACTTGATACTTGTCTTTTGTCATGTGTCTTTTGTCAATGACAACACCATCCCATGAGGAATGATGATCTAACTTAAACTCATTTAAGAACGTAAAACCAATAAAAAACGTTCCAAGAAGACCTGCAATAGAAATAGCATCTAAAAAAGATATTTGTGATGAAACTCCACCATAAAATCCAAAACCAACTAACAAAAGCAATGATAGCCCAACAGCAAATAATCGTGATGAGCTCAAACCGTTAAAGAGTTGACCATCATTTGCTTGTCTACTATTAATTGAAAAAAAACCTGTTTGCTTATGATTACTAAGCTTTCGTTGGATCCGTTGACTACAAACAGAACATAGTTTGTCATGATCACTCATTAAATGTCCACATGTACTACAAAACATAAGCCCCCCCATGCCATCATTATATATTTTATTAATGAATCCTTACGCATATTATAACGAATTTTATTAGATTTGTGTGTTGTTTTATCAAAAAAAAGTACTCAACAGACTAATAAATACAATTTCTCTAAATATTATCATTTACATCTTGACATATGTTAGATATTCATCTAATATATAACTATAATGTTAGATACATATCTAACATAAATTATTACTACATCTAACAAGGAGAACAACATGAAGAAATTATCTGTATACAAAGGTGTGTTTACACAAAAACAATATCTTAAACTCGTTGGTGCAAACATCGTCAATCGTTTTGGTGATTCAATAGATGCAATTGCCTTTAGCTGGATGGCTTACCAGATAACAGGATCAACCACGTGGATGGCCATTGTTTTTGCTTTTAATGCCCTACCCTCTATTGTTTTTATGCCCTTTGCTGGGGCATGGGTAGAGTCCATGAACAAAAAATCAGTGATGGTTCTTACTGATATTTGTCGAGGAATACTTGTTATTGGAATTGCGATTATGTACATTAATGATTTACTTAATCCATGGATACTTGTTGGTGTGACCCTTGTCATTTCAACACTTGAAGCATTTCGCATTCCTTCAGGCATGGCAATTATTCCGCTTGTACTATCAAAGGAACACTATGAAAGTGGACTTTCACTTAACGCTACAACTCGTCAAGTGAGCATGGTTGTTGGTATGGCTGCTGCTGGAGGTATCATTGCTTTAATCGGCGTGTTTGGTGCTATGATGATTAATGCTGCCACATTCATAATTTCTGCCTTACTTATTCTTAGTATCGTTTTGGACAAACCATTGAAATCATCAAAAAAGGAAAGCACTCTTTACTTAATCAAAGAAGGCTTCCTGTATCTTAAGAACGTTAAAATTATATTCTACCTCTGTATGTTTGGTGTCCTCATGAATTTTCTTTTCTCACCACTCAGTGTTTTACAAACACCTTATGTGGTTGATGTATTAAAGCAAGAAGCTGTTGCACTATCTTTGATGGGTGTGTTTAATGTAGCTGGAATGGCATTAGGTAGCTTTATTTTCCCAATGATCACCCAACATATGTCACGCCATAAAATACTTGGCTACTCTGGTGTTGGAATTGGACTATCATTTATTGCTTTTACACTACTTCATTCATCAATGAGTATCATGCTGTTAATGACACTGCTTGCAATTGTTTCATTTGTATTTGGATTTATGATTGGACTGCTTCAAACAAGTGTCAGTGTTAGCTTTATGACTCATGTCGATCAAGACTATCTGGCTCGTGCAGGCTCAATCTTCAATGCACTCGTTTCAGGGTCAATACCGCTTGCATCATTTATTCTAAGTGGCGTTGCTGTGTTATTTGATATTCCTCAAATCATGCTTGTATATGGTATACTTGCTGTAGTGTTATTCATTACAATATCTTTCAATCGTTCACTCGCCAAACTTTAAAAAATAGGGGGTTACCACATGGAACAAACCATACAACCGATCTGCTTATTTTGCGAATGGATTCATCTGGCTTCGCGCATAGCTACAAAAACAACATCAACTGAAACTGCAGTTGATATTGCACAACGCTATAACATTGAAGTAGATCAAGTCAAACAGGTGTTAAAACCTTGCTTTGAGCTTGAAGAGAAGCTAATTCCAACGGTAGATCCTACCATCACAGATTTTGATTTCTTTTTTACACCAATAAGAAGCGAACAACAAACGCTCGCCCAAACGTTGTTACCGTTGTTTAACGATCCTGAGTTTTATCACAAGCAAGATTTTAGCGACATCAACTCGAAACAGTGGCTTAACCTATTTACAACAACCTTGAGCAATCTAGTTGATGAAGATGACATCGATTTGTTTGTTACTCAAAATAACATTAAAGATATAAGTTCATTGGTACAAACCGCAATCAATAGTAATTTGGATGAGTCTGCTAAGTATCGCTTTATCGCAGCTGCCACACAACCTGTGTGGTGTATCCAGAGGCTATGGGAAATGTTTTTAGAACATGACATGATTTGGCAGCAACAGCAACACACACTCAATGAAGTTGCTCGCACGCACCTTTCATATTGGTTGGATCAATACACAAGCGTTTTTGAACTCATCGAAGAAAAAGTTCATGTTAAAGGTATTACGAAATTTCAAGCCGTTAACATTATCCCTTCTGTGTTTAACTTTAACTCACTGACGATATTGAATAAGGACCCATTTAATTACGATAAAAAAGAACCCATCTTGCATATCGGATTTCTAATGTTCGATCTCGGTGATGCCATCAGTCGTTTACCTCAAGAAAATGAGCGTATGTTGTTTTTGATGAAGATGCTATCAGATAAAAGCAAGTTTGAGATACTTCGTATTTGCAAAGACAAAGCCATGTATGGTCAGCAGGTTGCCAATCATTTGAAACTTACAACCGCCACAACATCTTACCACTTAAACGCTTTGGTTAATGTTGGTTATCTTTCCTTGAATGTTGAAGCAAATCGAATCTATTACCAAACACAAACCGAGAAAATAAAGCAAGACATGCAATTAATTTCAAGCATGTTTGAATAAAAAAAGTCTGATCACAGACTTTTTTACCATTTTCTTTCATATAATTGCCTTGTTGCAATCTTTTTGAACCCAAGTGCATAATAAAACGGCATATCACCACCAAAGCAATACTTAGCACCACATGCTTTGGTTTTTTTCATTGCTTCCATCAGTGCAATCGTCGCTAACCCACGCTTACGATGATCTGGTGCTGTTGCTAGTGGCTCTAAATAGGCATATTGATTAAACTCATCAAACCACATCCCTGCATAACATGCATAATCACCGTTAGGTGCTTTTATCACTGTTGTTAGAGATGTTGAAAAGCTTGGTCCTGATTGCATGATGAGTCGTCCATCTAAATCACCATCAGGTTCACCTTCATGATCAAATCCTTTCCACAAACAAACATCAATCTTAGCAAGATCATTTTCTTGATCTAATGAAATAATGGTATACCCTTCTGGCAATGACTTCTCAGAAAAAGGCTGCTTATAATCAAAAATCGTAACTGCTTCTTCATAGATCAACGAATAACCATGATCGATAATGGTTTGTATCTTATCTTGTTCGTGATCAATAACCCATATGCGACAAACCTTTTGGTCGTTCTTAATCACTGATATTTCAGATTCAGCTAACTTTAACATTTTAGGTAATAAGTCATGGTGTTTAGAATCAACGACCAAGAACGCACTACCTAATGTCATTTCATAACCAACAAAACCAATAATCTGATCATCTTCTTTCATGATCATCATTCGATGAGCATGTGCATGGGAAAACATGGGATGAGTCAATGCATACTCAAAAAAATGAGGTAAATAATAACTATTTAAATGTGACAAGTCATAATTTTTCTTTAAAAAATCCTGAATTTCTTTAAAGTCTGATAATAATCTAAATCGGTTTATTTCCATGATTTCTCCCCTTACACAACAGTTTAAAGCATGACTTCAAACTATTGTTTTATCATTTGAACTCCCACGCAGTTTAATCCGGTATGGCTTGCAATAACTGCAACAATATCCTCAATAACAATCTTACGTTCATCAAACCCTTGTTTAACCAGTTCTTCTTTAGCTAAAAGAGCTTTATCATACGCATCGGTATGACCCACATACACAAACACCTCATCATTTTTAAAATGTTTTTTTAATGCTTTGATTGCAACATCAAGTGCTTTTTTATCTGTTCGTACTTTATCAAACACATCAACTTTGCCTTTGGTCGTATACCCCAAATGTAAGATCGGACGAATTTTCAATAACGTCGCTAATGAAGCAGCTGTTGGTGTTAAACGTCCACCAGCTTTAAGGTGTTCTAAATCACCAGGCAAAATCATCGAGTAAGCTGATGTTAGTGCTGGTTCGATGGTTTCTTTAATTTGTTGCTCATTAAGACCTTGATTAACCAATGACTTCACCCATTTAGCAACATGTTTTTGCAAAAACATGGTGGTATATATTTCAATGACGGTTAAGTCAACACCTTTTTCTTGACCTGCTTGGACTAAATAATCAAACGTTGATGATAAGCTTTTTGACAATGGTATCGCAATAATCGCATCATAACCATCTGCAATAATCTCGTCGAATGTTTTTAATATACTCGCAAATGTTGGTGTCGATGTTTTTGGAACTTTCTTTTGTTTTAACTGCTCAATCAACTGCTTTGTTGTCATCGTAACACCATCATCATAAGCTTGATTATCAATCATAACTTGTAATGGAATGACATATATTCCAAGTTCTTTTCCTTGATCAATACTTAACCCACTGCCTGAATCTGTTAATACTGCAATTTTTTTCATTTGAAATCCTCCTAAATCCAAACATCTACCTCACTATTTTACGTGAATCCCAGATTTAATCAACTTTTTTAGCTAAATCATTGGTAAGCAATGATATAAAGACTACTTATATCATGATGTTTTTTTTGATATGATAGATTTAATTAGTGACTATTATTGACACCACATGCTAAAGATCCGATTAGATAAAGCATTAATCATGAAAGCAAGTTTAGTGGCAGTATATGAACTTAAGCAAGGAGATTATCATGAAAAACACATGGAAGTTAATTGTTTTAATCATCATCTTAGTTGCATTAACAGGATGTATGGCAGGAAATAGCCCTCAGTTTGATACACAACCTGCAGGCTTTTTCTATGGAATTTGGCATGGATGGCTTGCCCCTTTATCACTCATACTGAAGTTTTTTAATCCTGAGTACTCAATCTTTGAAGTAAACAACACTGGCTTAGGTTATGAACTTGGCTTTTATATGGCTATTATCAGTGGTTTTGGTGGTCTTTCACTCGCTAGAAAGAAAAGAAAGTAATTCGTTTGGTTTGTAGTAGATCATATCTTTTGGTTAGCAAGACTTCTTCTTATCTGTCTTAGAAAGGACACATTATGAGAATCATCTCTGATACAACCTGTCATTTATCGGTTGATGAAGCAAAGCAAGAGAATATTATTTTAGTTGCCAATCAAATCATCCATCAAGATAAAACCTATCGTGATTACCTTGATATTGACTCTGCTTCATTTATGAAGCTACTTGAACATGGGTTTGCCACAACATCTCAACCAGCCATAGGTGAAGTCATGGAAGCCTATGAAAGCACGCGACCCACAGATACGCTGCACATCACAACTGGCAAAGGATTAAGTTCTGCCTATGATTCTGCAAGTGGTGTTAAAAACAGTATTCAGGCAGATCATGTGAGTGTGTTTAGTTCATGCTCAGTTGCAGGACCAAATCGCTATTTAACATTATTAGCAAGTAAGCTAAATCAGCTTCACATGACAAAATCTGAAATCATTGAGCGTTTACAACGCTGTGTCAGTGACACTCAATCTTATGTGATTCCTGTCAACTTCAAGTTTTTACAAAATTCAGGTCGACTCACTGCTCCTGCAGCAATACTTGGTGGACTATTAAAACTAAAGCCTGTCATGGCACAATCTGATGACAAACTTAAAATTGATAAATTCGCAATTACACGAACATGGCCGAGCGCTATTAAAAGTGTTGTTGATGATTTAGTAAAACGAGGTGTTGACATTAGACATAAGATTTATGTGTTGCACGCTTATAATCTTGAAAGTGCCAACATGGCAATTCAAACCATTAAAGAACGTATTGCCCATGCTGACATTGAATCATTTGTTTTAGCACCTGCCATGATAACCCATGGCGGTCCTGGATGTGTGGTCATTCAATACATATTAAAGGATGAGCTTTACAATCAATAACTTCGTTGTTAATTTATAATCGCAGGCTTATGACTTGTTGTATAATATTTGATGAGAATAATTAATAAACTATTATGTTTTTTTAATGAGATTTTAATAAATCTTGAATTGCTCTTTAAGATTCGATTGTTAAAATGACCTCAGTCAGATGAAAGGAGATCATGATGATGATCACATTAGAACTAGTTGAAAAATTAAAAGAAGTAACAGGCGTTACTTACAATGAAGCAAAAGAAGTCTTAGAACACACCAAAGGAGATTTACTTGAAGCCGTCTTATACTTAGAAAGACAAGGCAAAGTGAAGAAACCACAAAATGATGGTTTTGCCACCTCAACAGCTGCACCAGTTGAAGCACCAAAGCAAGCCAAAAAACAAGAGCAATCCGATGGATTCCAAAAATTTGTTGAATGGGTTAAACGAGTCATTCACCTTGGAAATATCAATGATTTCGTTGTTTATAAAGAGGACGCTACCACATTATCAATTCCATTAACCATCTTTGCATTACTACTTATGTTTGGTTTCTGGATTGTATTCCCACTTACTGTTATCGCTTTATTCTTTGGTTACCGTTACCGCTTTAGTGGACCAAACTTCAAAGATGAGCGCTTAAACAGAACTGTTGACACCATTTCAGATGCTACCATCAAAACAGGTGAAGCTGTAAAAGATGCTGTCAATAACTTATCAAAAGAATTCAAAAGGGAAACCAATCACAATGAAGAAAATTCTGCTGATTGAAGATGAGCCACAAATTGCTCGCTTTATCCAATTAGAATTACACCATGAAGGCTATCAAGTCGAGATAGCAAACGATGGTCGAGATGGGCTTGAATTATTCAAAGCCCATCCTTTTGACTTGGTTTTATTAGATATCATGCTTCCATCAATCAACGGCATAGAAGTATTACGAAGAATACGTCAGACTTCATCTGTCCCAATCATCATGCTCACAGCACGTGACAGTGTGATGGATAAAGTTTCTGGTCTTGATGGTGGTGCTGATGATTACATCACTAAACCATTTGCGATTGAAGAGCTCTTAGCACGTATTCGTAGTGTTCTAAGAAAACAAGTCACAACAACATCAAACATCTTAAGTCATCATCAATTAACATTAGATTTGGATTTACACACATGCACCGTCAACAGTCAAATCATAGAACTGACAAAAAAAGAGTTTGATTTACTACAAATACTCCTTGAAAACAAAAACCATGTGTTGACACGTGAACTACTTCTAGAGAAAATTTGGGGGTATGAGTTTGATGGTTCCACCAATGCTGTGGATGTATACATACGATATTTAAGAGCTAAACTAGAAGAACCCTTTGATTTGAAGATTATTCAAACAGTACGTGGGGTTGGATACATAATTAAAGATGAGTCATAACAAACAAAAATCAACTAAATCTGAAAAATCTCGTTCGTCAATCGCTTGGTCATTGAATTTTTCGCTATTTAAATCATTACTGCTAACCATGATCAACATCAACATCATGATTGTGTTGATCTTTGGCTTTGTTAGACTAACGATGCTCGAAAATGATTTGGCGCAGTTTTCAAATACCATCATGGTTACCCCTTCAAACCAACTGACTCATGACTTCCCGCAACATTATCAAGTCATGAAAGTGAATCATAATCGTACATCAACATGGACGAACCTAATGTTTAGTCATTCCCAACTTGACCAAGTTGTAAGCAGAAGACTGAGTTTACCAAATTTTTGGTCATTTTCAATTACAAATAAGTTTGATGACATGAGCTATGTTGTCATTTTCCGTCAAAACCAACAACCGATTCAAATCACCTATGCCTTAGCAGCAGATGTTGATTTGTTTTGGACTTACTTCAAATGGCTAGTATTACTAGAAATCATTGTCTTGGTATCCTACACACTTAAACATTCAAAGAAAGTGAAACTTGCGTTGCATCCACTGTCGATGCTTGCTTCATCAACAAAAAACTTACAAAAAGATGTTTCAAATTTAGCAGTATCAGCAGATGCAAAACAATTAAAATCGATTGCTGGAGCAATTGAAAAAATTGATGCCCAACGATTGGACAAGCAAGTACTTGTTGAAAGTTCACAAGAAGAGCTTCAAGAAATCACAGCAGCCATTAATGATATGTTGATTCGAATCAATCAAGCAGTGCAATCACAAACGCAGTTTGTATCCGATGCATCCCATGAACTAAGAACTCCGATTGCGATTATTCAAGGGTATATCAACCTTCTTGATCGTTGGGGAAAAGATGATCCACAAACATTGCAGGAGTCGATTGATGCTATTAAAAGTGAAACAGAAAATATGAAGGCGCTTGTAGAGCACCTATTGTTTTTAGCACGTGGTGATAATGAAACGATTCAGTTACAACGAGAAACCTTCGATATTGTTGAACATGTTCATGAAACCATCAAAGAAATGAAATTCATCGACCCTGATCGAACGTTTGTTTTTGATCAACACGAACCTATGCTTATGACTGCTGATAAGCAGCTGGTCAAACAAACACTACGCATCTTAATCGATAACAGCATGAAATACTCAAATCCAACTGACCCAATCATCATACGATGTGATAAAAATGATACACATACCATCATCACGATTCAAGACCAAGGTATTGGCATTAAAGCAGAGGATGTATCTCGTGTATTCGATCGATTCTACCGTTCCGATCCAGCTAGAGGTACCAAAGCTAAAGGTTCAGGACTTGGGTTAGCGATTGCTAAATGGATCGTTGATAAACATGAAGGTTATATGGAAGTAATTAGTCGTGAAGGAATTGGTACACGAATGATTATTTACTTTAAAAATTAGTAAGTTTGTTGTATAGGTTGCTATCTTTTCAAACTAACATAAACAATGTATGATTAGCATCAGAGGTAATGATATGGCTCAAAAACGTATTGGTTTTTCCTTTTCAGGAGGAGGCATCAAAGCATACGCACAAATAGGTATCGTTAAGTACTTAAATGAACAAGGCATTTTTGCCTCTGGTTTTTCTGGTACTTCAATGGGATCTATCGTTGCTTCATTGATGGCTTGTGGACTTGACATTGATGCTGTGGAAACAGCTATGCTTGAAATAGAACAAGAAATCATTAAACATAAACTGTTTAACCCAACCAATGCTCAGTTTTTTCCATTAATACTCAATGATGCGAGTGGTTTAATCAAACCACAACGTTTTGTTGAAATTCTAAACAAACAACTGACAAAATGTAATAAATCAAACCTTAAGGACTTATCATACCCAATCGTGATTAACGCTGTGGATCTAAACAGCGGAAAAATCGTTTTATTTACCAATCAAAAACAACGATTTAAGAACGCTTCTGAATACTTTGTTTTTGATGATGCTTCAATTAGTGAAGCCGTTCAAGCATCATGCTCATTTCCGATGGTGTTTGAAACAATGATGTGGCGAGATATGCAGTTGGTTGATGGTGGTGTCATGTTAAATGCTCCTGTATTACCATTGAAGCAATTGGGCTTTGATCATATCCTATCAATAACAATGGGAGTTCAATCAGACTATCACACAACGACAAAATTTAAAGATATTGCAAGTCGTGTGGTTGAAATTATGATCAATGAAGCAGATGCAAACGCCATTAAACATGCTGCATTAAACATCAATGCATTTGATAAAAACATAGGCATCTTTACACTTGGAAAAGGTAAAGATGCCATAGAGTTAGGCTATCAAGCAGCTCGTGATCATCATGATCAAATCATGCAGTTTAAAGAGAATGCTCACCAATCATTTTGGGATTTGTTCAAGTAGTTTCATTAAAGTAATCCGTAACCATCTGGTCTTTTATAATACCACCTTGATTGATTTCTATGATTCGTTGACACAATGCTTGAGCAAACAACAAATCATGGGTAATAACAACTACTGTTAAACCTTGATTATTCAGTTTTTTTAACACACGCACAATCATGTGCGTGTTTTCTTTGTCTAAAGCTGAGGTTGGTTCATCAATAAATAGGATGGAAGGGTTCAAGATTAATGCACGGGCTATAGCAACACGTTGCTTTTGACCCCCAGAACACTCATAAGGATATTTATTAACTTGATCAGCTAAACCTAGCTCGCTAAGAATTTGTTCTGCTTTAGCTTTGCTTTCTTGTTTTGTTGTTTTATAGTTCAGACGATACGCTAAAGCAACATTTTCACATACCGATAAATGCATAAACAGGTTGTACTCTTGAAAAACCACACCAACATTCTCATACAGTTTTTTGTTTCTTCTGCCATTAATAAAGGCAGAAACTCCATTAATGGTCACTGAACCTTCTGTGGGTATTAGCAAACCACTAAGAATTTTAAGCAATGTCGTTTTTCCACTACCACTTAAACCAACCAATCCTACCAATTGATTAGGTTCGATTTGAAGTGATAAGTCAGAGATGACTTTTTCTTTTTGATATGCAAAACTCAAGTTCTCAATTGTCATCATGTTTGCTGCTTCAACAACCTTTCTTCTAGTAATTTCCCAACCAATACCACCACTAAGCTAAATGCAAGATAGAATGCCCCTGCAACCATAAGTGCTTCAACACGCAAATCACGTGCAACAATTTCTCGTGCATTTCTTAGCATTTCACCAATAGCAATTGCAGCCAATAACGAAGTGTCTTTAACTAATGTAATGGCTTCATTAATTAGAGGTAGCAACGTGTTTCTAAACATTTGTGGCAGAATAATATACCAAATGATTTGTATTTTGTTTAACCCTAACACCTCACCTGCTTGCCATTGTCCAAGTGGTATGATGGCAAGTCCGCTTCGAAATATCTCAACAAAATACGCAGTATAGTTCACAACAAATGTGATACCACCAGCAAACAAACGATTCATTCGCATCGGTATGAGCAATGGAATCCCATACATCGTGATGTATAACTGTAACAACAAAGGTGTTCCACGGATAATCCATGTAAAGACTGCCACTGGACGTTTAATGATGGGATAAAGATCCGTTAACATACCAATGATTAGTCCCAATGGCAGTGCAAACAACATCGTTGTGGCATACACCAATAATGATATTTTAAAACCATCAAAGATATGAGGGACGATTTCAATGATATAATCCATACTATCTTAATAGTAAGTCTTCACCAAACCACTTGATGGAAATCTCACTTGCAGTACCATCTGCTGCCATTTCATCTAATATTTCATCGATTCGATCACGCAAGGCAACATCTGTTAGCCTAAATCCAATCCCATAGTTCTCAGAATTAAACACTTCACTTGCGATATTATACGCATTGGCTTCCTTGCTCACTGCGTAACGAGCGAATATCTCATCAGCAACAATCGCATCAATGCCACCTGCTTTTAAGTCTAAAATTGCTTCGGTGATGGTTGTGTATTTAACCAGTTCATCAATTGATTCAAAAATAGCATTGTTCTCTACTGCTGATTGTCCAGAACTAGCCAATTCAACACCGACTAACATACCTTCTAAATCAGAGATGTTCTCTATGTTCGCATCGATAAGTGACAGAATAACAATCCGATTGTCAAAATATGGCTTTGAAAAAAGAATCTGCTCTTTTCTTGGTTCCGTAATGGTTAACCCATTCCATATCACATCAATGTTCTTTGAGCTCAACTCTAACTCTTTTGCATCCCAATCAATGTAAACAAACTCAACATCAACACCTAAACGCAACGCAACTTCACGTGCAATATCAATATCAAACCCTGTAACGACACCATTTTCTGTAAAGCCCATCGGTGGGTACTCTGTGTATCCAACGACTAGTACGTTCGAGTCTAAAATATCTTGTAAACTTGTGTCCCCTTCAGCTGTCGATGTTGTACATCCGACTAATAAAAAGACTAATCCAATCCATACAATTTTCTTAAGCATCTTGTGCTCCTCCTTGCTTTGCATGATTTGAATTATACTTCATTACTTTATCATTGTAAAGTACTATGTTAAAAAAATTATCTCTTTGTTTTTGAGATAATTTCTTGATAGCCACCAGAACCATGTTGAATGCAGCGATTTACACGGGAAATAGTTGCACTACTCATTTTAGTTTTGTTTGATATTGACTCGTAAGTCTCGCCACTTAATAAGTATTTTGCAACTTCTAAGCGATCACTCATATCTATTAATTCACGAATAGTGCATAAATCTTCAAAAAACCGTTCGCACTCTTCAATCGTTTCAAGTGTCAAAATAGCCTCAAATAAAGGCCGATGCATTTTTTTTTGGTTTTCGTTCATAGTGTACCTCTGTCGTAAATTATAACAAACTTAATTAATAAATAACAGGATTTGTCACAAGTTTGAGATAAAATGTTCAATTCTATCAAGTGCAATCTTCAAATGTGCAAGTGAATAAGAGTACGATATTCGAATGAATCCTTCACCACTTTTTCCAAAGGCATTCCCTGGAATCACAGCGACGTGCTCTTGTTTTAGTAAGTTTGAACAAAATGCTTCGCTCGTCAAATTTGATGAAGTAATATCAACAAACACATAAAATGCTCCTGATGGCATAAATGGTTTAAGACCCATATCAACTAATCGGTTGACCAAATAGTGTTGTCGAAGTACATACTGCTCTTTCATATCAAGTATCCCTTGATCACCATTTTTTAATGCTTCAATTGCTGCAATCTGACTAATTGTCGGCGAACACATCAAACTGTATTGATGAATGGTCACCATAGGTTCGAGCAGATGTGTTGGAGCGCATACATACCCTAAACGCCAACCTGTCATGGCATATGCTTTTGAAAAGCCACTGATAAGGACAACTTGATTTCTTGTTTGTTCAAACATTGCCAAACTTGCATGCTCTTGTTGGTAAGTGAGTTCGGCATATATTTCATCAGAAACAATCACCCCTTGATAATCTTCAAGCACAGGCAGAAGTGCTTGATAGTCCTCTTTGCTCATGGTTGCACCCGTTGGATTACTTGGATAAGACATAATCATTGCTGTTGTGTTTGGTGTCAACGCCTTTTTTAATAATGCTGGTGTGATCTTAAAATCATCTTCAATGGTTGTATCTACAATGATTACATTAGCTCCTGTTAATTGTGCTAAAGGTTCATAAGAAACAAATGACGGTTGAAAAACCAACACATCATCATGTGGATTAACCATGGCACGAAATATCAAATCCAACGCTTCACTTGCCCCTACAGTTATTAATATTTCTGTCTCACTATCATAAACACAGTTAAACTTACGCTCTAGATAATGCGCAACTTCATCTTTTAATGTTTTAAAACCTTCCACTGGTGCATACCAGGTTTTCCCTTGTTGCAGTGCTTGGATTGCAGCTTCTCGAATATGAAATGGTGTTGAAAAATCAGGTTCACCGATAGTGAGAGAAATGACATCTTCATACTCAGATGCAATTTTGAAAAATTTACGAATACCTTCTTTATCTATTTTTTGCATGGTTTGATTCATACACTCATCTTCTCTCGTTGATCCACACTTTTTTTGAAGTTAAACCCTAATTCTTTGTATTTCTCTAGAACAAAATGTGTTGATGTGGAAACAACGCCGTCTAATGTTGCACATTTTCTAGAAACAAAGTTCGCAACTTCCATCATGGTCTCACCAACCACATAAACTGCTAAATCGTATTCACCTGCCATTAAATAAACACTTTCGACCTCATCATATGTTAGTAAAATTTCGACAATGCCATCAAATCCAATGTCTTTTTTTGGATTGGTTTTAACTTCAATCATGGCAGCTACTTTTGGTGGCTTAATTTTGGTCATATCAATGATAGGTCGATAACCAACGATGGTGCCACTTCTTTCGTAGTAATCAATCATATCCAAAACTTCTTCTTCACTTAGATTACATGCTTGAGCGATTTCATAAGTACTCAATCGTGCATTTTGCAATAACATGCTTAATATAGGTTCCATGAGTTAACTCCTTTTTATTTATTGTAGGCTACACAACACATATGTCAATGTAAAAATCAATTAACGGAAGGTTAATTGATTTAAAGGTTTGTAATTATGAGATAATTCATTGATAAAACAAGTTATACTGCAGTTGCTTAGACTTGATATCCATAAAAACTAAAAACGATAAAACATCATCCCGTTCTTGTCCAAATTTCATCGGCTCTACTAGCTGATGCAAGATGGTCACATTTTTGATCAAATCCAAGTCATTGTTTAGTTGTTTAAAGCGATCACCATGTTGAAGGTAGTCTGTCTCAATCACTGATTGAAACACATCCATGATAGCTATGGTTTTCGCAATAAGTTGATGATAGTTTTCAATATTTATAACATCGTGAGTAACCAGTTTCTTTTGATCACCTTCTTGTTTAATCAGGGTGTTGATAACATCAACCACATGGCTTTTAACATCGAGTTGTTCCATGTTTAAAACAACTTCAGGTGTTGACATCATGTTTTTAATTTCCTGAATGATAAGGTATGGTAACTTGCGATCAAAGGCAGATAGTGCATGCATATGCGCCTCTCGTTGCAGTTGATCAATGATATCAAACAATGCTTTACTGTTCAAATTTAGAAACTTTTGGTTATCATGGTACATTTGCATGATGACATCCATAGATCTGACCTTTGAAAAATGTTGTGAAAGATACTTCAATGAGTGGTCAATAAAATCATATTTCTCATAACCTAATTGCTCTTTTACCATCCATATCATCGATTGAAGTTTAGTAATGGTTGTTTGATATTGATGAATTATTAGCACACCATTGTTTCCTTGATCAATTAAATTGGCATAATGGCTTAATTGATTGCACGTATCATCGATGATTTGAGGTAGCATGCGATTTGATGGGATATCTTGGCTAATAACAGCTTGTTGAAAACTCATAGGCGTCTGAAAGCATTTGGTGTTAGGTACCACTCTAATCGTGTGCTGTCTTGATCAACTCTAAAACATGCAGCAGAGGCTTTTCTAAAAGGTATCACAATATCTGAAAGCTCAAAAGCAAAATCACTCAAGTATGGTTGATGGCCCACAACCAAAACACATTCTTGTGTGTATTGAAGCACGGTATTCATCAAACTTTCAAAATCACCATCTTGGATACTCGCACAATGCTCAGCAACAACATCATCAAGCAAAGTTGCAATAAAATCTCCTGTTTGAATGGCTCGTTTGTATTGTGATGTAATCACAGCTACTGATTCATAACTATTTAGCAAACGTTTGAGCGGTCTTTCAATGTCCTTTAAAGACTGAATCCCACGATTGGTTAACCCTCGCTCTACATCATCTGTGTTTTCTAATAATGGTTCTGCATCAGCATGTCTAAACAATATTAGTCGCTTCATCATGCCCTCCTTTTAAAAAACTTCCAATCTAAAATTGGAAGTCTCTTTATTTCTTATATGTGGTTCGATACCCAGAATTTTGTTCTGGTCTCATATCGTTTGGAAAATTCCAATCTGTCTTAATATCTAATGAAACTTGTTTAATCTGCTTAAAGACATCATAAGGCTCTTCAATGCCAATGAAATTTGTATAAACCGAATACGTTCCATTTTTTGAATGTCTCACTTCACCTGTATATACTTTAATGGTACCTACATGAAGCAAACGTTCCAATGGATTAACATTCACTTCAATGTTTTGGATCTTATCATAATCAATGGTTTTAAAATCTGTTCCAAAAAAACCAGTTCTCAACATCAATCGTTTGTTGGAATATGCATAGTAAGTGTTCTGATACACCAACATCAAACGCACCATGTTAAGGATGCTCCCATAAAAAGGAAACATAAACAAAACCATAAACATGGTCATGAATCCATCAAACATAAATCCGTCAAACATAAAACGGTTCCCGAAGAAGGAAAATGTAATGACTCCCCAAATGATTCCCATGATTAAAAAAGGTATACCTGTTGCTAAAAAAGGAATTAGCAAAGGTCTTCCAGTCCAAAAAATGTGTTCATCATAATCCTTAACTGCTTCAAACTCTGGTGGTATGTTTTCAAGTTGCTTCATATGAGTCCTCTCAATAACTTTATTATACTATGAATAATGCTTATATTCACACCTGTGATGATTCATTATCCTCTTCAGACACAACTAATTCATGAACTTCACTAACAATACCTTCTGCTGTCTTTTTAAACCAACCAATATCTTCATCCGTGTTATCAATTGGCAACGGTTTCGGTTTGAAGCGTTTTGTAATCCCCATCTGCTTCTTCATGAGTACTTCCATAAAACCACCTTTAAATCGTGTTGGTTCATAAGCCATGACAAACGCATACGGCTCAAAATACTCGATGAGTTTCATGAGTTCAACTTCCTGGGTTCGTTTTGTTAAAATATCCAAACGATAACGAGTACCATCGCGACCCTCACCATCAAACACCGTAACTCCATAACCGCGTTCACGTAACGCATCAATTAACTGATTATTCTTGTCTTTAATATTAACTAAAAATGACACATAACCAATGGCAATTTTGTTTTCAACCTGAATGCCAACGATAAGCCCTAGCGAAAAGCCAATGGCATACACAAACATACCAATCAGTGTTTGATCACCTGTTAAAACAATGGCTAACCCAAAGACATAAATAATGCTTTCTAAAAAACCAAAAAACGCTGTTAGAACTCTAAGCTTCTTCACCATACTGATGGTTCTTAGAGCCAACATCGGAACGTACATTAATTGCAAAACAAGTATTAAAATAATATCTCTCATCATACACCTTTTCTAATCCATAACTCTTGTTTACTGTATCACGGCATGTTGTGTTTTTCAACGTCACCACATGGAATTACCGTTTTAATTAATCTACTTGTTATGCATAAACTGCTGCAACATCAAAGCAACGGAGCGGTTCATTTCCAATGAGAAATCAGCCAAATATTTACGTGTTACATAATCACGGTAGTACGCTTGTGCGTCGATATGATCTAGCTTCATTTGCTTGTTTCGAGCTAAAATCATCTGTTGGTGATCTTTCTTGCTTAATGATTGATATTGATTTTCATGAGTGATGTAGCTTGCATCAAAGCGTTTAGGTTTAATTCTGTCTTTTTGTGCTAGTGTTGGATAGCCAAACACAACCATCGCAACTGGTAGTGCAAACTGCGGTAAGTTAAACAACTGCTTGTGGAACTCAAAGTTCTCAATGATGTCCCCAATATAACAAGAGCCGATGCCTAGTGAATCAGCTGCAATGACCGCATGATGAGCGGCAATCAGTGTATCACTCATAGCAAGAAACAAATCACCAACACCTGGTTGTCTTACCTGTTGATCAACAAATAAACAAGCACCATCATAAAACCGTTGATAATCAGCACAAAAAACAAGAACTAGTGGTGCTTGACTGATGAATGGTTGATGATCACAACTAACTGCCAACTGATCTTTGATGGACTGGTCTGTAACGTCAATAATTGCATACAACATTTTATTCCCTGCAGTTGGTGCTTGTGTTGCTGCGAGGATTATTTTCTCCTTTTCGCTTGATGCAATCGTCTGATCAGTAAATACACGTGTGCTTTTTCGATTGTATAATAACTCCAATGTTTCGTTCATGCAAACCTCACTTTCTATCTGTCATTAACATATGCTTTATGCTATATTTAATGTTGTAAAATCATTACTCCCATCATATCAAAAAGAGGAACAACATGACATTGATATTCAAGAAAATTACATTCACATCTTTTTTTATTGTCGTCGCTGCAACAGGTGTCGCATTAGGATTAAAGGCTGCTGTTGGAGTTGGGGCATGGGATGCTTTTAGCCAAGCTTCATCGCTTGTCACGGGCATTAAGGTAGGAACTTTTTCCATGATGATGAATATCAGTTGTGTTCTACTTCAGATGATGTTATTAAAAAGAAATTTCAAACCTTTGGCCTTTTTGCAAATTGGTATGGCTATTCTTTTAGGTGTCGTTGTCAACATTATGTTTTATCAAGTATTCACACGTTTTATGATTGATAGTTACTTGATTAACTTGCTATTATTTTTGTTTTCACTTGTCGTCGTTATCATTGCTGTATCCATGATTATGTCAATCAACTTTCTAAGTTTCCCGCTTGAAGCAGCTTGTATGGTTGTAGCAGAAAAAACAAACATCAAGTTTGGTACATTAAGACAAATGGTTGATTTTTTCTGTATTCTCGGCGCTGTGTTGATTGCGTTTATCTATCAGCATCCAAGCCCCGTGCGGGAAGGCACCATCATTGGTATGCTTCTTTTTGGCCCTTTGATTGCACGATTTATGATCCAGTTTAAACCTTTTGTACGACGCTTGGGACTAGTTGATTAGCTATTGAGCACTTAAACTTCATGATAAATGGATGCAACTCATCATCTTCTTGTGCATGTCATCTAAAATCAAATGCATCATGTCTTTTACCATGATATAAAATAAACATAGGAGGACGCCTATGAAACGTTTAATCATTCCCCTAGTCTTGATGTTATTAACTGGTTGCACAGCACTTTTAGCAACCACTGACCCAAATCAAGATAATTCTCCGTTGCCCCCTATGAACATTACTCATGTTAGTGAACCGATAACATTCACTATTACTAACCCCAAAAATAAAGAAGCGACATTTGGCGTTCCCTTTTCATTATCAAAGTTTGAAGACAATCATTGGAAACCAGTTCCAATGAAAGAAGAGATGGCCTTTATTCTGATTGCTTATATACTTAAACCCAATGAAAGTGTGCAAGAAACCATTGACCTTTCCTTCTATTACGATGGTCTTAACGATGGTCTCTATCGGATTACTAAATTACTTTACTATGATGATGAGACACTTGAATACCACATCGAATTTCAAATTAAAACAAGTTAATTAAGCAATCAAAATATTAAACAAATGACCGATTGAAGCGGTCATTTTTTGTTTTCACCTCATGTAAGGCCTTACATGGTGAATATTGTGTGAAGTTGTTGCTATTTGAAATCAAAGGTGATATAGTTCATTGGAATTTTGAAAAAAAGAGGGATTCTATGAACGCTATTTATTCTAAGATTAACCTTCAAACTTCATCTGAAGATTCCAGCTTCTACAGCATGATTGCAGATCTTGCACATCATGAGAAAGTTAAACAACTTGATGACTATTCTCAGCACATGAACACGAGTCGTTACCAACATTCAATCAATGTTGCATACTACTCTTATTTATTGGCTAAGAAGCTTAAACTAAATGTGTATGAAACGGTTCGTGCAGCCATGTTGCATGATTTCTTTCTTTACAACTGGCGTACTGAGCAACCTGTTAAAGGTAGCCATGTTGATGTTCATCCACAACAAGCATTGCTTAATGCACAATCCATCACTGAAGTAACACCGATTATGGAAGATGTAATTGTTAGTCATATGTGGCCTGTTGGAAAAATCAAACCAAAAAGTAAAGAAGCTTGGGTTGTCAGTACTGCTGATAAACTTGCAACAATATTGGAGTTAACGTTTCAATTAAACGTTAAAACAAGGAAGCTAAATTTAACACCCATCGTTATTAGCTTAATGCTATTGATTGTATAAGATGCTAAGCATCTTTTTTTGTATACTTTTATTGTTTATCTTGTAAAATAGACTCAAGGGGTAATGATGAACATCAAACTAAAGTCAACATCCATCAATCTTGAAGATGTCAAACAACTCTTTATTGAGTACCAACAAGAAATCAACCTTGATTTATCGTTTCAAGACTTTTATGATGAGCTAGCATCACTTCCAGGGAAATATGGTCCGCCTTTAGGATCAATTTGTGTTGCTTATCATGATCAAGTTGCTGTAGGGTGTGTTGCTCTTAGACAGTTTAAAGATAATGTTGGTGAAATCAAACGGCTGTATGTTAGACCCAACTATCGTAATCAGCATGTGGCGTTAAAACTCATGGATCAGATTATAATGTTAGCTGAAGACTTAAGTTATGAGGTCTTGCTTTTAGATACACTTGCCACAATGAAACCCGCGATAACATTGTATAAAAAAATAGGTTTTTATGAAGTCGAAGCCTATTATGATAATCCGTTAAAAGATGTTGTTTACCTTAGAAAAGATTTAGGTTCTAATCAAATGATGCAACAACACGATAAACAAGTTCACCTTTAATTCTTATAGATTCCATCAAAGCAAACGATGACACTGTAAATGTTATCTTTTCAATATAAGGCAACACAAGTTCAATGTCTTTTTTTGCTCTAAATTGTCTAACAATGGTGATATGAGGTTTGAACGGTCGCTGTTCAAACATGATGTCATGCTTTTTCAATGCCTGGGTAATCATTCGTTGCAATGACACAAGGTGATCATTCGCCATTAACGAACAAAACCAGACATCTCCTCCTTTTTTATTGAAGCAGTCTAATTGACCTGTTGTTAGCTCAAAAGCTGAAACTTCAACTTCAGATAATGCCTCTTCAATTATATCCACATCTTCTGGATGGACATCACCAATAAACACAAGTGTGCAGTGCATGTTATCGTAAGCCGTGTAATTGCCTTTAAAGCCCAAGTATTTCAGTTCTGTTTGGGCTTGTGATAATTGAGTTTTTAAATGATCAGGTAAACGTATCGCAACAAATAGTCTCATAGAAACTCCTTTGCTCCTTTTTGTCATTATATCAAACTTCTATTAATCAGTTAGTTGTAAATGCAATCTTGTGCTAAAATATTAGTATACGAGGTGTCCTATGGAATTAATTGCATTCGTTGTTGAAATCATTCTTGAGGTATTCAAACAATCTAAAAACAGGTTTATCAAAGCCGTTGTCTTCATTGTTTCAGGTTTGATGGTTTTATTACTATTATCACTGTTTGTTTTACTCATGATTCATTCCTAT
>OBJA01000964.1_pt1 | contig 21911 bp, 15 predicted proteins | sample 1519751 | NCBI WGS metagenome assembly OBJA01 (sample SAMEA3881238, study PRJEB22517) | soil metagenome | biome: lake sediment; feature: soda lake sediment; material: sediment, water from around vicinity | place: India | collected 2013-12-23 | depth 3 m
CGTCCTAAAAAACTGCTTTCAAACTTTGCACCCAATTGTCAATCCGGGCTTTTGATAAGCGTGCCTGGTTTTCCTGATCAAGCACCAAACCCAGGAATTGTCCGTTTTCAATTGCATGCGATGATTCGTAAGTGTAGTTTTCGATTGCTGTTTGTCCAACGATCTCGGCGCCACGGCTTTGGAGTAACCGGGCCATCAGGCCAACTGCATCGGCAAAGTTTTCCGGGTAACCCACTTGGTCAGCAAGGCCGTAAACAGCTATTCTTTTGCCAGTTAGATCCATTTCTTCCATTGCCGGGACAAACTCGTCCCAATACTGGGGCAACTCACCGTCAAACCAGGTTGGAACCCCCAATATCAGTTCGTCATATGAAAGAAACTTTTCTTCTGTAATTCCTTCAGCATCAACAACATCAAATTGAAAATCCTTGCCAAATGCTTCAAGAATTTTTTGTCCGGCTTTTGCAGTTTTATTCGAAGTAAAACTATAAATGATTGCTCTGCTCATAATTTCTGATTTAGTATGCGAGGATACGTTTTGCAGTATTGTAAATTTTTTCGGTGTTTGGCAATATGATTCTTTCCAGCGCACGGTGGAATCCGACAGGTGTAAAAGGCGATCCAACCCGGTGCACGGGGCCGTCCAGATGTTCAAAAGCTTCTTCCATAATCATGGCAGCTATTTCAGCACCAAATCCTGAATGAACTTTATCCTCATGAACAACCATTACTTTCCCAATCTTTTTCACACCTGCTAAAATAGCCTCTTTGTCAAGGGGAATCAGTGATCTCAAATCCAAAACCTCACATTCAAAACCATCGGCCGACAGTTTATTCGCTGCTTCGAGGCACATGTGTGTCGTGTTTCCATAGGTAATTATAAACAAATCGGTTCCTTCCCTGCGGGTGCGCGCTTTTCCAAAGGGCACTTCAAAATCATCAGGAATTACCGTGGCTGCTTTCGGATCGTTGTATAATGCTTTCGGTTCCATAAACATCGTCAGCCCTCGTGAGCGGATGGCTGTCCGCAACAAACCCGCCGCATCGTCGGCAAAAGAAGGATACACGATACGTACGCCGGGAATGGAAGTTAAAGCTCCTTCAATGGTCTGCGAATGGTACAATCCACCGCCGATGTAACCGCCCGAAGCTAAACGGATGGTGACATTTGGCGTAAATTTGCCGTTCGAGCGCCAGTAATCGTGGCTGGAATCAACGTATTGTTCCATGGCCGGCCAAAAATAATCCGCAAATTCAGCCCCTTCAACCACAATCCGGATCTTCTCGCTGTGCCGCGACATCCCGTTTGCAGTTCCCATAATAAAGTCTTCCGCAATAGGCGCATTAAAAACCCGTTTGGGGCCAAATTCCTGCTGCAGCCCTTTGGATACATTAAAAATTCCTCCTTTGTCTTTATTGGCCATATCCTGCCCCCAAATAAAAGTATCGGGGTTGTGGTGAAACTCGGCTTTAAGTGTTTCATTTAAAGCAGTAATCAGTTTTTTCTTTTCTCCTTCTTCCTGATGGATTCCTTCGGGATATTTTTCTGATACGTATGGTTCCGGCAAAACAAAATCGAGGTAGGTTTCAGGATCCGGGTCCGGTGCTTTTAATGCCGCTTTGTGGGCGGCTTTTAAGATGACTTTAGCTTCCTCTTCGATAGCCACCAGCTCTTCTTCTGTGAAACGTTTGTAACGCACCAGCAATCTCCTGTATTTGGCCAAAGGATCGTACTCCACTACATAATTTCTTTCCGTTTCCGAACGGTAAAGTTCATGCCGGTCAGAATTGGAATGTGAACGCATCCTGATACAATTTGCCTGAACGATAACCGGTTCGCCAACTTCCAGTACATGCCTCTTGGCTTCAGTCATCGCATTCATCGAATCGAAAACATCTTTACCATTACAGTGAATGATTCTCAGGTTTTTAAACCCGCTGAAGTTATTCGCTACTTTTCGGGTGGCTGTCTGGTCTTTTTTAGGAACCGAAATACCGTAGCCATTGTCCTGAACCGTGAAAATAACCGGCAATTTTTCAGTCGAAGCGCCATTAATTGCCTCATAAACAAACCCTTCAGAAAGCGAGGATTCGCCTTGAGAACTGATTGCCACGGCTTTTTCGCCATAATATTTAATGGCCCTGGCTGCACCAACGGCGTGGGCAGTGTGGTTTCCGGTCAACGAAGAAAAATTGTGAATATTCCACTCCGGTTTCGAAAAATGATTAGACATGTGCCGCCCGCCGCTGGATGGATCTGTTGCTTTGGAGATCCCGTTCAGGATGAGCTCTTCGGCGGTCAATCCGGCCGAAAAAGCACTCAACATATCGCGGTAATAAAGAAAAAGGTGGTCCTTCTTTTTTTCAAAAATTTGCCCGATTGCGAGCTGAATACCATCATGACCGGCATATGGCGCATGATAGGACCATCCAATAGCTTGTTTAAGGTAATTGGGCGCTTTATCGTCGATTGCACGTCCAATTGTCATTAACTTGAACCAATTTTCGAGCGTTTCTTTAGGTGTAGTTTTAATTGAATATACTTTTGGTACAGTTGTCATTTTTAGATTTTTTAATTCTACTTTTTTTAGATTTCACGATCAATATCAAAGGCTTCCAGGATATCGGCAATCCGTCTCACAAAAGCCCCTCCCATAGCACCGTCGATAATCCGGTGGTCATACGATAATGAAAGGAACATTTTGTGTCTCACCACAATCACATCACCTGTAAGGGTCTCCATGACTGCCGGTTTCTTTTCAATGGTTCCTGTTGCCAAAATAGCCACTTGCGGCTGATTAATGATTGGGGTGCCGATGACATTCCGGAACGAACCGAAATTGGTAATCGTGAAGGTTCCTCCCTGGTAAGCTTCGGGCGACAGTTTGTTTTTTCTTGCACCTTCGGCCAGTTCATTGAGGTTTTTGGTGATGCCAAACAGGTTCTTCTGCTCGGCCTGCTTGATGACCGGAACTACCAGATTACCATCGGGTTTGGCAACAGCAATAGCAATGTTAGCCGATTTATGTAAGTAAATTTTGTCCCCGTCAACTGAGGAATTTACAATTGGAAATTCCATCAATGCCTTGGCTACTGCTTCGGTAAATACCGGCATGAAGGTTATTTTTTCGCCGTATTTTTCGAAAAAGCGATCTTTCACTTTGTTGCGCCATAAAACCAGGTTCGTCACATCGGCTTCAACAACTGACGTGACATGTGGCGAGGTTTGTTTGGATCGCACCATGTGTTCGGCAATCAGCTTGCGTACGCGGTCCATCTCAATAATTTGCTGGTCGGCACCAATCGACGTACTTATTTTTGGCATCGATGGTTTCGGCTCTGCTACCGGACTAACTGGTTGCTTCACTTTTCCGGCCTTTTTTTCTTCGAGATAATTCAGCAAATCGTTTTTTTGTACCCGCCCGTTTTGGCCCGAACCGTCAATGTCTTCGAGTTCGTTAAGCGAAATCCCTTCTTTTTCGGCAATACTCCTTACCAGCGGCGAGTAAAAACGTTTGGTTTCTGTTTTGGAACTTCCGGCTTTAACGGCAACGTTTACCGGCTGACTCGCTTCAGTTTTTTTATCAGTTACTTTTTCTTCTTCGGTAATGGCTTCAACGGTTGGGGCTGGTATTTCCTCTTTATCTTTGTCTGCAGCCTGCACCATATTTTCCGTTCCTTCATCTTCCCCTTCAATCTGCACAATGGCTACCACTTCGCCTACAGGGACAAGCGCATCCTCTTGAAAAAAGATTTTTGATATCACACCATCTACCGGCGATGGGATTTCGGAATCTACCTTATCGGTTGCCACTTCAAATACAGGATCGTCCTCCTCTATCTTATCTCCTTCTTTGACAAACCATTTGGTAATCGTAGCTTCCTGAACGCTTTCGCCTAACTTGGGCATTAGGATCTTGAACTCTGACATACTCCAAAATTATTTATTTAACATTTGATTATTGTGAAAATTCAACATATTCAACAAGCCAGTTATTGAAATGTTCAAGTATAGAATCCGTTAAAAAGCCGCGTGGGCTGTCCGGTGTAAGGTACGGGGTTGTGAAATTGTCTCCTGAAAATGCGAGCTCGCTAAATTCAACAGTAAAACAACTTATTCGATGATGATTTTTTTGAAAACCCCAATAATTTCTTGCGAATTGTTAGCTGTCCGCAATTCATGTTCGACCGAATCGGTTTGCTGATTAAAAATCAGTAAACATTTATTTATTATTTCCAGCATTTCATTTTCAATTTTATCTCCGGGAATAGTTTCCTTCTTCAGACATTTTTTGTAATGTTTCACCAATTTCTGAACTGAAAAATACAGATCGGGTTTTTGAATTTCGGTGGAAATGGCATAGGCAGGCGGGCCGCAATTGATCGTTCTGGTATAAACCTGATCAAATTGGGCCAATTTGATGGCAACATTTTCGCTCCATAAACCATCGGAAGCGCATTCTTTTATTTCAGGAAAATTGCAGGTAATGTTTTTGAATTGAAAAATATCCTGTGCATTTGTGAAAACTGCAGTAAAAAGCAGCAAAATAACGACTGATAACTTCATAAGCGAATCCCTCCCATTAATCAGAGTCCTCTAAAAATAGAAAAATTTAAGGACAGAAAATTAAATGGGAACGGATTAATGTTGAACAACAGTTTTTAATAGAGCGCCAGCGGCAAATTTTCAATCGGATAATAATTAAACAGGTCTTGTTCAGGCCATTCTTTTACCTGGGAAATTATCCGCTGCATTAACTGGCTAATTTCATGCGGAAACTTGGATCCTTTCCAGCTGCTGGTGTTTGAAAGAAAAACCCAACTGATACCATTGCTTTGCCGGCTGAGCATGGCTACCGATCCCGACATGCTTCCTGTCCGCGACCAGTTGCCCGGATTAGTGATCACACGCCAGCCCAGCGGGCCCTTCGCATAGGAATTGTCGGTCATTTCTTTGATTGATTTATTGGAAAGGATGTCCTGCACTTTCGAGTGGCCGTCGATCAAAACAAGCAGTCGTGCCAATTCAACAGCCGAACAAACCCATCCTCCGGCGGCTCCCAATAAAGCAATCGGATTACCGCCGTTCGATTTTGGAACTTCCATGCCGGTTCCTTTAAAGTCAAGGATTAACGGGCTGTCACGTTGCTCAAAATAATCAACTTCATTTGGAAATTTATTGCCATTAACGCTTTGTCCGATGTGCATGTCCACAATTCCATTGGGAATTAAAATATCTTCCCTTACAAAATCCTCGTAAGTTTTGCCACTCACTTTTGAAATGACTTCACCCAGGAACATGTAGCCAATATTTGAATAGGAAACCTGCGTTCCGGGCGAAAACGACAACTTCCGGCTTGCGATATATTTTGAATAAGTGTCCATCGTTGCGGGCGGGGTGTCGCCGACATATTTCGCAACGTCCAAAGAGTGGAAAGCCGGATCGCCATATCGTTGCGACCACCCGCCGGCGTGGGCAAGCAAATGTCTGACGGTAATGTTATAAAGCTTTTTATCAAGCACATCCCTGAAGTGCGGATTGTCCAGGATTGCCCCTTCGCCAAAAACATTGTCGGAAAGCGACAACTTGCCTTGTTCAACCAGGTGCATGATAGCGATGGCTGTAATCAATTTTGAAACGCTGGCCACCCGGAAGAGATCGCCGGGCTTTACTTCACGGCCATCTTCGGTGGCTTCGCCAAATCCTTGCGCATATACCAGTTTTTCATCTTTTACAACCGCAATTGATACACCTTTCAGTTCCCAATTTTGCAGAAAACGTTCGACCTGTTTTTTAATGTCTCCTGATTGTTTAAAATCAGAAAGTTTGTTGTCAATCCGGTAGTTCAAACCTTTTGCTGCGAGTTCGTAATAAGCCGGAGCTCTTTTTTGCCGTCTGATTTCTGCGGAACCATACGACAAAACAAAGATGACTGGTAGTATTAAATATTTCAGATATTTCACTTCAAAAAAGATAAAATAATTACCATTGTTTACAATTGTAATTTTCCAACTAACTCCCTCACCGACTCTATTTTATTCTCTTCGAGGTACTTGCTGATGCCATCAATTATTTTGACCGGACTGGCAGGATCGATAAAAATAGCAGTTCCGATTTGCACCGCTGACGCCCCCGCAATGATAAACTCGATGGCATCTGTGGCGTTCATGATGCCACCCATGCCAATCACCGGTATTTTAACCGAATTGAAAACCTGCCACACCATTCTTAAAGCAATGGGCTTAATGGCCGGTCCCGAAAGCCCGCCTGTTACTGTGGACAGCACTGGTTTCCGGCTATTCGCATCAACAGCCATACCCAAAAAGGTATTGACCAGCGAAACACTGTCGGCTCCCTGTCCTTCAACCGCCCGGGCAATTTCGGCAATATCCGTCACATTCGGTGAAAGTTTTACGATCAACATTTTGTCGTATACTTTCCGCACGGCGCGGACAACCGCTTCAGCGGACGGGCAACTTACACCGAAAGCCATTCCACCTTCCTTCACATTCGGACAACTGATATTCAGTTCAATCGCCGGTATCTTTTCCAGTTCATTGATCTTTTCCGTCAGTTCAACGTATTCTTCAATCGTTGAACCATTGACATTCACAATAAAATGACTGTCGATATTTTTAATGTTGGGATAAATATTTTTGATGAAGTTGTCGACGCCTTTATTTTGCAGACCAACGGCATTCAGCATCCCCGAAGGCGTTTCTGCCATGCGGGGATAATCATTTCCTTCGCGATGTTTTAAAGTGGTTCCTTTCATCACCACGCCACCAAGTTTCGACAAATCAATGAAGTCAGCGATTTCTTCCCCAAAACCACAAGTTCCGGAAGCTGTTAATACCGGGTTTTTAAAAATCAGGTCCTTTATTTTTACACTTAAATCGGCCATGTCAAACGATTAATATTAAATACTGGTCCGTCGGTACACACGCACTTGTTGCCTTCTGTGGTTTTTTCGACGCAGCAAAGGCAGACGCCGAAACCGCAAGCCATCATATTTTCCAGCGACACTTCACAAAAAACACCTTTTGCAGCGGCTTCGCGCGCAACGGCTTTCATCATGAGGTCGGGGCCGCATGCATAAACTTTATCGAAGGAGCCCATTTCTGCAAACACGGGATGATGTGTAACAAAGCCTTTTTCGCCCAAACTGCCATCTTCGGTGGTGAAATAGTAGTTTGCATACGATTGCCAATCCGAAATGCTCACATGGTCTTTTTCACTTCTCGCTCCCAAAATGACATGCACCTGTTCGGGTTTTAGCCCGCAAACCTTGGACAGAAACAACATGGGCGCCACGCCGCTACCGCCGCCAATCAACAAAACCCTTTCATCGGGGGCGGGAATCGAAAAACCGGTTCCAAGCGGATAAATCACGCTGATCCTGTCGCCTTTACTGTAGGTGGTCAAAACTTTTGATCCACGCCCAAGGATTTTAACCAATAAGGAAAATGTTTTGTTTTTGTGATCAACATCCAGTACCGAAAACGGCCGTCTCAGGAAAATTTCAGGAGATTTGCTGATTTCTACATTTACAAACTGCCCCGGATTGATGATGGGTAAAACAATTTCGGATTGAAGAGTAAGTTTAAAGTTATCGTGGTTTAGTTGCGTGTTTTCAATAAGAAGCAGTTCCCCGACCGTCTTTTTCATAAAATACCAATTTGCGGGCAAAGATAACCAGAAAATTTATATCGCCGGACCGTATTCTTTAAAAGTTTGGTCGGAGTAAAACACGACGATTTTTTCAATTTCCCGCTTGTTTTGTGGCGAAGATTGGTTAACTGGCGCAGGCTCCGGAGTTTTTGATGGTAGAGGCTGAACAGGAATTTCTGCAGGACTGTCGATCACTTTTTTCGGCTCCGTTTTTTTTTGTTCCGCCACTTTTTCGGTTTCAGCAAACAATTGTTGTTGTTCTGCAGCCGGCCCACTTTCCAGCATATTCCCGCTGCCCATGATTAGCCATTTGGCATTAATTTCAGGATAAGTTTCCAGTAATTTAGAGATGAACTGGAAACTGGGCATGTTCCTTCCATGTAATACATGTGTAACATTCGAACGCTGCACGCCAATTGTATCGGCAAGCTCCGAAGAACTGATGCCTTTATAATCCATAAAACGTTTAATCCGGCTATTCATTTTTGGAAATCTTTGTTTTCACAAAAATAACATTTAGAATTCAATTTAAAAAACAGCCTCTCTCCTTCCCTCTCTTTTCATTTGTCAACTCAATTTACAAATGAAATAAATGACAATCAAAATAGCTTCAATAAAAACATTCAGTAACAATCATAAGGAATTGACTTAAAATGAATTAAATTTTTCATTTTAATGGATTAGATGCACTTCAAGCTCCTGTGTTAGTAAAGTATCAATAACATATTTAGATAATAGGCATTAAATTTTGGTTTTCAATAGTTTATGTATGAAAATTTCATTCAATCAGTTCTCAAAACAGAAAGAGATTCTAAATATTAAATAGAGTTATTTTTAGACTAAAAATGTGAACTTCCATTTAATTCTATTTTAAATTTTACAATTTACATTTATCCTATTTTATATTTTTCATCCATTTACAAAATAGAATTCACGTAAAAATCTGCTCTTGTGTTAGGTTTTCAAAACCCTTTTAAAACTTGCCGCCTGTGTTTTGGATTTTCAATTAGCTTGTGGCGTGTTCTGAAAATAAATACCAACAACCTGCTTTATCTTTTCAAAAAGGCTGTAGCTCTTTTGTGACAGAAATCCGTGAAATATTCGCGAAAACCTTTGTAGTTGAAATATTCGTTGCCAATGAGTCGTGTTAAGGTAAATATTCCATTCTGAAGCGGTTCAAAAGCGCTTAAATGATGATCATCTCATTGAATGACAATACATTTTCAGGTGAAATTCATTTCTTTCGTTTTCCAAAAACAGGATGATTTTTTAAAAAATCTCCTTTTTTCCACGAAATGTTATCCGACTGCAGCTTTTTTCAGTTAGCTTGTTTAAATTCGCTTCCAACATTTTATTGCTGGTTGTTCAGCAGATTCAAAAATTCAAAAACTTTATGAGGGGAATACCAGGATCGGGCGTAATGATTTTTTTTGCATTTGTTTTTGTTATCGAACTTTTTGCGTTTCTTGCGATCCGACAGATTGTGGACCATCGCACGACCCGGCGGAAGCTCGGCTATTTATATTTTGCTGTGAGCATTTTTTTAACGGCGATTCTTGTTTACGCATTCATTAATCCAGAAAAAATTCGTGAAACAAAAGACTACCAATTATTTTATTTTGTGATTTCCGTTTCGTTTTTGAACCTTGTTCCTAAGGCTTTTCTTTCCATATTGTACCTCTGCTCCCTTTTACTGCGTCTTTTCAAAGCAATTTTTGCTGCCCGGGTGCTGCTTTTATCCGGGGTCATTATCAGTCTCGGCATCGTGCTCAACATTGGCTACGGCATTGCCTTTGGCCGGAAAACAATCCGGGTGGTTTCGCACGAACTTCATTTTCAAAATCTTCCACAATCTCTGGACAAGACTACGGTGGTTCAAATTTCAGATCTTCATTTGGGAAGTTTTAAAAACAGTCGTTTCCTGCGGCAGCTAGCAAAAAAAATCAACGAAACGAAGCCTGATCTGCTTTTATTTACCGGCGACATGGTCAATAATTATTACCAGGAAATAATCGGATTTGAAGATGAACTGGCATCAATGCAGGCAAACTATGGCAAGTTCGCGATCCTGGGCAACCACGATTACGGCGACTATTCCAGGTGGAAAACAGCGGATGAAAAGAGGCAAAACCACGAGTTGATGAAACAGATAATTGAAGCTGCAGGCTTCAAGTTGCTCCTAAATGAATCAGAAAAAGTGAGTTTGAAAGATACCCTCATTGAGGTCGTTGGTGTTGAAAACTGGGGCCACAAGCCATTTCCACAATATGCCGATTTGGATAAAGCGATGCAGACAGCAGATAATCATACATTCAAAATATTAATGACCCACGACCCCGCCCATTGGGCTGCGCGTGTAATTTCGAAAACCGATATTCCGCTAACCTTATCAGGCCATACCCACGCGGCACAATCGGGCGTGCTGTTTGCAGGAATCGAATTTAGCCTGATGTATTTTGTCCAAAAACATTGGGGCGGTTTATACCGCGAGCAGGATCAATACCTCTACGTGAACAGGGGCATCGGATGTGTAGGTTTGCTTGGCCGGGTTGAGATGGCTCCTGAAATTACCGTTCTTACTTTACGTTCAAATTGAACCGAAATCGAGCGACAGTAAAAACTGAAACTGAAAGCTTTTCAAATCAGGCAGATAAGCACCACGAAATCCTGCCGAAACCGGTGAAACCAATCTTAGAAAATGCCCGTCGCCTATTATTTCGGCACCGACAGAATTCAGTCCGGCACTATAGGTTCCCGTAATTTTTCCGTCTTGTGAATAGATATTTCCTTTCAAATTTGCATAATCATAAAACAGGTTTGTTCGCAACCGCTTCAGGTAAATCAAACGGCCAATGCTCAAATCAGGATAGAGCAGCGGCATCATGTAATCAATTCCTGCCGAATACATTTGTGTGTTTTGGTAACTGTGATACCCTCTCGGAAAACGTACAGAATTGCCAAACCCAAACAGAGCGCCTGACTCCTTTTTTTGAAAAGCGTTGTAAATTTTAATCCCGTGATTGCGCAACAAGCCGGGGAAAAACAAATACGACTGCACAGCGGATACCTTCCCAACATCGCTGCCGCCGGCAAGGCTTTGGCGATGTACCAGTTCGAGCACTTGCGCCCAACGTGGCGCCAAATCCAATTCTGCCATCGAAATGGTATTCTGAAGGTACAGCCGCGAAGTCAGCGAATGGTAGTAGCCATTGTAAAAATTAGAGGGCGTGGAACTTGTGTGTGAAATTTTGTTGTAAGAATAGCTCACTTCCGGGTTGATATATTGCGAATATTTTCCCTGGCTAAAACGCAAAGGAATGTTGATCCCCGCATCAAAAGTTAATTCATTCCATTCGAATCTTTTTGTTATGGTATCACTGTCGATTACATTGCCATTGTTATCCACCGTATTTTGGATTAATAAATAGTCTGAACCACGGTTGCCATAAATAAACTCGCCGTCAAAAACCGGGAAAAAACCGGAATAAATAAATTTTGCTTTGTATTTGCCTGCTTCTTCTTCCGGATCATATTCATATCCGAGGCGTGTTTCGGCTGTTCCCAGCTTGTTTTGCGAAAACAAACTCACTCCCGGTTTTATTTCCTGATCATCCGGATCAACATAAGCCGGCGCCCAACTGTGGAAATTAAAAAGATGTCCCAGTTTGCTGTAAGGTTTCGAAGCAAATGTTGCTTCAGATTTCGAAGTAAAATCCAGTACCGTATCCTCCTGCGATGCGAGCGACTCAGCCAATTTGTATTTTGCAGGTTGAATAGAATCAAAAGGAATTGCAGCCGTTTTCGTCCGATCCAGGCGGCACAATTGAAACCCGTCGGCAGTAAAATTGCTGAAAATCAGCTGCTCTTCTGAAACCGCCACATAATCAGCACCAAAAGCAACCGAACTTTGCTGATAAATTTTTCCGTCGTTTAAGTGGAGCGAATAGATGTTATCGGTGCCGGTGAATGAGCCTGTAAAAAAGAGTTTCCCATCCGAAAAGCGGGGATTTTTTATTTCATGAAAACCGGCTGGGGTCAATTGTTTAACTGTTTCGTTTTCAATACTAATCGAGGCCAAAGACTTTCCTTCCGAAGACAACATCACGAAAAAAAGCTGTTTTCCTTTTTCATCCCAGCAGGGCGAAAAGATATAATTGTTGCCAGGCAGGCTGAATTGGTGGATGCGCTGGCCGGTCTGCAAATCAAACACCGAAATGAAATAATGGCTGGTTTTATCAGCTTCAACCGCGGCAAACCGGTTTAGATCAGGAGAAATAACCGGGCTGAAGATAAAATTTTCGAAGCTGAATTCCTGCCGGACTGTGTTGTCGATATTATAGACGACAACCACCGAACGATCGGCATGCGCCCAACGAACATCGGGCCTTCGCTCCGACCAGATTAACAGGTTTTCTTTGGCCGAAAACGACCCGTTAAAAATACTGCCCGGCGTTGTGATCGTTGTTTCTTTGCCGTCCTGTCCGATCCTCACAATCCTGGTGATGTCGTCGCGGCTGCTTTTTAAGGCTGCGATTGCTCCTCCGCTTGTAACTTGTGCTTGTGTGTAGTTGGTAAAAACATCATTTTTGGGCGTCATTTCAACCAATGGCGACAGCTGCTTTTCGTCCAGTTCCTGTTGCCATTCTTTGTTGTATTTCTGAAAAAGGTTTCGGTACAAACCAGCCTGGTTAAAGCCGGTCTGTTTCTTCAACACCCGGTTAACCGGACTGATTGACAGCGGTCTTCGGGCAATTTCGCTTAAAACGTCGGCCCAAATACCGGCACCGTATTGTTCGCGGATACCACCAGTCATCCAATATCCGAAGTTATAACGGTCAGGCACAAAATCTTTATACGAACCCAATGTTGCTTTATTGAATGAATACAATCCTTTTTCCAGAAGCTGGGCTTTGTTTTCCATCAAAAACGAAGCTTGCCGACCTCTTCCCGAATTGCTGAAAACGGTTTCGGTAACAACAGCATCGCCTTCAATAAACCAAAAGGGCAAATAAGCGCCAACAGCAACAGCGGCGGCCTGTTCGCCGAATAAAAGCGGCAAAATTGCAGGCAGTTCCTGCTGTATTTTATCCATTTGAACCACATGTCGAAATTCATGAATGGCCAGCTGCTCCAGCCAGTCCTGAGCATACATGTCCTGGTGCGGTGTCGTGTAAAGTTCAGCACGCCTGGGCGACCAGGCAACCAACCCGTTCGATTTGGCCGTGTGGGTATGCAGAATAACCGATATTTTCCGTGGCGGATGTGCCAGGCTGCGGTGCCCGAAGTCGTAAACCTTTTCAAAAACCGATGCCACCTGCATCGCTTTAACTTCATACTCTTCAGGATAAATAATTTGAAAATGACTGGTATTGATCTGCCGCCATTTAATCTTCGCCGGATCTTGCCCCGTTGAAAAATACTGTGCATTTACAAAAAGAGGCGCCATAGCCAAACCGACAAGAAGAAAAAAGAGGAACCGCTTCATCTGTTTATTTTTTCCTGAAATAAACAAAAAAAGCCGGGATATGGTGAGGCGCTTAGGTGTTTTAACAGCAGTTGTTTAAAAATCACCGGAAAGGGCTGAATTACTCTGACTGTGCTGTCAGTCAACCAGCCCTTCCTTTCTGTTTAACGCCCCCTGATAGATGGAAGCAAACGATGAATTGATCCAGATCAACGCTGGAAAAACACCAACAATCAGTAAAATAATCCCAAAAATGAAGATGAAGACTGAAAAAATGGCCATAATAAAAATATTCCAGCCAAGCCCTTTGGTCAGCTTCCAGCTTTGTTCAATGGCTTGGATCGGGTCCAGATTTTTGTCCATCACGAGATACGAAACGAATGCCAGGCGGCATGCCAGGATAATGCCGGGAATGATCAAAAACAAAAATCCCATACCAACCAAAGCAAATTTAAGCAGGTTCGCCAAAATAACATTCATGTAGTTATTGAAGCCGGCAATCAGTTTTCTAAAATCAATTTCTTTCTCGCGCACCGCATCAATATAAATTAGTTTCGCGCTGTAGTTGAATACCGGCAGCAAAAGAAAATAGTAAGCCAGTCCGAAAAGTACAAGGAATATCGCCCCAAAAGTGAAAAAAAGATTTTCGCCGCGAAGTGGAAATCCGTGGATAAAACCAAAATCGCCCGAGTCGGCGCTGATTTTAAACCCGGCCGGCCCATTCACCATGCCTATCACAATCACGATGAGCAACAGGTAGAGAAAATAGTTTTTCATCACGTTCCAGCCATTGCTGAAACTACCGCCAATGGTTGGCGTCAACCGTGCATAATTGATCAGTTCCATTTCAGTAAGTTTTTAAATTTTTGTCAAACTTATTACAGGGCCTCGAAATTTCCTTCCTACCAAAGTAGTGATTGTAAAAATAACTACCCTGGTAGTGGTATTCGCGGCAAACAAGATGCGATAATCCTACTTTCGTATTGTGCAGGAATGCTCGCTTTTTCTTAATTTGGCGTTCGATGAAAACAGGCATTTTTTTAATCGCTTTTGTAATTTCCACAGGCATGGCGGCATTTGGCATCATGACCACTTACCGCTTAAAAAACAGGGAAAAAAATGGGTATGCCTCTTCCCTCTTCTATTACGAATTTTTTTTGGCTGCTTTTGGTTTTTACAGCATCTGGAGTCACCTGGGGATTGGTTATTTGCTTGATGATGTGCTGGTTCCAAAAAATACTTTGCTGAATATTTTAGCTATTTTTCCGCTTTTGGGCGTGCCTTTGATGATCGTTGCGTGGCATTTATTTTTCAGGTTTTGTATTGAACTGGCCGGAAAAAAGTTACCTGTCATCATAAGTGTGTCTTATTTTTCGGTGTGTACTCTGGCTTTATTGCTTTTAGGCAATTATTTCCGGGACCAGGTGGTGAATGAAAAAACCGCCAACCTTTTATTAATATCAAAAGGGCTGGCCATGTGGAACTGCGTCGTTTTGGTGGTCGGGGTGTCTTTTTTTGTTTTTCAGAAGAAAAAACCAAATCTTGAAATCAAAAAAATCGCCTTAGCTGGCTTGTTTTTATTACCGGCTGTTTTGGCGTTGTTGGCTTTATTCATGGTCTCTTCGCACTGGGTATTCATCATTCTTTTTGTTCTTTTTTATTTTAGTCAGATTGCGATGGCGCCAGCTTATTTATATTTTAAAAGCAGCGTATCCAAGGAAAAAATTTCGCCGGATTTTGAAGGTTTCTGCCAATTGTTTGACATTTCCAGAAGAGAGGCAGAGATTATTCGCGAAATATGCCTTGGAAAATCAAACCAGGAAATTGCCGACTCACTTTTTATAACCGTGCAAACTGTAAAAGACCATGCTCACCGGATTTACACCAAAACCGATGTGAAAAACCGGGTGCAACTAACTAATTTAGTGCGTGAAAAAATAAAATCAGGACTTGCACATGGCAAACCCTGACTTTAACCTTGGAGCTATGAGAATAAATCATCTAGATGCTATAACACACTGAAAATAAAAAAGGTTTGCTGCTGCTATTGTTAAGATTCCTTAAAACATGAAATTGTCTGTTATTCTGCGTGAAAAAATCAAGCAATCCCTGTAAGAATATTAAATTTGAAAACCCAATAAATAAGACGTTTTGGAAATCTATTTTAATTCAAATTACACTTTCGGGCTACTCCTGTTTTGTTTGGTTTTGGCCGCGATCTTCAGCATTGTTCTCTACCGGAAAATGCAAAATGATTCGGTTCTTTCATCCGTGCAGACATTTGTACTTGGGATATTGCGCTTTTTATCAGTCTTTTTTATCGCAGCGTTGCTTTTGCAGTTGGCAATACAAAGGACCAAAAACAGTAAGCTAAAACCAGAGCTGATAATTGGTGTAGACAATTCCGAATCATTAAAGAAGTTTCAGTCTGAAATTTCAGACGTCGTTTCCACATTAAAAAACGCCTTAGAAAATTTCGAGCCTGAAATCCTGCTGTTTGACTCACAGGCAAGGCAATCAGATCGTTTAACTTTTGAAGGTAAACGCTCAAATTACAACGCCTTGTTCGACGCGGTCAACCAGCATTATCTTCCGGGAAATATTGGCGCAGTCCTTCTACTTGGCGACGGGCTTTTTAACGCGGGCGCCGATCCCGTGTTTGTTTCGGGTTCGCTGGGCTATCCCGTGTTTACAGTTGGAATTGGCGACACTACTGTATATGCTGACGCTGCTATCCGGAATGTAACTGTCAATAAAACAGTCTATTTGGAAAATAATTTTTCGGTTGAAACCGACCTGGGATTTTTGAAAGCTGCGGGTCAGCTTGTGAACCTCACCATCCACGAAGGCGAACACCTTATTTTTTCAAAAGCACTAAATATCAGATCCGACGATTTTTTTCTCACTGAAAAATTGAGCATAAAACCGCCACGCGAAGGTATTGTGAAATATCTCATTCGTATTGATGAAATTGATGGCGAACAAAACCTGGCTAATAATGTGCATGAATTTTCGGTGAATGTGGTTTCTGAAAAGCAAAAGATGCTGGTTCTGGCCCGCGGCCCCCACCCCGATATTGGCGCCATAACGGCTGCCCTCAAAACCCAAAATAATTATGAAACAGAAGTTTTGACCAGTCTCAATGAAGACATCGACTTCGCCCAATATGGGTTGGTAATCGTCCACCAGTTCCCTGATGAAAACGGGCAGTCGGTTACCATACTCGAAAAACTTCAGCAAAGCCGCCGTCCGTTTTTATATGTACTGGGACGTAAAACTTCGCTGCCTCGTTTCAACAACCTGCAAACGGGGATTCAAATTCAAACCACCAACAGCTTTGAGTATGCGAAGGCCCGGACAAATGAGCCATTCAGCCTTTTTCGCCTCGATCAGAATGAGCTTGCCGGCCTTCAGAATTTGCCGCCGTTGCTGGTTCCTTTTGGCGATGTTTCGTCCGAATTGGTGCCTGACATTTTTGCATTTCAAACCATTCAAACCATCAAAACCGAGCGGCCACTGGTCGCTTTCATCAAGTCAGAAGGGCATAAAAGAGGGTTCGTTCTGGGTGAAGGGCTTTGGCGCTGGCGCATCCACAATTATCTGCAGGAAGGCTCACACCGATTGTTCGATGAATTCATCCGTAAATCGGTTAATTACCTTATTCTGAAGCAAAATGAAGATAATTTCAACATTTTTTTTCAAGCCGGTTATGCTGAAGACCTTCCGGTGACCATGCAGGCTGAATTGTTTAATGACAGCTTTGAACCTGACAATTCACCGGATGTGCAAATTGAAATTGAAAGCGAAAACGGCCAAAAGTATCAGGCTATTTTCGACCGGATTAATAAAGCATACCAGCTAAACATGGGCCAGTTGCCCGCCGGAAAATATAACTTCACTGCACGAACACAACTAGGCGAAAAAGAATATTCAGAAACCGGAAGTTTCAGCGTCAACAAAATTCAGGTTGAACTGGTTAAAACGGAGTCAGATTTTCAGGTCTTGAAACAAATAGCCGACAAAACCGGAGGCTCGTTTTTTAAGCCGGACGAGATCGAAACGTTAATCCGACAACTGAAAGAAAACCCCGAACTTCAATCAAAACCGGTTGAAATTCAGGTTTACAAAGAGTTGTTGTCGGCCAGATGGCTGTTTTTTCTCGTCCTATTTTTGCTAGCTTTGGAATGGTTTTTGAGAAAATTCTGGGGCATTTATTAATCATGCTTTAAAAATATGACACTCAATAGTTTATACAAATTATCAGGTCTAATTGCTGTTACGTTGTTGCTTTCTTCCTGTACCTCAAGTTTTAGGCAGGTTTATATTGAAGTGGCAAAACCTTCAGAATACATGCTGCCAAACGATATTGTCAGCCTCACCTTGATGAACCGGAGCATGAGCAGCGAATTTAACAACTATCCTTCCGATAGTTTGCAACGTTATTTTTATTTAAGGTCCTTCCGTGTAAATGCCGCAGTGCTTGACAGTATGGCAGCCGACACCACGCTGAAAGTGCTCGGGCAGTTACTTTACGAATCGGGACGGTATGAGGTGGTCATTCCAGAAGAGCGCAATATCCCTCGTGAGGAAGCTTATTACAAAGTTCCCCCTGAGTTGGATTGGGATTCAGTTGCTGAAATTTGCAGTCTATATGAAACTGACGCTTTACTGGTAATTGAGCGCTATATCAACAAAATAATGACTGACTATGAAAAATCACCTTTTTCAGATCTCCATTTTGCCTCAATCGACTCAAAATACGATGCGGTAGTTCGAATTTATGATCCGGCTAAAAAGGAAATAATCAAACAGTTGATCGTGGCGGACACCATTTATTGGGCAGAAGAAGAATATTCACAGCAAGGTTTATTTACAAGGAAGCTGGTGCCGGTGAAAAAAGCATTGATTGAAACCGGCATACAGGTTGCATTGGAATTGGATGCCAAATTGTCGCCGCAATGGATTACAGAGAAGCGGGGCTATTTCACCATAAAAGACGCCAATTCGCAGTTACTGGAGTCGCATATCAAAGCAAACGACTGGCAAAAAGCGTACGACCACTGGAAAAACCTGCATTCGAAAACCGATAACAAAGCCATATTAAGTAAGTTGGAATACAATCTGGCCATTGCCAGCGAAATGCTTGGCAACATCAGTGAAGCCGCTGAATGGGCAAAAAAATCATATACCACACAGTATCGCAGGCAAACGGACGCCTACTTTTACCAACTGAAAAAACGTAAAAGTATAATTGACGAATTCGAAAAGTACTCAGATTAATTTTTATAAATCACCGGCGGTCTTTTTAATGCTCTGAAAATTAAATATAAACCTCCCAAAACAAACGGAACGCTGAGCCATTGCCCCATGTTTAATGCCATACCGGCTTCAAAAGCTTCCTGGTCTTCTTTAATAAATTCAATCAAAAAGCGTGATAGAAAGACCATGGTAAAAAAGACACCTACGATAAATCCCTGCCGGTTTCTGAGGTTGGTTCTCCAGTAAACATAAAGCACTACGCCGAAAGTAGCCAGATAAGAGAGCGCTTCGTAGATTTGAGTCGGGTGTTTGGGAACAGTTTCTCCGTTACGCTCAAAAATAAATCCCCATGGCAGATCGGTTTGTACGCCGTAAATTTCGGAGTTCATCAGATTACCGGTGCGGATTAACGCGGCCACCAGCGCCGTTGGCACCACTACCCTGTCGAGCACCCATAAAACCGATCGTTTTGACACTTTTTTACTCCACCAAATAAGGGCGATAAAAATGCCGAAGGCCCCGCCATGACTGGCTAAACCGCCTTGCCATACTTTCAGAATATCGGCCGGGTGTTGCGAATAATAATCCCATCCATAGAAAATTACATGCCCCAACCGGGCACCCACGATGGTAGCAACAATCAGGTAGATAAAAAGGCTTTCGAGCCAGGCCATGTTGATTTTTTCAAACTTAAACATCCGCTCGCCCTGGTAATAACCGGACAAAAAGCCGATTGCGAAAAGTAAGCCATACCAACGTACCGATAATGGGCCTAAACTGAAAATCTCCGGGTCCACATTCCAGTGGATAAAAGAAAGATATGTCATTTATTCTGTTTTATTCCGCATTTTTGCCGTGACAACTTTTATACTTTTTGCCGCTTCCGCAAGGACAAGGATCATTTCTTCCCACCTTTTTTTCAACCCGTACGGGTTGGACTTTCTGAGGCTCGCGGTTTTCGGCACCTTCTGTTCGGTTACGCCCTGATGATATTTCGGGCATCTCTGATTTTTGAGTCGAATATTTGCTCATATCAGTCCTTCTGCGGTCGTCAGCTTCGCGAACCTGGGTGGGATCCGAAATTGGAATGTGCCCTTTCAGCAAAGTGGAAACCACTTCACGGTTGACCTTCTGTACCATCGTCTTAAACAAATTGAATGACTCGAACTTGTAAATCAGCAACGGGTCTTTTTGTTCGTAAGTGGCATTTTGCACCGACTGCTTCAGGTCGTCCATTTCCCTCAGCTGTTCTTTCCATGCTTCGTCGATAGTTGAAAGAACAATCTGCTTTTGGTAAGATTTTACCAATTCTTTCCCTTTGTTTTTGTATGCTTTTTCGAGATTGGTAATGATCTGGAAAATACGTTTACCGTCGGAAATGGGCACCACAATATTTTGATAGATGTGTGATTTGTGCTCAAACACATCTTTAATTACCGGATAAGCTTGTTTCGAAATGGTTTCAACTTTACGATTGTAGGTGCTGATCATCACCTGATAGATCTTGTCAACAATTTCATCGGGGTTTAACTTCATAAATTCATCGGCATGAACCGGTGATTCAATGGACATCAGGCGGATCAATTCCATGTTAAAATCTTCGAAATTGTCGCTCCCGTGGTATTCATTAACCAGGTTTTCAATTGAATCATAGATCATGTTGAGCACATCCACTTCCAGTCGCTCACCAAACAAAGCGTGGTAACGTTTTTTGTAGATGACTTCGCGCTGCGAGTTCATCACATCATCGTATTCCAGCAAACGTTTCCTGATGCCAAAGTTGTTTTCTTCCACTTTCTTTTGGGCGCGTTCGATGGATTTGGTGATCATCGAATGCTGAATCACTTCACCTTCGGCCAATCCAAGGCGGTCCATGATGCCGGTAATCCGGTCCGAATTAAACAGGCGCATCAAATCATCTTCCAGCGATACAAAAAACTGCGAACTTCCCGGGTCACCCTGACGTCCGGCACGGCCTCGAAGCTGGCGGTCGACCCGTCTGGAATCGTGCCTTTCAGTACCAATAATGGCCAAACCTCCCAAATCTTTTACTTCTTTGGTCAGCTTGATATCGGTACCACGACCTGCCATGTTGGTGGCGATAGTTACCATTCCTTTGGCACCGGCGTCAGCAACAATTTCGGCTTCACGTGCATGCAACTTGGCGTTCAGCACATTGTGTTTTATTCCGCGAATTTTGAGCATGCGGCTCAAAAGTTCCGAAATTTCAACTGAGGTTGTACCCACCAAAGCCGGCCGGCCAATTTTATTCAGGTCAACAATGTCCTGAATAACGGCGTTGTATTTTTCGCGTTTTGTTTTATAGACGAGGTCTTCGCGGTCATCGCGGATAATCGGGCGGTTGGTTGGGATAACCACCACTTCAAGTTTATAGATGTCCCAAAATTCGCCTGCTTCAGTTTCAGCCGTACCGGTCATCCCACTTAATTTGTGGTACATCCTGAAGTAATTTTGAAGGGTGACAGTAGCAAAGGTTTGTGTGGCCGCTTCAACTTTAACCCGTTCTTTGGCTTCAATGGCCTGATGCAAACCGTCGGAATAGCGGCGGCCTTCCATGATACGACCAGTCTGTTCGTCAACAATTTTGACCTTGTTGTCGATCACCACATATTCCACGTCTTTTTCAAACATGGCATAAGCTTTCAGCAACTGATTGATGGTGTGTACACGTTCCGATTTTACGGCATAATTTTGCAGCAGCAGGTCTTTTTGTTCCAGTTTTTCCTCTTTGCTGATAGTCGCGTTGTTTTCAATTTCGGCAATCATACTGCCCATGTCGGGAAGTATAAAAAATTCAGGGTCTTCCACATCCGAAGAAATCAAATCAATCCCTTTGTCGGTTAGTTCCACCGAGTTTTGTTTTTCTTCGATGATAAAATAAAGCGGATCGGTTACCACATGCATGTTTTTGCTGTTGTCCTGCATGTAAAAATTTTCGACCTTCATCATCGCCGCTTTGTTTCCTTCCTCGCTCAAAAATTTGATGATGGCTTTGGTTTTCGGCAATCCTTTGTGGGCGCGAAGCAACAACAAAGCGCCTTCGGTGCGTTCGTCCTTGGTGGCATCTTCCTTTGTGAGCAGCCGTTTGGCTTCGGTTAAAAACTGGTTGACGATGTTTTTTTGTGCCGCAACAAGTTTTTCAACTTTGGGTTTGAGCTCGTCAAATTTTTGATTGTCGCCTCTCGGCACCGGCCCAGAGATGATCAACGGCGTACGCGCATCGTCAATCAACACGGAGTCCACCTCATCCACAATCGCGTAATGGTGCTTGCGCTGTACCAGGTCCTGCGGATTGATGGCCATGTTGTCGCGGAGATAATCGAAGCCAAATTCGTTGTTTGTTCCGTAGGTAATGTCTGAATAGTAGGCTTTTCTGCGGCCATCGGAATTCGGCCGGTGTTTGTCGATACAATCAACGCTTAAGCCGTGGAACTCAAAGATAGGTCCCATCCATTCGGAGTCGCGTTTTGAAAGGTAGTCGTTAACAGTAACCAC
>OBJA01000965.1_pt1 | contig 21906 bp, 15 predicted proteins | sample 1519751 | NCBI WGS metagenome assembly OBJA01 (sample SAMEA3881238, study PRJEB22517) | soil metagenome | biome: lake sediment; feature: soda lake sediment; material: sediment, water from around vicinity | place: India | collected 2013-12-23 | depth 3 m
ATCATCAGTCACCCAAAGACTGCAAACGAATGCTCCCGCTGTAGACGGAGCCTGAATTACCGTATCACCGGTACTAACTGTAATCCAATTTCCTGACTCACCAAGTTTCCAGGCATACTCTGCAATTTCACTCTCATCTGTACCAGTACCCCGGAGGTGTATCTGATCGAATATCCCGACTGTCGTATCCCCACCGGCATCTGCTGTCGGTGGTCTGGTTTCTACGGTGACAATAACCGCATCAAATGCGGTGTTACCATCATCATCAGTCACCCGAAGACTGCAAACGAACGCCCCCGCTGTAGACGGAGCCTGAATTACCGTATCACCGGTACTAACTGCAACCCAGCTTCCTGACTCGCCAAGTTTCCAGGCATACTCTGTTATTTCACTCTCATCTGTCCCGGAACCCTGGAGGTGTATCTGGTCGAATATCCCGACTGTCGTATCCCGACCGGCATCTGCTGTCGGTGGTCGGGTTTCTACTGTTACAAGTATCGCATTAACATCTGTGTTCCTATAATTATCAGTTACCCGGAGACTACACACCAGAATTTGCTCTGTCGACGGTGCAACGATACTGGTATCGCCGCTGCTTGTGACAATCCAGTCCCCTGATTCGCCGAATCTCCATTCATAGAGTACGATATCATGCTCAGTGGTACCGGAGCCGTGCAGGAAGACAGTATCGTTGATCCCTACCGTGGTATCCAACCCTGCATTGGCTACTGGTGGTTTTATCTCTATAAACATAAGTGCAGCTGTCAGTGATGTTGCACTCCCCCAATCATTCTCAACCATACATTTATATATACCGGTATCAGACTTACTGAATGCTGGGATAATAAATGAGCTCTCCGTCAACCCCTCCAGCATTCGTTTACCCTTGTACCACTGATATCGTAATGGTTCGGTGCCAGTGGCAACCACTGAAAGCGTGCATGAAACATTTTCTGTCAAATAAAGAACAGGTTCGGGGTCTTCAGTAATCCTGGCAGGAATTCCCTTTATTATAACTGTATCTGATATCTGTTTACTTGTCCTGTTGTGTAAAACTGCACGGTACGTAATCTGGATGGTATCAGGCGAAGCATAGGTTCTGTAAATTTTAAGACTGTCCTTTATGACAGGCTCGTACTTACAGATTATGGTTGAATCGCGACCGTTGAGTGTAAAAACCACATAATCGATAAGGTGAGGAAGTTTCATTTCGATAATGAAGGGAACTGTATCTCCAACCAAAAATTGAGAGTCTGACAGGGTCGCTGGAATGATGTCGGCGTTTGCATAATTCTGCATGGGATCGGTAGGTGTAGAGCAGAAAAGCGCAATCCCACCGATACATGCCAGAAAAAAAACAGACCATAATCTCATAGATAACTCCTGAAATGGAGAGCAAAATAGTTTACATATTGAAGCGAATATAAAACAAATCTTCTGGTCCGGGCAAGTAAATTAAATGTCCCTGCAAAAGGGGTACGAAAAGCTACACTCTTTAAGCTTTAGAAGGTCTACACTGCACTTCAGAAGAGTGATAACCAAAACCCCACACCTCAACTCTGTTTATGGGTTTGTAGCTACGGGAAGCAGTTGTGAGCAACCCGGAGTTACAATCAGACATGCAGAGAGAAAATGCGCATTTGCTACTATTTACATACCAATCATACCTCTGTCACACACGGGCAGTTCTTGGATGCTTTTGGATACATCAACAAGTTCTCCGCAGACACAAAAAGTAGAGCCCCGTTGACCATAGAGGTCTGTGAATGGCACTGTTTTTTCACTGGATATTTGTACACCCGTTCTGTTTTTTAGTATTTATATACCATCACTCTGCTACACCTCCAGAGTAATTGGTAGTAATCATAACTTACGGAATGGATGGATACTTTTATGAAGAAGTGCTTCTGCTTCATTATTCTTTTTTTCATGCATATTGCCTGGTCAACAGAACAGAATATGAGTTCTGATAGTTCTACCATCGATATTACGGAGGATACGTTTTCAGAAGATCAGGACTCCCTTCCACCTCTTGATGTCTATCCGGAGCTGGTGACTTTTGTTGAAGCAGGCTATCCCGACAGTCTGATACCACAAGGTATCACCGGGGCGGTAACCCTGAGTCTTCTCGTGAGTGAAGAGGGAACGGTGGATAGCGTCGGGCTTATTACCGGCTTACATCCCGTTCTGGATTCTCTTGCCGTAGGGGCCGCTACCCGATTTCTATTTACTCCTGGGAGTGCAGGTGGAAAATCGGTACCTGTGTATATAACCTATGAATACGTTTTTTCCGGTATTGATACCTATGATACCATTCCAGAATATGAGAATGTTTCGGGCCGCTTACTCCAAAAGGGCACAAGAAAGCCGGTCTCTGATGCGGTGGTAGTTGCAGTATTCAATGATCCGGAAACAGAGATAAGCGACAGCAGCACACGAAGTATTATCATCGGCACTGATACCCTCTCTTTTGATTCATATCTTCAAAAAGCAGGATCGTTCGAAGGCCAATCTTTCGAAAATGGTCACCTGGTGACGACATCCGATTCTGCCGGTTTTTTCAGATTCATATCGCTTCCACCAGGAACAGTACTTTTAAAAGTAATCGCTAATGGTTGCAAGCAGTTCACCGATAATATTGAGATCCGATCTGGTGAAAAGCTCGATCTGCTCTATCGGATAGAGCAGCAGTCCTACTATGATGATAATGAAATAGTTGTGTATGGAAAACAGGAGGAGAAAGAGGTGTCTCGAAGGCCGCTGGAGGCAAAGATTGCCAGGCGTGTTCCAGGATTCAGTGGCGATGTGGTAAAGGCGGTTCAGGCACTACCGGGTGTTGCCCGACCGATGTTCGGGAGCACCGAGATAATAATCCGTGGTGCAGACTGGGGAGACAACGGATACTATGTTGACGGCATTCCGATTCCAACCCTTTGGCATACTATGGATAATCTCTCTGTACTGAACTCCAATATTATTGAAAGTATTCAGCTCTATTCTGGCGGTTTTGGCGTACAGTATGGTAATGTTCTGGGTGGAGTCATCGATGTACAATTAAAACAGGCCAGTAAAGACAGATGGCACTGTATAGCTGATATAAATTTAAACCGGGCATCCCTTGTTCTGCAGATCCCCTTTTCAGAGAAACTTTCATTTATCGGTTCTGCCAGACGGGAATATTTCATGTCCCTGGTTTCCTTTTTTGCAGAGACATTCGCCGACCAGGTACTTGACTTTTCTTCCTACTACTATGATTACTCTTTACGTCTTGATTATACACCTGCAGCTGCGCATGCAATCTCTGTTTCTCTGTTGGGGGCAAAAGATACCCTCTTTCAGATCTTCTCACGTGAAGAATCAGGAGAAGATGAGGGATTCAGTATGGGGAGCAATTATAAACTGGGTATTTTAGGATGGGATTGGAAACTCTCTGAACGGTGGAAAAACAGTTTCCGATACGGGATCGGGCCAAACAGCGACAAATACAACCTAACAGATGATCTAGCAGCATCTAAAGTAAGCCTTTCCGGTTTCAAACACACGATCCGCAACAACCTGCACTTTTTTCCTGCCAGGAAAATGAGTGCAACGCTTGGCATTGACATTCAATTGGCACCAACAACCTACAAAAGTACATTCAAAGGGTATTACTGGGAAGATTTCGAGAGAAAAGACACCTCTTTTTCCGAACAATTCGACAACCTGGTCGGATCTGTAGGCGGATTTTTATCCTGTGAAATAAAGCCAAACGACAATTGGTCAATCACCCCGGAATACCGTCTCGATTACTTTCCTGATTTGCAGTACAGCGGCTCACTTATCCCGGAGCTGTGGAACTATGAAAATCCCAAACGGTTCAAATGGCCATATGAACCATCATTTCGCCTCTCATCAAGATATACACTGTTACCAAAACATACAGTCAAAGGATCTCTTGGATCGTACAACAGAAGTCCGGGGTATGCAGCAAATGATGTCTGGGGAAACCCCGACCTTGAACCATCCAGAGGTGCTCAGTACACCCTTGGGTATGAGTGGACCATATCCGATCTCATTTCCTTTGACATGCAGGGCTATCTTAACCACCAATGGGATAAGCCCCAATGGGTTTGGGGCAAGGAACTAACCGATGATCAGGAGGAACACCTGGTAAACAGGGGTAAAGCAAGGATGCGTGGTATAGAGTTTTTCCTCCGTCATGACCAGAGTAGCAGATTATTTGGATGGCTCAGCTATTCACTTGCCTACAGCGAACGATACGATTACAGAGAGAAAAAGTGGCTTGTCTTTGACAGAAACATTCTCAACAACCTGCAACTGGTTCTCTCCTATACTTTGCCTAAGGATAACAACCTGGGGTTACGACTGCAGTACACTGATGGCTACCCCTATACACCTGTCAAACGTGTCCTGTACTACGACGCAACAGATTTCAGGTATGTTCCCGAATATGGAGAATACAATTCAGCAAAGCATACTCCCTATATCGGGCTGGATTTGCGATACGAGAAAAAAATCGCTTTTAAGAGAACCATGATGACTTTTTACATAAGCCTCGACCGCATACTCCACTTTCTGCAGTTTATTACCAAGGATGACGGCACTCCGTTTTACTTCCCTGCCGAATATCCTACCTACAACTATGACTATTCAAAATTTGAAGGCTTTGCCAATTTCCCCTCTGTATCGTTCGGGTTAACACTGGAGATCTGATTTTCAGGAGAAAGGTTTGACAAGGAAAATGAAGACAACACTCAATAGTATCCTTCTGTGTTTATTATCGACCTGCATATCCTGCATGGAATTTGATTCTTTTGAAAGAATTGAAGATGAGAAACTGAGAGTTATCGGTATGCAGTTTAATCCAGCTGCAGAATTCGCCCCGGGTGATACTGTCACCTGCACCGTACACTTTGCGGGCAACGATGTGATTTCCATCTCAGAATTCTCTGTTGCCTATATTCATAAGTATGATAGAAACGACTATTTCCCTGATGAGCGGAAGATTGCCATAGTCGATTCAGTGCTCTGGCTCCCTGACTCAGCACAGTTCAGGTACACGGTTCCCCATGATGTTTTTTTAAAGGAGCAATGGTATGGGTCGGCAGACTCCACAACTGTCAAAGCAGTGGTCGGGCTTATCGGGCAGGATCAGCGCCTCAACGAAGCAATCGTCGATGCTCTTTCTGCCGATTCACTCTCTCAGTTCCTGGATATCCTGAGCTCATTTTACTCACGATGCCACCTGTTTTTCAAAGCCCGTTCCCAAAATGGTACCACCCTGAAAATTCACGGAGAATTTGTAATCCGCTACAATTCACTGTACCCAAACCTCCTGCCTGTAAACAATAACCCACAAATCAGGTGGGTCGGTATCTACAAAGTCTCCAATAGTATCGGTAAAAATTTCAACCCTCATAACCCATCGATGAAAAACAAATACACTATTTCCTATCTCTATAACGAGTATTACCCGGAGAAAGTCTGTGATACCATAGAAATTGATACGGGGTTTACATATTTCCTTGCCGGGGATGAAGGGAAAAACGTCATTGTCGATTTTTCCGGTGACACAATAGTTGACACAACCATTGATTTTATTGAAAATTCCGATACAAAAACGGTACCCGAGAAATACACCTACCGGTGGTTTTATCAAAACGTCGACTGTCCCTCCATTGATCCGGATTCTCTATTAACCCTGGATAACATGGATGTCTGGTATTCACTGACAGAACTGAAACCTCCACTATTCACCGATATGAGTAATTTTAAAATCTGGCTTGTTGTTTACGATGAAGGTTATACCTGGAACAGGCCAAGAGGGTATGCAATTCGTGGAGTCCAGGGAATATTCAGGTATACAGATGCCTATAAACGATCGGTGCGTTAGGAATTGAGAGCAGTGAAGGATCACCCGGAATAGTTCCAGGTGATCACGTGCCGTTTTCACCAGAAATTTTGTACTTACCTTAAAAAGCTCCATTCCAATGATAGAAATGGATTGAATAAGTCACCTTCATACCAAATACTTCTTGTGCTGCTTTCCTTTTCTTCAAGGTGAACAGATTGAAATCCGGCGCACACATTCAGTGGTATCTTTTTGAGTGCATATCCCACTCGTGTAAAAAACCGGACTGTTTCAGCATCCACAATAGGCAAAGATAGTGGTATTTTCAACAGGAAATTAAACCCTTTTTTCCCCTGTTTGGTAGAGAGTACCGGACCGAAAACAAATTTTGAAACAGTCATCTCATCCCGCGGGTTTACTCCTTCAAAGTTCGAATGAAACAGGGAGTATCCAAAAGAAATCCCTCCGATAATGCCAATTACCGGCGGAGAACAGATTGAGAGGTCAGTGTACAGATAACTCGATGTCCAGCTTCCTTCTCTATCCATATCAGCCATACCATAATACTGTATTTCGCCCATAGCACTCCTAATATATTCGACATTAAGTGCCAGTGATACCACCGTATTATAGAAAACACTAAGCCGTACCGGAGGAATAACCGATGCATCGGTAAAAGATTCCAGATACGAGCCGAGACTCCAGTTCGAGGATTCCATAAGTGAAAAGGAGTGTATAACAACGCCCGGATCAATGCCGATAGCAAAGAAAACCTTTGAAAGAGGTACCGACGTATCGGTTTCAGCATACGGTACTGAATAAAAAACGGCTGTCAATAGCAGTGCAACAGCACTAATGCGATGGTACCTTTTTATTAAGTGCAAAACTAAACCTCCTCAAAGATGAAGTAAACTTGAAAACGGTTTTCTGAGTTCTATCATGACATAGTACGTTAGGTCGTTTACCGAACCGGGTCTTTATACCTAATAAACAAATAAAATACACTGGCAAAGTCTACCTTTGATGTCAATAAAAGGAAAGGGCACCTTAGTTCGTAGCGCAGTCGAGCACAGGATTTCGAATATTCAGGTATGCGATCTGTATAATGTATTTCGGAAAAACAGCCAGTGGAGCATTTTGAGATACGCTGGCGGCCAACCGTTACGGGTGTCGCGCACCGAAAGGAATGGCCTGGCCGACAGCGTCGACGCGCCCCCCCCTACGCAGCAACCAGATGAATATCATTCATTTCGGATAAGATGCTTTAAACCTTAAAAAAACCTTGTTTTCGCTGTGGCAGGAATTTAATTTTTATGTACCTACCAATTGCAAGGCCCTCTTGCAACAATTTGGGTGAAGCGGGAGACGCCGGGTTTTATACCCGGCGTTTCTTTTTTGAACATTCTCCCACAACCAGGATCTGAAACGAACTTTTTGGTACGATTCTCAATCAAGTATTTTTTCCAGTTTGATACAGTCTCATCTTATCTCGGAGGAACAGGTGACCGTCCTAATTATTGCAGTTACCGTATCATTATGCATCTCTTTTTTCTGTTCACTAATGGAGGCCTGCCTTCTTAGCCTCTCCAATACCAACATCGCAGAGATTGGTGAAAAATCCCCTAAAATTGCAAAAACATGGAAACAGTTCAAATCCAATATCCAAAAACCCATTGCAGTCATTCTCATCATTAATACCCTTGCTCACACGATAGGCGCTGCGATATCAGGAGCCCGGTTCGATACACTATTCGGATCACAGTGGATATGGGTGTTTTCGCTCCTTTATTCGCTGTTTATGATCCAATATACAGAGATACTGCCGAAAACACTGGGAGTCAGATTTAATATCCTGCTGGCAAAGCTGAGTGCACTCCCACTCTTTTTCCTAATCAAGGTATTCCACCCCTTCATCGCCCTGATTGAATTTGCTAACAAACCATTTGAGAAGAGAACTCAGGAAGATGCAAACTCCGTGGCCCATGAGATCACGCTTCTTGCCAGTTCTGCAGTTTATGATAAAACACTCTCACAGGAACAGGCATTGCTCATATCAAAGAGTATTCAGATGAGCACATTGAAAGCACGGGATATCATGGTGGAAAAAGACCATATCATCTCCCTGAATACAGGCATGAATCTTACTGAAGCTTTCCTGGCCTCTCATATCCACCGCCACACCCGATACCCGCTGACCGATGACCAGCAGAGCGTCTTAGGCTATGTTAATTTCAAGGATATCGTCACCGCACTGCACATCTCTCCTGAAGATCCGAGCCTGAAAGGCTTGTGCAGACCACTGCCATTTATCTCTGAAGACACGCCGCTTAATATCCTTCTACGTAAGATGATCCGGGAACATCAGCACATGGCTATGGTTAACGATACACAAAAAACACTAATTGGCCTGGTCACCCTGGAAGACGTGATCGAGTCACTGGTAGGTGATATCGAGGATGAGTTTGACCGCCCGCCAGAGTTGATCATTAAACTTGCCGAGAACCGCTGGAGAATCGGCGGCGGTGTATCAATTAACCAGATTCGTAAAGAGATCGGGGGTGATATCCCCGAATCGATGCAGACTATCGACCAGCTGATTAAATCACGTGTGCAGGGCAATGAGCAGGTTGAAAATTTCCAGTTCTATTACCATGGAATACTGATCAGGGTTCGCCGGGTCGTGCGCGGGTATATCTATGATGTCATAATGGAAAAACCTGTAAAGAGCTGAAGTGTATGAGGAATTCATGTGTATGTAATTATCGCTTTGATCTTTATTTCAATCGTACTGGTTGCCAGAATCGCCATCAAATGGCGATTGCCTCTGGTTGTCATTGCCATGGGCGCGGGAATACTCTTTGGCAGTGACATCCTCGGGTTACTGTACTTCGATAATGCGGTACTGGCAAAACAGATTGCCGATGTTGCACTCATGTTTGTCCTTTTTGTTGGTGGATTTGGTACCAAAAAGGACAATCTGCGCCTGGTGCTGAGACCAGCAATGATGCTGGCAACCCTGGGAGTGATCAGTACAGCTGCAGTAGTGAGTCTCTTTTTTTATCTTGTTCTCAACTACAACCTCTCCAGAGCAATCCTGCTTGGATGCGTTATCTCTTCGACCGATGCAGCTGCGGTTTTCTCCATTTTGCGCTCCCGCTCGCTCAACCGCAAACTCTCTTCGCTTGTAGAGATAGAATCTGCCACAAACGACCCTATGGCGATCATCTTAGCGTCAATTGCCGTTCAACTATCCATTGCGCAGGTGCAAAGCCCTGTGCATATCGGATTATCTCTTATTTGGCAGCTCCTTGGAGGAATCGGCATCGGTCTGCTTGCAGGAAAATTTGGCTGCATCCTGTTTCAATTCGTAAAAGTACTGGACAGAGGGTATTTTTACATCTTTTTGATATCGGTGATTCTTCTCTCATACGGAGCTGCAGATATATCCCATGCAAGTGGCGTCTTATCTGCTTTTTTCGCCGGCTATGTGATGGGAAACTCGACTATACCATACAAAAAGACACTTGCGACTTTTCTGGATGCCCTCTCTACCATTGCAAATGTAATAATTTTCGTGATACTTGGGTTACTGGTTTTCCCTCGTGAATTCGGGTTTGTTTTCCAGGAAGGCATTTTTCTGTTTATTGTTCTGACATTTCTGGCCAGACCAGTTTCTGTTTTCCTCTGTACTCTATTCAGTAACTTCAGTTTCAAAGAAAAAATCTTCATAAGTTGGAGCGGGTTGCGGGGTGCTGTTCCCATTGTTCTTGCAACGTATCCGGTTGCAGCGGGAATAGAAAACTCACGCAGTATCTTCAACGTGGTATTCTTTACTGTTGCACTATCAATAGTCGTTCAGGGGGCAACCATTCGAAAAATTGCCGATATCTTTAAACTGGGCATAAAAGCGAAAATAAAGCCAAGACAGGTCATGGAACTGGTCACGCTGCATACTTCAGATCTGGAGTTATTAGAATTTCAGATCGATGAAGAAATCTTTGGAGGTTCAGTTCAGATATCAAACCTTCGTTTACCGCAAGGTACGACAATTACCATGATTAACCGCCACGAGAGGATAATTGCTCCGCAGGGATCTACAAAGATTTTTCCTGGCGATGTTCTCTATATCCTGGTAAAAAACACCAATATCGATTTAGTCACCTCTCGAATACTCGACCGGTTCACTCCAAAAGAGGAAAAACGTTCCTGATCAGGTACTGGTTATACCCGACACATCAACATTTGTTGATTGGTTTATTCATCGGGAAAGGCTATTTTTACCAACCAACAGGGAAGTTTAGTTATGGCTCGATCTTTGCTTTAATGCTTGCCTTTCATACCATTATTTAACGAGAGGCCAGATATGAACGCAAAACAATCCACTGAATTGATTTTGGTTGATAGTGATGCTGAGCAGCTCCTGCGGCTTCTGGATGCAGGACAGAGGGACCAAAACAGCATCATGCTTCTTGAGGAGATCAAAAAAGCGCGGATAGTGAGCAGATCAGAGCTGCCCGACACCGTTGTAACGATGCACTCAACCGTTACAATCTTTGATATAGAAGAAAAGGAGACGCTCACCTTCACACTGGTGTACCCTTGGGAAGCGAATGCTGATAGTGCTAAAATATCCATTTTAGCACCGGTAGGAACCGCACTGATTGGGTATAAAGTCGATGATGTCATCGGATGGAAAGTCCCTGGAGGAATGACTCGTTTCAGAATTGTATCGGTTCAACAGCCTGCTCAGGGATAAACAAAAGTTGATTCGCTGTGACTGAAGAGAGGCATCGGCACAGAATGGTCCTTTTCATAAATTGAGCTTTAATACGTAGTCTCTCAAACGATTGAACTCCGTAGTACAAGCAGGATGAGAATAGTATATGGTCCGAAAGAACCAGGTAAAAATCGCCAGCACGTTTCTGGAGCATTTTATGCGAGCCTTCAAAACAGGCCTGGGCAAATATTATTGCCTGGTCCCTGAGATTGCAGATAGCGATATCGACTCGATACACGCTGCATTTCGTGTTTATGGTTTCTTTGATGGTTTCGTTGTTGGCACCTTTAATAAATCACCTTTCGGAAGTATAGATTTGACTGGAGAGATGGCTTGCGAGAAACTCTGTTCCGATCAGATCATCGATTCCTTTGAGCTTGAATCACAGGGAATTGAGGAGTTATCTGATTGCAATCTGGAGATTGCAGATGTGCGGGAGCAACAAACATTATCGAGAAGATCTGAGCCAGTCATATCTTTTAAAGTTCAGATTCAGGCGTATTCTGCTGAACTGTATATTTACCAGATCAATGATCAGTAACGATGTTGCACGACTGAAGAGCTGGCAGCACCTGGACGGAGTTCCCGCAGGAGCGAAGTGAACCATCTTTTCTATAGTTTACTGCAGCGGCTCCGGGATGTATGTCTATGCTACAAAAACAATTTACGGTACATAAGGAAACTCAGACATCGGGCATATCCGAAGAGATGGACCTGGAGAAACAGGGAATCGCCAATGCTGCTATTTCTTCCTCCATTTCGGCTATAGCGTTTGTCGACCACGCCGGTAATATTATCTATGTCAATCCAGCTTTCGTCAGTATGTGGGGATACGAATCCTGCATGGAGATCGTCGGGAAGAGTGCATCCCGGTTCTGGCATCATAAGGGTTTGCAGAGAACAATCTCACGCAAACTTCACGACAAAGGCGGATGGATTGGAGAGCTCAGAGCACTTGGAAACAGCGAAAGAGAATTTCCGGTTCAGGTTTCTGCAACAGTCCTGACTGACACAGAGAACAAATCGACATATACCATGTATAGCTTTATTGATATTTCAGAACGAGTCAACGCACAAAAGGAACAGGTCCGTTTAGTAAAGGAGCTCAGTGAACGGGTTAAAGAGCTCTCGTGTCTTTACCAGATCCTCAGTACTCCCTTCTCTGCAGATTCATCTCTTGAAGACATCCTGCGGAGTATTGTAACTGCGATTCCCCCATCGATGCAATGGCCGGATGCTATTTATGCTCGCATTGTCGTTGGTACCATGGAAGTATGTACCTCCAATTACAAACCAGAAAAACATCCCCTGATAATTCCTCTTAACCTGTCAGGTATCGAAGGGTATCTGGAGGCTGGTTATTGTAGTAATGAGCAATCAGGATCGCAGGAAGAATTCCATTTTCTCGAAGAGGAGAAGAATCTGCTCAAAGCTGCAGCCCTGGAAATTACCCGTCTGATCGAACAAAAGCGTATGGAAAATGAGCTGCGTATACACCGGGAACGACTTTTACATGCAGATAAGATGGCCTCAATCGGTGTGCTCAGTACCGAGATTATGCATGAGATCGGTAACCCCAACAATTTCATTGCCATGAACACACGCATGCTCCTGAGAGCATGGGATACGGTCCTACCGATTCTGGATGCCTATTACCGGGAAAACGGCAACTTCTCTGTTGCAGGAATTCCGTTTACTGAAGCACGAATGGAGATTCCTAAATTGCTTGCCGGTATCTCAGAAGGATCTGAGCGGATTAGAGATATCAGTTCCCGCCTAAAAGGATTTGCCACCAGTTCTGTCGATTCAGCATTTTTGCCCTTTAATATCAATAATGCCATCTCCAGGGCGATAGAATTCACACGTGATTGTATCGAAAGCAGCACCAGAAAATTTACGGTTCAAATGGAATCAACTTCTCAGACAGAAGTCAATGGTAATTCTCGACAGATCCAGCAGGTCCTTATCAATCTCATTACCAATTCCTGCCAGGCGCTTACCACCCCGGAACAACGGATCTCAATCACAACAGATATTGAGCAGGAAGACAACATGGTCATAATCACAATCGATGATGAAGGGTGCGGAATAAACCTGCATGAAATTTCCAGGATCTTCGACCCGTTCTACTCAACGAAGCGAGAAAGAGGCAATTCAGGTCTAGGACTGTCGATCTCGGAAGATATCGCTGAAAAACATGGCGGAAAGATAAAAATTCAATCCAGACCCGGACACGGTACTCATGTCCGGTTCACATTGCCTGTATTTCGGTTCAATACTGGAGCAGTAGCGTGAATGCAGAAAACCGATTTCCACAAAAACCAGTCTTTATAGTTGACGATGAAGAGCAGTTTCTTTACTCAATAGGCCTCTCGTTGCGAGCCGGCGGCATCACTCATGTGCTCACATGTCTGAGCGGGGAAAAAGCTCGGGACTATATCTCCACAATGGAGTTTTCTGCCATTGTGCTTGATATCAACCTTCCAGATATCAGGGGCACCGAGCTTCTCGATTTGGTGCTGGAACAAACCCCTGCCACGCCGGTTATCATGATCACTGCTGTCAACCAGGCGGATGTGGCTGTCGAGTGCATGAAAAAAGGGGCAATCGATTATCTTGTAAAACCCTTCGATGAAGAAAAAATGATTTCAGTAATCAGAAATGCACTGATGCAGCAGGAGCTCACTGAAGAAAACCGGGCTCTAAAACACTACCTCCTTGGAAGTCAACTCAAGCATCCAGAAGCGTTTGCAGAGATTGTTACCTGCAATAGTCGCATGCAGGCTCTCTTTCAGTATGCCGAGGCGATTTCTGCAACGCCATTTCCCGTTTTAATCACCGGAGAAACTGGTGTCGGTAAAGAACTGTTCGCCAGAGCTATTCATAACCTGAGCGGAAGAGGCGGAGAATTTGTAACAGTTAATGCTGCCGGTATTGACGAAAACACATTTTCCGACACACTCTTCGGTCATGTCAAAGGAGCATTCACCGGAGCAGAACGCTCACGCCCAGGCCTGATCGAGCAAGCAGCAGGTGGCACACTGTTTCTCGATGAGATCGGCGACCTGAGTCAGGGTTCACAAATTAAACTACTCCGGGTTATCCAGAGCCGTGACTACTTCCCTCTTGGTAGTGATGTCGCAAAGATCGCCGATGTACGAATTGTAGTCGCCACCAATAAAAGCATTCCGGAATTGAAACACACCGGTCAATTCCGTAGTGACCTCTTCCACCGCTTGCAGACACACCATATCGCCATTCCTCCCTTGCGGGATCGCAAAGATGACATTGCTCCTTTACTGGAGTCATTCACGTCTGAAGCAGCTCAGATTTTACAGAAACCAAAGCCAACAGTGCCCCGGGAACTCATTACCTTACTGAACACCTACAGCTACCCTGGTAATGTCCGTGAACTCCGCTCCATAATCTTCGATGCCATAAGCGTACACAAAACCAAAATTCTCTCCACCAGAATCTTCAGAGAGCGCCTGGGACTAGAGCTTCATAGTACCTGTTCAGAAGAAACTAATTCGGAGACACTCAGACCGGGTATACACTTCGACTCTCACCTGCCAACGATACAGGAGACTGTAAAAGCACTGATACATGAAGCACTCTTAAGAGCCAACGGTAATCAGAATGTCGCATCACGACTCCTGGGCATTTCTCCACAAGCACTGAGCAGAAGACTCAAATACTCCCGAGCCATTACCGATCAATAATAACATGCCCTGCTTACATCAGGAAACCAGTAGATCCTTGTAATGAATCGGCACATATTCCAGTAAAGTGCAGGGATTTTCCTCAACAAAAATTGATTCTCTTTTATACCGGTAAACATTCTTTTACACGGTGAATTTCCTTCCTGCACTAAAACTGCACACTCTGATAAACTTCAGGTGCACACTGTCTCTGGCATGCTTTCTGCGTACTGAGGTGCCAGAAAACAAAACGGCTCTCAACAAATCTCAGGAACAGCACCATGGAAAGAAGATTAAGCGTATTTCAGACACAAAAGGCGTTCTGGATCTCTGGATCTGGCCAGAGAGTTTACTGTGAGGCATTTATCAATAAAATGACACCCTCTCTCATTGAACTGTCCCTGGTGACCCCGAACAATTCCACGGTCACCTTTACACTCCATTCATCCGATACGTACAAATATACCGGAGCTGTACACATCAGCAAAAAAGAATATGAGATCGATTTGTGCAGTTTTTTCCATGACCTGAAAGTGGTACTGTATGGGATGTGGACATCAGGCGATCAGAGCGGGGAATTCTGTATCCATGGCACGGTCAGAGGACTGGTCATGAAATGTGCTGATAACCAAAATACAGCACTATTGTCAGCATAAGTATACCTATAATCAGTTGTATAAAAGGTGTGATTCTATGCAAAATATTTCAGAGTACTCCAGCATAATAACGGTGGTAAAATCGTTTTACATGACATTTGAAGGCAGATGCTGTTACTGTGCGATTCCTGAACTGTATGTATCAAAAGAAGCTGCCCAGATGGTAGTTGTTTACAAAGCTGGTGATGAAGAAAAGTATTCAATGACATCAAAGGATGGAGTGCATTATCAGGGGGCAATGTGCACCGATGACGATAGCAGAGTGGATTTCACCAAATTCACGAATAAAAATCTCCTCCTGCTGGCTGGTGTGTGGAAATGTGGAGGACGTGAAGGAGAGTGGTATATTGAAGGGGAGGTTACAACATGCAGACAGCTAAACTTTTGTCAATAAATATACCCAGATACTATCTATGGCCTAGTGTGCATACACGCCCGACACCGCTGGAACTGACTGTCTTTTGTTTTAATGCCAAAGAGACAGAGATGGTGCTGACCATGCAATCACTTCTTTCCCAGGACCTCTACCCGTACCCTGCAAACCCCCTTCTGAATCATACCAATCTCCTCAGCGGCAACTCTCGACAGATCAATAATCCTGCCTTTCACAAATGGGCCCCGATCATTGATCTTTACGACAACAGAACGGTTATTATCCAGATTCGTAACTCTGACGACCGTATTAAATGGCAGAGTACGATGAGCCGCAGTCATTCTGTTTTTATGATACAGCTCACCACTGGCAGTTTTTCTTCCATGAAATTTGTTGGCATAAAAGGATGCCATTCCGGTTTGCACTGAGGTTGGTGCAGGTTTACCAGGAGAGGTGGACTTTTTGCCCGGCTTTGCCGTTTCCGGAGCTGGTTTAGGAGATTTAGCAGGTTGGGGGGAAGGCTTTTGTGCCGGACGAGAGTATCGGGGAGCCAGTGCACACCCCTGAAAAAGAAGCAGTACAGATAAAAAAAGTACAGCATAGATACCTGCTGACCTGCGTTGGCACCCTGCTCCTGCTGTTTCTGGATTGATCACCCGAACTCCTCTCTGCATCTGGGCGGTTCTACACTTCTTTAGTGACCAAAACCGGATGCCAAGGCTTAAAAAGTGATGATCTCAAATGATAAATCCCACCCGTAAAAGGCAGGGTATCTCATTATCTCAAGATACATGCAGTAAAACAATGTTTTTTTTTATGAAGGGAGACGTTTACATCGAAAGGGCTCTCACCTCTTTTGTGAGCTGCCCGATATGATTCAACTCTTCATGAATAAGTTTGTCGATCTCCTCTTTTCCGAGTGCCTCACTGACGATCTCCTTCATTGAGGAGTAGAAAACGACCGATTCTTTCTCAAACTCCAGGGCTTTTTTCAAGATATTGACCAGTGTTTTCAGCTCTGCTACCAGCTCAGCTGTATCGCTATTCTGCACAAAGACGCTGTTGTCGGCTACCGCCTTTAAATAGAGGTGAACCATATTGTCGGGGTCAAAGGGAATTTCAGCTCCGATTTTCCCGGAAATGCTGCTGCGAAGACCTTCAAACAGCTCAACATGGCGTGCTTCCCAATCCGAAAGTTCTTCAAACAGTTTCTTCAGGTCGGCATCTTCCGTTGTATTTGCTGCAGCCTGATAAAATGCTCTTCCATTCCGTTCGATTTCAACTCCTATCTTAAAAACCTCATCAGCATTGAACACCTGAGTCATAGATTACCTTCTTTTCTATAAAAATGACCACAACCCCATAAACGGTATTAAATTAAATTGTGCGATGAAGATGGTACCAATTCCAACACAGGAAGTAATTCAAATAAAGCTAAGACTTACGGGGATAATGCCAGAGCGGTGCACAGAAAACATAATCTTTAAAGAGAAGAATACGCGCAGTTTGTAACCGGGGCCCGGCACTCCGATCTGGGATAGTTGGTCCAGAAAGGAGCCCCGATATTACCTGGAGAACCAGACTCCTGCCCCTCAAGTAGCAGTACCCCCTTACAGGGATACCCTCTCTGAGCTGACAGCCGGAACCGGTTGCACACTGTACTGTTTAATAAACTCTTCAACCCGCTTATATGCCTCGTCGTCAGGAAACTGACATGCCGGGTGTTTACAAAAATAGGAGGATGGTGAATAGAGGACACCGCCAATACCTGCGTTAAGCGCTAATTTGCAACACCGGATTGCATCAATTGCCACCCCTGCGCTGTTGGGAGAATCCTCAACTGACAAACGCAACTCAAGATTCATCGGCACATCCCCGAAGAGTTTCCCCTCCATGCGGATAAAGCAGATCTTCTGATCGTTTTGCCAGGGTACGTAGTCGGATGGCCCGACATGGATATCTCGCTTATCGAGCCTGGATGCAGCTACGGATTGCACGGCTTCTGTTTTGGATTCTTTTTTTGATTTAAGCCTGGTGCGGTTGAGCATATTCAAGAAATCGGTGTTACCGCCGGTATTGAGCTGATAGGTACGTTCAAGTTGAACGCCCCGTTTTTTGAAGAGGTCAGTCAGGGTCCGATGTGTGATTGTGGCACCAAGCTGTGCTTTAATATCATCACCAATTATAGGAATATTCCTCTCTTCAAACTTCTTAGCCCATAGAGGATTGCTGGCGATAAAGACAGGAATATTGTTTACAAAGGCAACACCGGCGTCGAGTGCACACTGTGCATAAAACTGCGTTGCCTCCTCTGAGCCCACCGGAAGATAGTTCATCAGAATCTCTGCACCACTATCTCTGAGAATACCTGTAACGGTGTCATGAGTCGCCTCCTTCTCGGAGCTCACCAAAAACCTCACATCCTCATCGTAGTCTTTCATGTGCTCCGAAACACCATCCAACACAGCACCCATCTGAACTCGTACACCAGCTCTGGGCATATCGGGGCAAAATACCGCTGTACAATTCGGCTTTGCAAAAATCGCTTCGTTGACATCTTTTCCGACCTTGCGCTTGTCGATATCAAATGCAGCCACAATATCGATACACGATGGGGTGTAACCGCCAATATCCCAGTGCATCAGCCCGGTCGCCTCATCACACTGCTTGTCTCGATAGTATTCTATTCCCTGTAGAAGAGAGCTCGCACAATTACCGATGCCAACTACAGCAACCTTTATTCTGTCCATATCACTGCAACCTCCCTGGAGATCAAAGATGGTAAATTCCGCTCAGTCTACGGAACTATCGAGAGTTTTTACGAGCCGTGCCTGAAATACTATACCAATACCACATCTGCACACCCTACTACTTCTTTGCCCGATGAAAAACAATTCGATCCGCCGTAGCGCCTTTCGTTTCTTTTTAAAAAATCAGAGTAGCATGTCAATTAAATATGATGCAATGTCCATGCCAAAAAAAGAACACACCCTCACTGATATTTTTTCTGCATCCTGAAATATAAATCACGTTTTGCAGCCCTCTGTAAAAAGGCTCCTTTTCCAAATCCGGAATCAGTTTTCTTTTGATTTGCACCCTTCGGGGTTTCTCAGGGTCCAGGGTGAGATCCTGCTGAATACCGCAAAAGGTATTCAGCAGAAATTAGCAGACTATTTTTACTCTGGTGAATTCTCAATATGGATATGGATTTGATAAACGCACAACACCACTCTCCATGGCAAACCAAAGGTTACCTTTCGGATCGCGGTGCATCTTAAAAACCTGTGCGGCAGGAATTCCAAGCTGCTTTGGATCAGTTATCCACTCATCACCATTAAACTTCAGCAGACCAGTTTCCGAACCAAACCAGACTCTGCTCTGAGTATCTACCATGATCGAGAGGATCCCAGGCTGAATCTCCATATAGGTATTCCATTTTCCACCCTCATAGGAGTTAACATCCTTCTCACCAACCGCGGCCCAGATTGTCCCCTTGCGCTGATCGAGCCCTATAGCCTTCACATCATTCCAGCTCAGGCCCTTCTTCATATCATGAACAGTCCATTTCGCCCCATCATAGACACTGATTCCTTTGTTGGTACCAAGCCAGACCGCACCCTTTTTGTCGACTCCCAATGCCTGTACCTTATTGCTCACCAACCCCTCAGCCGTAGTGTACACTTTCCATGATCCATTCTGGAACACAGCAGCTCCCTGCTCCGTTCCAACCCACACTTTCCCATCGGGAGCAACAATCAGGTCATTAACCGTGTTGTCGGGAAGACCACTCTCCGAAGTATAAGCAGTAAACTGTGTACCACTTCTCACCGCCACACCGTTTTTACCACCAATCCACACCTTGCCGCTGTTATCGGTAGCCATACAGGTTACGTCACTTCCGGGAATTGTTCCCAAGCTGGGAAATTTCTGCACATCTGCTTTTTTCATGCTGCTGGAATAAACGCACTCCTGTGTTGCATACCAGAGAAGATCATTTTGAAGAGTAAATGCAGAGACCGGTGCACCAGCAGAAAAGATCCTCCACTCAGTAGGTTTCTCGTAAACAATAGAATCTGCTTTCACATCATCATCACTCTGCGCCGAAACCGACATCGCCACACAAGCGCTTAACAGAAAAAAGCGTTTAAGCATAACTCCTCCTTATGGTAAGAATAGTAATCCCGATGTATCCTGAATACAGTTAAACCCGGATAATCTGCGAGATTGGAACGGGTAATATAAACAATATAACACCTTCAACCCATGACTGGTAGTCTGTTTGTGGTCCTCTGCAGCCTGATCCTGGCAGCACTGGTAAAAATACGAGGGTCCAACAGATGGGGCAACAATTTGAGTGGATCTTTTCAGGGCTTAATGACCCTTTTCGCAACAGCGCTGTCATCAGGCACCATCACCGGAGCAATTCCTGTAATCGGAACGCTTCTCCCGTAATTGAAACCGGGGTTTCTGGCCAGATGACGATAGGTCCAGTAATTGCCCAGCACTTTCTTGACATAAACACGAGTTTCAGTAAAAGCAATATCCTCCACAAAAAGATCAAACTCCTGATCTTTATTGCGATTGTACCATTTGAGCGCATTGTGCGGTCCGCCATTGTAGCCGGCAAGTACCAGCACCAGATTGTCATTAAATTGATTGAGCAACTCCCTTATGTAAAAAACCCCGTATCGAACATTCACCACCGGGCAGGTAAGAGAATCCACCACAAACTGCTCACCAATCTTATCGGCAATCTCCTTACCCGTATACGGCATAATCTGCATTAACCCGATAGCCCCCACCGGGGATCGTATGGTGGGATTGAAAATGCTCTCCTGACGAATCACAGCACTCACAAAATACGGATCGACGTTACGATCAGAAGACTCACTCCGAATGAGATCCGCATAATACGATGGGTATAGCAGTGAATAAAGCGCCAGCGGCATCCCTCCCCGCGCCTCCTGCGGAACACGCCAGGTAAGTCGACGGGCTATCCGATACCCCTGCGCCGAAGCCTCTGCTATGGTGTAAAGCATTGCCATCTCATACTGGAGCCGCAAGTTACCTGGGAAATTCATCTCCAGTGGCTCAAGAAAAATATCGGCAATCCCTAATTTACCGATCGCCACCAGACACATCCCTCTGTAAAAATCCAGCGAATCCTTCGGTGTAAGATTCTTTTTTGAACCTGGTGAAACCGAATCGAGCCAGGAGACCGTTGGTGCAATGCGGTAAATTGTATCGATAGCCAGTTCACAGGTATCCCCCAACAGCAGCATCACCTGTCGTGCACGATGAGCATAATAGTCGTGAGGGTCACTTTTTGATACCTGCTTGAAAATTTCCCGTGCACTGTCTACCTTATCCCGCGCAAGCTGACATTTACCCTTCCAGTACTGTGCTGCAAGTGCATGCGAGGAGGAGGGAAATTTCCTGAGCATCACATTGAGCATCGTTATTGCTGAATCGTACTGCTCCTGACGATAATGACAAAGAGCATGTCTGAAATATGATTCATCTGTGCGTTTTCCGTTTCTGTAGGTGGTATAGATCTTCTTATAATACTCTGTGGCCGCAGCGAACCTCTTTTTTTCTTCCTGCTGCCATGCCCGAAGCCAAATGATCTCCTGAGTCATCGAACTTGACGGATAGGCCTTTATGTAGCGTTCATACCAGATCGCAGACTCATCATGCTTGTCGATTTTTCGGTAAGCACGTGCAATATTCAGTATCACTTCCGGCTCGGCACCAAATCTGGTTTCATACCTTTTATACAATTTTACAGCATCGTCAAATTTCCCCACATTATACGCAATCTGTGCCTGAAGGTAGAGTGCACGCCTCTCCGACACCTCTTTAAAATCCCGTTTTTTTGAGGCGATGGTAAGTAATTTTTCGGCAATTTTATATTCCCTGCAGGAGAACGCTGCAAGCGAGAGTGAAAAGAGCGTCTTTGCGCCAAGCTCCGCAGCAAATCCTGATCGATGCAGTGATCGTACAATGCCACACGCCTCATCACCACTAAGCTGCATCGTATCCAGGAGTGAATCGATACTCCCCCAGGCCTTCTGAACAACAAGTGTATCAGTGAGAACCAGAAGCGAACTATCGGGTTTTCTCATCGATGCCAGCCAGCGATAATACTCATCAAGCCACGGTGCACGCGCCAGCTCCGATGTATCCTCATCTATTGCAGATCTGATTTTACCAAACAGGAGCGTTTTATACTTCGATGGCATCGGGTGCTCAAGTGCAGCACGATATGCTGAAAGCCCATTGTCCTTGCGCCCCAATTCAATCTCAATATCAGCGATATACTCGTAGGCAAAGGGCGCCAATGCAGGGCTTTTCTGCGCAACAAACCGGAACAGAAAGAGCGCCTTACTGTGATTCTTCAGACCGTAATGAATAGATCCAAGTTTCAGCATCCGAAAAAGAGAATCAGATGCAGAGGAATCTGCGAGCACCTGCTCCAGAGCAGTCTCATACTGTCCTCTTCGTAATGCTGCAGTTCCTGACCAGCAGATAGGAAACAGAGACTCAGG
>OBJA01000966.1_pt1 | contig 21900 bp, 12 predicted proteins | sample 1519751 | NCBI WGS metagenome assembly OBJA01 (sample SAMEA3881238, study PRJEB22517) | soil metagenome | biome: lake sediment; feature: soda lake sediment; material: sediment, water from around vicinity | place: India | collected 2013-12-23 | depth 3 m
AGGTCCGGGCCGCTGTGGTCGAGGATCATCACCTCATGGATCATGGTCAGCTCCAGGTGGGTGGCCGGATCGTCCACCGGCACCCGGGAATTCTCGGTAAGCAGGACCATGAAGAGGGCGACGATCACCAGGAGGAGCAATGCGCCGCCGGTCCCGGCCAGGTTGATCGGCGACTCCCCCGTGAAATACCCGGCTAGGCTCAGGGCCCCGGTCATCCGGTAGAAGAGGATGGCGATCACCGCAAGTGTCACCTCGGCGAGCGTCCCGAACAAGGCCTCCCGGGCCGCCCCCATGCCCTGAAAGGGAGAGGCCGTGTCGAGGGCCGCGAGAATGATGAAAAAGCGCATCAACCCCATGACGTAGAGCAGCAAAACGACGTCGCCGTGAAAGGACAGCAGGGGTTCCCGTCCCGCCAGGGGAAAGAAGAGCAGGAGCAGCACCGCCCCGGTGATGGAGACCACCGGGCCAAGCCGGAAAACCGGGCCGCTGCTGGTGCTGTAGACCGAGCCCTTGCAGAGGAGCTTTTGCAGGGTGAAGTATTTGATGAGGAGCGGCGGCCCTTTCTTGCCGGCGAAGAATGCCTTCACCTTCAGAATAATCCCGGGGAACAAAGGTGCTACAAGGAACGCAAGGCCAGCCGAGACAAGAGATTCCATTCCCCTTTCCTCCCGCTAGAGGGCCTCCCGGGTAAAGAGCAGCGCAAGCAGCACCAGAATCGCCACGATGATATAGCCGATATAGAGCTGGATGTTGCCATGCTGGATCCAGCGTAGTTTCGCCAGCAGGGCAAGTCCCGGCCGGGTCACCCTCCGCTCGAGAATAACCTCGGCAAGATCGTCGACCCGGCTGTCATAGGCCGTCCAGCCGGGGAAGATCGCGGCGAGCCGTACCTCGGTCTCCCGCACCGCGACCAGGGGACGAAAGAAATGAACGATGCTCCGGGCAAAGGAGGTGCCGGTGTACTGGATGCGGGCGGTGGGCCGGGTGTAGCCGCAGCCCCAGGTTGGCCCCCTGGCCACTTCCCTGCCCCGGTAAAGCGCCGCGCGCAGCAGGAGGAAAAGGAAAAAGAGTGCGAGCAGTATTCGGGCCCCGAAGGCAAGGCCGGTCCCGATGGTCAGGAGTTGCTGCCGATCGAGAAGAGAAAGATCGATGGAGTCGGCCAGGGCGAAGACGGAGAAACGGATGAAGTTCTCCGGGAATAGCCCGATGACGAGACAAAGGCCCGTCAGGACCGCCATGGGCAGGGTCAGGCCGGGGCCACCCTCGCCCCCCTTCGCCGCCTGCTCGGTGCGGGGCTCGCCGAGGAAGACGATGCCCACCACCTTGGTGAAGCAGAAGGAGGCCAGGCCGCCGATGGCGGCGAGCGCGCAGATGGCCAGAATCGCCGGCAGAAGAGTCCCCGGCCCGTGGTTCAGGCCCTGAAAAGCCGCAAAATAGATGAGGAACTCGCTGACAAAACCGTTGAAGGGCGGCAGGCCGGCGATCGACAGCGACCCGACCAGGAAGGTCCCGCCGGTGACCGGCATCTTCTTCATCAGGCCGCCCAGCTCGTCCACGTGGCTGGTGCCCGTCTTTCTGACGACGACACCCGCCCCGAAAAACAAGAGGCTCTTGAAGATCGAGTGGTTGAGTACATGGAGGAGTGCACCGGCGAAGCCGAAGACCGCCATGGTGGTGTCGGCCATTCCCAACCCCATCATGCCCAGGCCTGCGCCGATCAGGATTATCCCTATATTTTCCACGCTGTGATAGGCGAGCAGCCGCTTGAGGTTGTGTTTACCAAGGGCATAGACCACGCCCATGACTCCGGAGATCATGCCGCAGACCAACACCATCCGGCCAATCATCGGATCGCTGTCGCCGAGCATGAAAAACATCCGGAGGATGCCGTAGATCCCCATCTTGATCATGACCCCGGACATCAACGCCGAGATATGACTGGGCGCGGCAGGATGGGCATGGGGCAGCCAGATGTGCAGGGGCATGATTCCAGCCTTGGCGCCGAAACCGAGAAAGGCCAGCAGGAATACTGCAGATTTGACGGACATCGGTAAAGAATCCGCACCCAGAAAAGAGAAGCTGCCGGTGTGGCTGTAGATGACGGCAAAGGCGGCGAAAACGAGCAGGGCCCCGGCCTGGGAAAAGAGAAAATAGAGGTTCGCCGCCATCCTCGATTCCTGCTTTTCGTATTCGTACAGGACGAGGAAGAAGGAGGAAATCGCCATGAGCTCCCAGGCAACGGCAAAGCTCAGCATGTTGCCGGCGGCCACCACCAGGGCCATGGAGACCACCAGGACGGCCGTGAAAAACACATTGATCGCCGAGCGCCACGACTTGGCGCCGTCAGTAAGGTATTGACAGCCATAGATGGCCGCTAGAGGACTGATCAGGAAGATCGGCACCAGGAAGAAGAGGCTCAGCCTGTCGAAGGAGAACTCCAGGGTAAAATGGTGCATCCAGCGCCAGGACCAGGATAGGCTTTCCGGCTCGCCGGCGGCCGTGAAAATGGTGAAAAAGGCCGCCAGAGACGCGCACACCGTTATCCCGGCCGACACGTATTTCGCCGAGGAGAAGCCGCGCCAGGCCAACAGCGGCAGGACTCCCCCTGCCAGGATCATGGCCAGGGAGAGGAGGAAGGGATTCATAGGTTTTCGATTTCGGGATACTCGGCTCCCGAGCCCATCCTGTTGTAGTTCATCAAGGCGACGAACAGATCGTCCTGAAGCAGCGGATAAATGTTGCCGTAGCAATAGCCGTGCCGCTTCCAGCAGGCCTGCCAGGGCACGAAATAGCGCTCCTTCCTGCCGCGAAAGCCCCTCATATCGATCTCGAGCCCGGCCACGCAGATGAGATTGCGCAGATCGTCGGCTCCCGTCGCCGCAAAGGCCTCGCAGACCCCGGAGAAGCTGGCCTGCAGGTGGACGAGGGTGGCCGCGAGCTGCGGATTTTTATGGGCGACGATCCGGGGCAACAGCGCCGCCACCTCCGGGAAGGGAGACGGATCTTCCTGCCCAGGTTCGCCCGCGAAGGAGAACAGCTCCGGCCCGAGATGATCGCCGATCGGGCTGAAGACACAAGGCTGCCAGGAGAAATCCCGCTCGTCCAGGGTCTGTTTGAACAGGGCCGACATGGTGAAGGTGACCAGCGAGCCGGCCGAGGCGGGGTCTCCCTGCAATTTTTTTCCGGTTTCTGCGATCCTGCCGACATCTACCTGCAAGCCGAGCCCTGCCGGGTTGCCCATGCCGGAAACCAGGCCCTCCGGCATGGTCACCACCGGTTTTCCCGTGCTGTCGCAGCCCAGGCGGATATGCTCCTGGGCGAACCGGTATTGCCGGACATAGGGGGCAATGAATTCGGCGGGAGTGGCCGGTGGCACCGTCTCGAAATCCTCCCGGGACCGTTGGCCGGGCAGTCCGGTGTAAGCTCCCCAGTTCTGCTCATAGGGGATCATGGCGGAGAGAATTACGATATGATCCTGTTCGCCCCGCTCGGCATCCGGCGAGGAACGGAAACCCTGCGCCAGCCGCTCGGCAAGATCGGCTGCCGCTTCGCTCGCTTTCGTCACTATCGGATTCTGGAAGCCAAGGGAGACACAGAGCGTCCTCAGACGCGGAAGAAACTCATAGGCGGGAATCGTTCGACCGCGGACTTTGCAGCTCGGAATTTGCGGTAATGGGTCTGAGGTTGCCAATTTCATCGCTCCTTACATGAGATGAGACGTTGCATTTTGTCATCATTGAAGAGGAATTGGGATAAAACGCACCGCTCCCTGGTGCTGCAGAGTCGCTTGAAAGCGGCACGCCTTTTGCGATTCCTGGCTAGCAACCGCCATGCCACCCTCTTTTGCCCGGCAAGATTCAACTATGAATAATGATAATGAAAAGTTACGTCCAAACACGGAATGAGCGCGGGTGGCCTTGCCCGCTGTTTTCGTGAAGCTACGGTGACAAAAACGGAATCTTCCGTATAATTATTTGAAATAAGGAAACAAATAATGTTTACTGAGGGTGACAGTCATCTCACGGGACAAAAGCGAGTGTATAGCCGGGGTAACAACGGAGGCGGACGTGTATGGATGAAGAAAACAAAGAGAACAAATCGGGTGAAAGCTTGCTGATCGATATCCTGGAGAGACAGAAGAAAGACCTGGTCATCAGGTTCCTGAAGAAACACGAAGAGGCCGAGGCCAACAGGTCCTTCATCGACAAGATCATGTCCAACCTCTCCGACCTGATCATCGTCCTGTCCGCCGACCTGCACATTGTCCAGGCCAGCAAAGAGTTCTACCGCGTGCTGGAGTTTGCGGACAAGGAGACAGGGCTCTCCCTCGGGGACATCACCGGCAGGGAAAGCCTGCAGCTGCTCACCGAGCGGTTGGCCGGCGGAGAATTTTACGACCTCGAGACGACGCTCATCAGCCGGGGCGGCAAACCGGTGCCGGTCATCATCCGCGGCACCACCTATGTGACGGAATCAGGGCGTATCCTCCATATGCTGGTCGCCTCCGACCGCCGCGATTTCTACGAGGTCATGGGGCGGATGCGGGAGGTGCAGGACCAGCTGATCCACTCCGGACGCCTGGCGAGCCTGGGCGAAATGGCCGCCGGCATCGGCCACGAGCTGACCCAGCCGCTCAACACGGTGCTGCTCTTGGCCCGCAACTGTGTAAAAGCCATGGACAAACCAGTGGAAAACGCGCCGCTGATCAAGGAGAACCTGGTGACGATCATCGAGCGGGTGAACCATTCCTCGTCCATCATCCGGAGCCTGAAAGGGTTCGCCAGCAAGGCCAAGGAAGAAGTGGTGCCGGTGCGGATCAACGTCATCATCCTCGATGTCCTGAGTTTTTTAGACGCCCAGCTGCTGCTTTCAGACATCACCGTAGACCTGGAACTCAACGAGAACGATTACTGGGTCCTAGGCCAGGAGGTGCGAATCGAACAGGTCCTGCTCAACCTTATCCAGAACGCCATCCAGTCCATGGCCGAAACCAGGAAGCCGGTCCTGCGGATCTCCACCTTCCGCCACGCCGGGGTCGATTCGGAGAGCCTGCAGCCAAAGGACTATGTGGGGATTTCGGTCATCGACAACGGCGAGGGGATCGATCCGGCCATCCAGGGCAAGATCTTCGATCCCTTCTTCACCACCAGAGAGGTCGGCGCCGGCATGGGCCTGGGGCTGTCGATCGTCGAACGCATCGTCAGGGGCTTCGGCGGACAGATCAAGGTGGACAGCACCCCCGGCAGCGGGACCACCTTCACTGTCTATCTTCCCGAACATGAAAAATAACATGATCACTGGTATAAGCCGCATGAAAGGTTCTAAAAATGGAGAAAAAAAGCACCATCCTGGTCGTGGATGACGATCAATATCTGCTGTCGGCCATCGGCCAGACCCTGATGCTGAACGGGTACCGGGCCGACCTCCAGGCCAGCCCGCTCGCCGCCCTGGAGTCGGTGAAAAACAATGCCTGCATGGCAGTCATCGCCGACATCCGGATGCCGGTGATGGACGGGATGCAGCTGCTCGGTGCAATCGGCAGGATCGACCGCGACCTGCCGATAATCATGATCACCGGTCACGGCGATGTGGCGCTCGCGGTCCAGGCCATCCGGGCCGGCGCCTACGACTTCCTGGAAAAGCCGGTGGATGAAGAGGTGCTGCTGGCGTCGCTTTCACGGGCGGTGGAAAAGAGGCGGCTGGTCCTGGAAAACCGGCAGCTCCAGGAGGATCTCGCCCGCCATAGCCGCCAGTCTTTTTTCCGCGGCATGGTCGGCTGCCATCCGCTCATGCACCGTCTCTATGACGTGGTGGAGATGGCGGCCAGGGCGGCGGATCCGGTACTGCTGTCCGGGGAGACCGGCACCGGCAAGGAGTTGGTGGCCCAGGCCATTCACCAGATCTCCAGGCCCAGGGGCACCTTCGTCGGCGTCAACATGGCGGCGCTCCCGGCGGAGATGATCGAGTCGGAGCTCTTCGGCCACGAGCGGGGGGCCTTCACCGGCGCCGTCGCCACCAAGATCGGCAAATTCGAGTATGCCAAGGACGGGACGCTCTTCCTCGATGAGATCTGCAGCCTGCCCAACACCCTCCAGGCCAAACTCCTCCGCGTCCTCGAGGAACGCAGCTTCTGCCGCCTGGGCAGCAATTCCCAACTCCCCCTGCAGGCGCGGATCATCTCGGCGACCAACAAGAATCTCCAGGAGGAAATAGCCGGCGGGCAATTCCGCCAGGACCTCTTTTACCGGCTGAACGTCCTCTCCATCGATATCCCGCCGCTCAGGAAACGCAAGGAGGATATCCCCCTTCTGGTCGAGTATTTCCGCCAGGAATATTGCCGCGAACGGCAGCAGTCCATACCGCCCTTCACCGCCCAGCAGCTGGACAGAATCACGACCCAGGACTGGCCGGGCAATATCCGCGAGCTGCGCAACTACGTGCGGAGGGCCTGCGTCTTCGGCGAGCCGCCGGAGGAGGCTGAGGATGCCCCCGCCTTCTCCGCCGATCCGGGCGATCCTGGGTTGCAGTCGCTCAAGGACTACATCGAACAGCACGAGAAGGAATACATCATCCGCGTCCTGTCCCGGCATGGCGGCAAGGTCGGCATGTGCTACCAGGTGCTGGGCCTGTCACGCAAGGGGCTGTACGACAAGATCAACAAATATTCGATCGATCTGGCCGCCTGCAAGAAGGAGGAGTGAATCACCGGCCCCCTCCTTGATTCGATGGCTCACGCGCTATGGAGCCCTGAAGGAATTGTTCGAGCATGGGCGGGGAAGACCCTGAGACGGAGTGGGAGATGAAAGCGAGCGGGAGGAGCGGCGAGTTCCTCCCGCTTCAGTCGGGAACAGCGGCGTCATTCGCTGGCCGATGGGACGATCATCACCGGTATTTCCGATTTCTTGAGGGTCCTCTTGATCGCCCGCCCGACGGAAGTGCCGGACAGCAGCCCCTCGCCGGCCCCCATGATAATCAGGTCGCAGGCATGTTCCTCCGCGACCTTGAGGATGACCTCGACGACCTCGCCATCCTCGATCACGATTTCATTTCCGGGAATGTCGTATCCCGTCTCATTGGTGACCGATTCCATGTAGAATTCGCTCAAGGCGGTTTTCGCCATCTGCCGGGGCGAGACCTTGCCGACGAGGGCATGGCGTGCCTCCTCCCGGTGCTGCTTCATCACCTCCATCCACTTGTCCTTGCCGAAGAGCCCGACCATGTGCCCTTCGTAATTGCCGGGCAGCGGTTCCATGACATGCAGCAAAATGATCTTGGCGCGGAACTGGTTGGCCAGCAGGGCGGCGTGTCGGAAGGCGATCCGGCTCGCTGTCGAAAGATTGGAGGTAAACAGGATTGTTTTATAACCTTTCACTTTCATCGAATTGCATTACTCCTTTTGATAAGATAATAGCACAGCGATTGCGTTGGCCAGACCACCTGGCACCGCCCTCGAACTCCTCGCTGAAGTTTCTGAACCGCAACTCTCCGGCAAGTTCAACCTCTCTGCCGTCCGGACACTCCCGCTCCCGGGCATTCTCTGTTCTTTCACCATTGTACGATATTTTGAAGGTCTCTTGAAGAGGCAATGGAAAATGACCGGTTACCGGGAATTTCTCCCCGGGGTCAATCGCGTCCCATGGATGATGGATTTCAATTGCTTCCCGGGATCTGCGATTCCTCATCATGAAGCCGGGGAGCATCTTCCTCCTTTTTCCGCCTCCGTTTCAGCCACTGCTGGAGCTGCTCCATATAGATATAGAACACCGGCGTGACGTAGAGGGTCAGCGTCTGGGAAAAGAGCAGGCCGCCGACCACGGCGAGGCCTAGCGGGCGGCGGGATTCGGCGCCGGCGCCGTAGCCGAGGGCGATGGGAATGCCGGCCATGAGCGCCGACATGGTGGTCATCATGATCGGCCGGAAACGGATGAGGCAGGCTTCGTGGATTGCCGCCTCGGGACTCTTGCCCTCAGCCTGGGCCACCACCGCGAAGTCGATCATCATGATGCCGTTCTTCTTGACCAGGCCGATCAGCATGATGATGCCGACAAAGGCGTAGATCGACAGCTCGGTCTTGAAGATCAGGAGGGTGAACAGGGCCCCGAAGCCGGCAAAGGGCAGCGCGGTGAGGATGGTCAGGGGGTGGATGAAGCTCTCGTAGAGGATGCCCAGCACGATGTAGATGACGACGATCGCCAGCAGCAGCAGCCAGCCCATGCTGGCAAGCGACTGCTGGAACTGCTGGACGTTACCCTGAAAAGAGTACGTCACCCCGTCGGGCAGCACGGTCGCCATGAGCTGCTCCAGCTCGGTGAGGACATCGCCCAGGGCCACGCCGGGGGGGGTGTTGAAGGAGAGCGTCACCGAAGGCAGCTGGCCGGTATGGTTGATGGACAGCGGCCCAACCCCCTCCGTCAGCGTCGCCACCGCGGTGAGCGGCACCAGCTTGCCCTGGCTGGACCTGACATACACCTTATCCAGCACCCCGGCGTCGGTCCGGTAGCGGGGCAGGAATTCCATGACTACGTCGTACTGGTCGTTCGGCCCGTTGATCGTCGAGATCGCCCGCTTGCCGAAGGCGCCGTAGAGGGTGTCCTCGATCTGCCGTGGCGAAACGCCGAGCAGGAGGGCCCGGTCCCGGTCGATCCGGACGTGCAGCTCGGGGTTCTCGAGCTGTAGATCGCTCGAGACATCGAGCAGGTTCGGCTGGTCGCGGAGGACCAGCTCCAGTTTCCTCGCCGAAGAGTAGAGAGAATCGAGATCGAGCCCCTGCAGGGTGAGCTGATAGAGGCTCCTGGCCCTGCGCCCGCCGATGTTGATGGTCGGCCGGTTGATCGGCATGGCCCTGATGCCGGGCACCGAGTTGAGTTCCGGCCGCAGCTCGGCGATAACCTGGTCGATCCCCAGCCGCCGCTCGGCCCGTGGCTTCAGCACCACCAGCATGAAGACCGAGGCGTCGACGTCGACCAGGAAGCGGTCGACATTCTCATTCTGCTGCAAAATGTCCGCCAGCTGCATGGCACGGTCGACCATGGCCGGCCAGGAGGTGTCCTGGGCCGACTCGGTGTTGACCAGGATCATATCGCGGTCCTCGGAGGGGATGAAGCCCTTGGGAACGGCCTTGAACAGGTAGACGGTGGCCACCAGCACGGCGAGCGACAGGGCCATGGTGGCGAAGCGGTGGCGGAGGACGAAGCGGAGGCTCCTGTCGTAGAGCTTCGCCATCCCCTGGTACATCGCCTCGGTGGCCATGTAGATCCGCCCGCGGCGGATGCGATGCGGCTCGCGCAGGAAGCGGCTGGCCAGCATGGGTGTGAGCGTCAGGCTCACCACCCCGGAGATCAGGACGGCGACGCCGATGGTCACCGCGAACTCCCTGAACAGCCGGCCCATCATCCCGCCCAGGAAAAAGAGGGGGATGAAAATCGCCACCAGCGACAGGGTCATGGACAGGATGGTGAAGCCGATCTCCCTCGCCCCGTCGAAGGCCGCCCGCATGCGGCTCTTGCCCATTTCCATGTGCCGGACGATGTTCTCCAGCATGACGATGGAGTCGTCCACCACGAAACCCACCGAGAGGGTCAGCGCCATGAGGGAGATGTTGTCGAGGCTGTAGTCCAGGAGATACATGACGGCGAAGGTGCCTATTATGGACATGGGCAGGGAGAGGCTGGGGATGGTGGTGGCGGAGAGGTTGCGGATGAAGAGGAAGATGACCATCACCACCAGGGCGAGCGTGAGCAGCAGGGTGAACTGGATCTCGTGCACCGAATCCTTGATCGGCAGGCTGCCGTCCCGGAGGACGGTGAGCTTCGCCGAGGCCGGCAGACTCTCCGCAAGGTCGGGCAGCACGGCCTTCACCCTGTCGGCCACCTCGATGGTGTTCATGCCCGGCTGCTTGAAGACCGCCAGGAAGATCGACTGGGCCTTGCTCGTCCGGGTGAAGAACCAGGCGGCATCCTGATCGTTTTCGACACTGTCCAGCACGGTCGCCACCTCGGCCAGCCGCACCGGCCGGCCGTTGCGCACGGCCACCACGATATCCCGGTACTCGGCGGCCGATTCCAGCTGGCCGTTGTCCTGCAGCGTCAGCTTGCGGCGCTCGCCGCTCAACTCGCCCATCGGCCGGTTGCTGTTTTGCGCATCGACGGCGCCGGCCACCTCGGCCACGTCGAGATCCAAGGCCTTCATGGCCACGGGATCGAGCTGGATGCGCACCGCGTACTTCTGCGAGCCGCGCACCGCCACCTGGGCCACGCCCAGGATGGTGGACAGCCGCTGGCTGATGGTCTGGCCATACCGGTCGAGGACGCTGAGCGGCAGGGTCGGGCTGGCGAGCGAGATGTAGAGGATCGGCAGGTCGGAGGGGTTCACCTTCCTGAAAGTCGGCGGCGAGGGCATGTTGTCGGGGAGGCGTCCGGCGGCCGAGCTGAGGGCCGACTGGACGTCCTGGGCGGCGGAATCGATGTCCCGCTCCAGGGCGAACTGCAGGGTGATCTGGGTGCGGCCGGCGGTGGAGACCGAGGTCATCGAGTCGATGCCGGCGATCCGCGAGAATTCCTTTTCGAGCACGGTGGCGACGGACGCCGCCATGGTGTCGGGGTTCGCCCCCGGCAGGCTCGCCGAGACGTTGATGGTCGGGTAGTCGACGTTCGGCAGGTCGCTGACCGGCAGCTGCTTGTAGCCGATAAGGCCGAAGAGCAGAATGGTCAGCATGGTCAGCACGGTCATGACCGGCCGGCGGATGAAGATGTCGGACATCGAGATCATGACCTGCCTCGCCCCGCCTTCCCTTCCAGTCCTGCCGGCGAGGCCGTCTGTTCCTCGGGCGCGCTCCGGTCGATGACCCTGGCGCCGTCGGTGAGCTGCAGCTGGCCGTCGATCACCACCCTTTCACCCGGCGAGAGGCCCTTTTCCACCACCGTCTCGTTGCCGACCATCATTCCCGCCTCGACCAGACGGTCTTCAACGGTCATATCGTCCTTCACCACGAAGACGTGGGGGCCGTTCTGGCTCACCTGAATGGCGGGACTGGGCACCACCGTGACATCCGGGCGGGTGGTGAGGACCAGCCGCACCTCGACGAACTGGCCGGGCCAGAGGGTCCTGTCGCGGTTGGCGGTCTCCGCCTTCAGGAGCAGGGTGCCGGTGGTCGAATCTACGCTGTTGTCGAGGAAGGAAAAAGTCCCGGGAATCTCCGCTCCGTCCGGCTCGGTGATCGCCACCTGCAGGGACCCCGCCTCCCGGTATCTTTTCACTTCGGCGAAATGGCGGCCGGGGACGGCAAAGGACACCTTGACCGGGCTGACCTGATTGATGGTCACCATGGTTTCGTCATTGGCCCTGATCAGGTTGCCGGCGAAAACCATCTGCTGGCCGGTCCGCCCGTCGATGGGGGCCGCGATGGTGCAATATTCGAGCTGCAGCCGGGCGTTCTCCACCGCCGCCTCGCCGGCCTCGATGCTGGCGGAAAGCGTCGCCACCCTGGTCAGGGCCTGCTCGGCCTGCTCCGTCGAGACATAGCCCTTTTGGGCGGCCCGGCTGTAACGTTCGAGTTCTTTTCTGGCATTGTCGAGTTCCGCCCGGTCCCGGGCGAGATTGCCCCGGGCCTGGTTGAGCAGCGCGGCGTACGGGCGAGGGTCGAGGGTGAACAGGAGATCGCCCTTTTTCACCTCATCGCCTTCCCGGAAGTGGATGCCCTTCAGGGTTCCGGAGACCTGCGATTTGACCGCCACCGTGGCGTAGGGCTCCACCGTGCCGATCGCCCGCAACGCCACCGGCATGCTCTTCTGCTCCGCCCGGGCCACCAGCACCGGCACCGCCCGCTTCTTCGGCGGGTCCTCGGCCTTGGCCCGGCCGGCCGGGGGGTCGGCGGAACACCCGGCGAAGAACAGGATGAGCAGGAACAGGCCGGCCAGCGACAATGCTGTTCGGCCGACGGTCCGGGATTTCAAGGGATTCGGTATCATGGTCAATCTATCATCGTCGAAGCATGCGCTTCGGGTCCTGTTCGTCCATCGCCGCTCTCCGCCTCATGACCGAGGCCCCCTTCATGCCAGCCGCCGCCCAGGGCCTTGCAGACAGCGACGAGGGCGAGGTTGAGCCGCTGCTCGCTTAGGGCCAGCTGATCCTCGGACTGGTACAGGGCGCGTTCGCTCTGGAGAACGTTGAGGAAATCGGTGAGGCCTGTCTCGAAGAGGCCGGTGGCCATGGTCCCCGCCTTTTCGCTCGAGGCCACGGCTTCGCCGAGGATGCTCCTGGTTTCCTGTTCCCTGGCAAAGGCCGCGAGCCCGGTCTCAACCTCGGCAAAGGCGGCAAGCACCGCCTGTTCATATGCGGCGAGCGCCGCGTCCCGACGTGCTTCGGCGATATCGATGCCGGCCCGCCTCCGGCCCTGATCGAACAGCGCCAGGTCGATAACCGGCCCGACAGCCCAGAAGCGGCTGCCGTTGCTGATGAGGTCGCCGAGGCTGGTGCTTTGCAAGCCGACCGTGGCCGGCAGGGAAAAGCGGGGGAACAGCTCGGCGGTGGCAACCCCGATGTCGGCGGTGGCGGCGGCCAGACGGCGTTCCGCTGCCCGGATATCGGGACGCTGCCGGAGCAGCTCGGATGGCAGGTCCACCGGAATCCTGGCGGGTGCAAGGGGGCTGGCTGCCTCCCTGGTCAATTCCGCCGTAAGACTCGCCGGGTTCTGACCGAGGAGGAAGGCCAGCTGGTACATCGACTGCCGGGCGCCGGCCTCCAGGACCGGCACCGTGGCCCTGGTCAGGGCAAGCTGGGCCTCCGCCTGGACCAGGTCGAGTTCGTTGCCGAGCCCCATCTCGTAGCGCCCCCGGACCACTTCCACCGTTCTTTCCTGAGTGACGATATTTTTGAGGGAGGTCGCGAGCCGCCTCTCGCTGCCGCGCAGCTCCAGGTAATTCCTGGCGACCTCCGCCTGCAGGGAAACCAGGACGGCCCGCAGTTCCTCATCCGCGGCGGCCAGACCGGCATCGGCCGCTTCGACCGACCTCCGCACCCCGCCGAAAATGTCGATCTCCCAGGCGGCGTCGAAGCCGAGCTGGAAGAGATTCCGATTGCTTCCCGCCGAGGAGACATTCTCGCTCCGCCGGCTATTGCTGGCCCGTGCCGAACCGAAGACGGATCCGGTCGCCCCGGCGATCACCCGTTGGGCCCTTGCCTCGCGGACGCGGGCCGCAGCGCGCTGCAGGTCATGGTTGGCGGCCGAGGCCCGCATGATCAGGGAATCCAGCAGCGGATCACGGAAAGCGGACCACCACCGGCCGCGGCTGAACTCGATTTCGGGAGCGCCCTCAGCCATTGTTTCCTGCCAGCCCTCAGGAGTCTCCGGCCGCGGCGGCAGGTAATCGGGACCCACCGCCCCGCAGCCGGTCAGGTGAACCAGCATGATCACCCCGGCAATCCGCCGCATCGTCTTCCTGCCGTCAATTGTCATAAGTAAAAGCTCATTCTGTGGGGTGAAGGCGGCGGGTAAGGATAAGGTGGCAGAGGATGGTGGTCAAAGACACTCCGTTATCGGCCAAAAATCAAGTGTCTACCTCGTTCAAGGGCTCATTACAAGGTAAATTTTTACCGCCCCAAGGCAAGCGGCAGGAAAAAATTAATAACGGTTACAGCGGCCCATGGGAGAAACCGCCTCTCCATCGACTGCCGGTTGACACCCGGGCTTGCAGGGCCGGGTCAGGTGCGTTTTTGTTCGACAGTCACGTTGAACTCCTCGAGCTGGACGGTGGCATCCTTCCCTTCCCCCACCAGGTGGAAGGAAAACGACTGCCGAGCCTCGGCATTGACGAAGTTGAACTCCACCCTTCCCTCTTCCCCGCTGTACAGCGTCGGGAAGGAGTCATAGTTGATGTCCGACACCAGCTGCTCGTTCTGGCGCAGGAACAGCTGAAGCTGCAGGCCATCCTCGGAGGCCTGCAGGGCGACGACGCGGATGGAAACATGGACCCTGGAGCCGGCCGGGAACTGCAGGTACTGGGCCCCGGCCAGGCTGTCGGACCACTCGTTGCCCCACTTTTCCGGCAACCTGCGGATCTCGCCACCGGCGAACTGCAGGATCTGGCTCCTGTTTCGATCGACAATGGAATGATCCATGGCGGCGGCCAAAGACCACAAGCGGCCGGCAACGCCCTGATCGACCGGTCCCAGCACCTCGGCCGGCTCGCCAAGCAGCGACCGTGACCTGAACTTGAGGCAGCTGCCCCTGCTGCACTCCAAGCGGACATTGTCGGCGCCGTGCCAGCGGAGCTTCCCACCGGTGTAGCTCACCATCTCCCTGGGTCCCGGGTAATCGCGGAAGATGCTTCGACCCACCAGGGTCGACGGCACATCGATACCGGCGTAATCGAAAATGGACGGCGTCACATCGACGAGGCCGTAGGCGCCGTTCTTCAGCCGGGGCAGCCGGTCGCCGTCGGGGGCGAGCACCAGGCAGAAGCCCCAGCTGCTCATCCATTCGGCCAGTTCGGAGCCGTGGGATTCGTCACTGGTGATGATGACCAGGGTATCGTCGAGGATCCGCTCCTGGTTCAGCCACTTGATGAAATCGGCCACCGCGGTGTCGAGGATGGCGACCGTGGCGGTCCGGCGGTCGGGATAACGTTTCGCCACCTCGTCGGAGACGTGGAAGGGATGATGGGTGCCGACCGTGAGCAGGGTCAGGAGCCATGGTTGCTTCCGGGCCCGAAGATCCCGGATGTAGGGAAGGATCTGCCGGAAAAAGGCCGGATCGCTCGGCCCCCACATGGAGGCGTCGGGATCGGGCTCGGCGAACCACTCGCTGCCGTGCACCTCTTGAAAGCCGATCAGCGGCATGACCCGATCCTTGCTCATGAAACTGAGGTTTGCCGCCTGGAGGAAATGGGTGCTCCAGCCGGCCTCCGCCATCCTCGCCGGCAGGCAATCCCCCGCCCGGGCGAGGTTTTGCTGCAGTTCGAAGGCCTTGGGTGTTTCGAAGGAAAACTTGCTGAAATCGCCGCACAGCAGGGAGTAGAGTCCCCGGATGGTCTGGTGGCTGTGGGTCACGAAGTCGGGGACAAGCATGCCGCCGGGAGTGGCATCCGCCAGGGCCTGCATCGAAAACGCCTCTTCCCTCACCCCCATCGCCTGCCTGGCCTCCGGATGGTAGAGTCCGGTCACCCCCTCCAGGACGACGACCAGAACATTTTTGCCGCGCCCCTTCTCCAGCAGCGGAACGCCGCTCAGATCCACCTGCCTGAGGCCCGGCGGCAGATCGGCGACCGTCAGGAGCTGGGGGGGGTCCTGCAGGGAACTGAGCAGGGCGTCCCGGACGAACCAGTGCAGGGGGTTATAACGCGCGGCGACGCTGACATCCTCATGCCGTTGGCTGAGCTGGACCTGGATCGCCAGCAGGGCTATGCCCGCTGCCGCCCCCGCGCTCAGCAGGATTGGCTGGCGGCTTGACCCGCGCACGAAGAGACTGAGAAAAAATGAAAGGAGCAGCAGGGCGGTGAACAGCGGGTAGGCCAGGTGCATGCCGGATACGGAATTGTGGACGAACTCCGGATCGGCCAGAAACTGCAGGTCGCTGAGAGACGGCAGCCGCTGGATCGCGACATACAGTTCCTGCGACCCTGCCTGAAACAGCACCCAGAACAGCAAGAGCGGCAACCGGACCGGGAAGGGGCTCGCCAGGAGGATGATCCACAGCAGGAGACCGCAGCTCAGGTCGGAAACCAGGCCGATCGGCTCCGGGCTATCCAGTTGTACCAGCCGCCAGAGAAATGGCAGGAAACAGGGGATGCCCAGCAATATAGGGAGAAATCTGTCATTGAGCTTCATAGGAATTCAGGAGCAGGAGGTGCGCCGTAAAACATGTAGCGGGAGGAGCAGCCGGCGCTTCTTCGCATCGTCGGAGCCAGTATAGAAACAATTGCCGAACAAAACAAGATCCGTTGAATCGATCGTTCAGGACTGCAGGGTATCGCCGAGCACCCTGAACCAGTTGCCGTAGGCGATCTTTTCCAGCGCCGGTCGATCGAATCCTTCCTCCGCCAGCAAGGCGAGAATCTTCGGCAGTCCAGCCACACTGCCCACCTCTTCGGGCAGGAGGACCCCGTCCAGGTCGGAACCGAAAGCGACATGGTCGATGCCCATCCGGTCGACGCCGTAAAGAATGTGGCGGACGATTTCGCTGATCGGCGTGCGGGCGGTGAGCTGCCCGTCAGACCGGAGAAAGGCCGGAGCAAAATTGATGCCGACCACGCCGTTCGACTCCTTGATGGCTAAAAGCTGGCGGTCGGTGAGGTTGCGGGAGCAGGGACAGAGGCCGTGCATACAGGAATGGCTGGCCACCAGGGGCTTGGAGGATCTCCTTGCCACATCCCAGAAGCCCTTCTCGTTCAGGTGGGAGAGGTCGAGCAGGATTCCTTTGGCGTTGCAGGCGGCGATCAGTTCGATGCCGGCCGGGGTGAGGCCGGGCCCGGTATCCGGCCCCCCGGGGAAGGCGAAGTCCACCCCGAAACCGAAGGCGTTGGGTCGGCTCCAGACCAGCCCCAGGGAGCGGAGGCCCCTGTCGTAATAGTGGTCGAGGTTGGCAAGGTCGGCAGCGATGGCTTCCGCCCCCTCGAAATGCAGGATGGCGGAGATGGTGCCGTCCGCGAACTGCCGTACCAGCTGGGCATGGCTCCTGGTCAGGCGAATGCGACCGCCCGAATGCTCTTCCAGCAGCAGGAAGCGATCAATGCAGCGGTTGGTGACCCACTCGGCGTAATAGCCGGGGATGGCCTGCAATTCCTCCCCGCCCTTGGCGGGCATCGAGGTCGTGAAGACTCCGTCCTCCGGCTCCATGCCCGGCGGCGGGACGAAGATGGCGAACAGACCGCCCCCGAACCGCCCTTCGCCGGCCCGCGGGATATCGAAATGGCCGATTTCTCCCCGTTCGAGAAAGGACCGTTTGGTCCCGGAAAGGATCATCAGCGAATCGTTGTGGCCATCGAAGATCCGGAGGTTGTCAATCGTTGTGGTCATGCGTGCGCGCCTCGGTTTTCAAATCGTGAATTCTTGGTAATACCCTTCTTCCCTTGGGTATTTCTTTGGGATCGTGACCGATAAGAGCATTTCAGGCAAGAGGGGCACTGGCCCGGTCCGGCTCGAGCCCTCGGCAGGGGAATCCACTTCTACTGTGGGCTGCGCCCGCAACCCAAGGGCTGTCATCCCCTCCAACAGCAGGAGGGGATAAGTACCTTCACGAAAATCATTCTAATAAAAAAGAAATGATTTTCTAAGGTACTAAAGACTCCCCAGGCGAATTACCCTGCGCCGAAAATTTTTTCATCAAGATTTTACCCCCGCGATTGCCGATCGGAGGCACCCTTGCCCGGATCGACAGCTGTCGAAACCTTGTCAATAAGGGTCAGTCCCGCCTGCAGCGGACCCAGATGTCGCAATAGCCCGCAGGTTTCGGTCAAGGTGGGTTGGTACAAACCCGCTTTTCGACAACTTATCCCGCTCCCCTGAAGACCTGAAAGGCTCCGGTTCGAGATAAGCGGAAGCAAAGAAATCGGGCGAAGGCTCGGTCGCACCCGGCGAAATTTGGTGAAGTAAATCTTATTAGGCTACTCTAATTTTCGATTGACTCACCGGCAAAATAGTGTAGACTCCGCTACTCAACAACTTAACCTCATGCGGGCCGACACCCGCAACCCAAGGGTTGTTACCCCCTTCCTCAGCAGAGGGAACAAGCAACTTTACGAAATTCATTCTCAACAAGCTCATTCAATGGATTCACCCCATGAAAAACATCCCATGGAATCTGCTTGATCGATGACAGGCTTTCTTTTGCTTCACAGAGAGGGAACATTGACGACATCAGAGAACGAACAGGGAAAGAACGATATGGACAAGAGAGAGCATCGACAGCCGCTAAAGCGGAAAAAGTTATGGGAAATAGACGAGTGTTTCAAATGTGCGCTGATCGGCAGCTGCCTGAGCCGCACTGAGCTGCGCAGGCTCTCCGGGGACAAGGCTTTCGGCATCGGACCCGGTACCGATGACTACCAGCTGCATACCCGGTTTATTGCCATCTCCGGCCGTCAGGACCCGCCGGGCAGGGCCCTGCATAAATATCTGGAGAAGAAGTTCCGGCACGAGACCAGGAAATATTTCCTGGTCGACAGCGACGAGGAGATCAAAGGTCTGTGGACGGCGGACCTTGCCGAAGGCCGGCCCGACAGCGCCTGGTGGGGCGTGGCCACCCATCCGCTCGCCTCCATGGAACTCGTCGCGCAGTTCTCCCGGGAACTGCATATGCTGAGCCACGAGGGAGTCGCCGGCTACCGGAAGAAAAAGGAGTTGATCGCCAACCTCCGGCTGAAGGTGTCGATGCTCGAGGAGGTGCTCGGTTCCGAACGGGAGACGCACCTGCGGGAGAAACGACGGCTGCAGGAAGAAATCGCCTCCCTCGCCATGAAGCTCGACGCCCGGGCCGCCGAAGGCCGCGAGAACAACCGTCTTCGCGAGGAGATCACTGCCCGGGAAGAGAGGTGCCGGCTGCTCGAGCAGACTCGCCGCGAGTCGGTCGAGCGCCGGGAAAACGAACGGCTTCAGCGTCGCAATACTGAACTTGCCGCCCGGATCGACGAGTTGTCCGCAGCCATGGCCAGGATGGCGGAACGGCAGCGGGACCTCGACCAGAGCGTGAAAGACCGGGACAGGGAAATCGTCGCCCTGGAAAACATGCTCCGGCAGCAAAGGAGCGGAGAAGCCCGCTGTTCGAGCTGTACGGATCGGGATACCGGCAACTGCCCCGGCCTCGATCTCTGCGGCCGGACCGTGCTCTATGTCGGCGGCATGCACAATATGGTCTCCCATTACCGGCAGCTGGTCGAAAAATCGGGTGGCCGCTTTCTCCACCATGACGGCGGCCGGGAGGCCTCCCGCAGTCTCCTGCCCAAGATGCTGGCCACGGCCGACGCGGTGCTGTGCCCCATCGACTGCGTCAGCCACGATGCCTGCAACTGCGTCAAAAAGATGTGCAAACGCTTCCGAAAAAGGTTCATCCCGATGCGGAGCGCGAGCCTCTCCGCTCTGGCCAGGGGATTGACCGATATCGTTCAGTAGCGCCTCAATCGCCCGGGATTTCCTATCAATTCCGAAACCATTTCAGAATCACGGGTCAATCTTCCCAAAGCACCTGGACTAATCCTGCTATCCGGTAGTATACTTAAGTAATCTCCAGCAGATAATGTCATGAAAACCCGTCTGCGTCTTTTGCAAATGCGGGCTGACGCCCGCAACCCGAGGGTTGTTATCCCCTCCCACAGCAGAGGGGATAAGTGCCTTCACGAAATTCGATCGAAAAAAGAAAAGGATTTCTAAGGTACTCAACATGAGACCGCCAAGCGTGTAACCACAGCCTTTTTTATGGGGGTCACCATGAAAAAACGAGTGAAGGATATCTACCGGCCTGAAACATTCGCAGTCCCCCCCGAAACTTCCGCCGCTCTGGTCATGGACATCATGCGGGAGAAGAACATCAGCTGCATCGTCGTCACCGAGGAGGAGAAACCCGTCGGAATCTTCACCGAGCGGGATATCGTCCGCTACATGGTGCGGCCCCGTCCCGATTTCGTCGACGGCGCCATCGACCGGTTCATGACCCGCGATGTGCACACCATCACGCCGGACATGATGCTGTACGAGGCCTTCAGCGTGCTCACCGAGAAGCTCATCCGCCATCTGGTGGTGGTCGACCACGAGCAGAAGGCGCTCGGACTTATCACCCAGTCCGACCTGCTCGACCACTTCGAATCCGAGTACCTGGAGAAAGGCTATACGGTCGGGCAGATCATGAACAGAGGCATAGTAACCGTCGATCCTTACGATGCCGTCGCCCGTGCGGCCAGGGTCATGGCCGACGGCTCCATCAGTTTTCTCATCGTCTGCCGTCAGCTCCAGCCGGTAGGCGTGATCACCGAACGGGATATGGCCGGGTTTGCTGCGTCGGGCCTGGATATCGAGAACACGATGATCCAGGAAGTGATGAACAGCCCGGTACAGACCGTCGGCGCCGACCAGCCCGTCCTCAAGGCCACGGCCCGGATGCACGAGTACGACATCCGCCATCTGGTGGTGATCGACAACCTGGGCAAGGCCATCGGCGCGGTGACCCAGACCGACCTGGTCCGCGGCCTGAAAAATAAGTTTATCGAGACCATGCGGATCGTCGCACGGGAGCAGTCCGAGGAACTGGCCGAGACCCGGCGCCTGCTGACCGAGAAGGCCCTCGTTCTCGAAGCCCTCCTCAACTCCCCCATCTCCTCGGGGATTGTCATCACCGATCGGGAACTGCAGGTCAGCCACCTGACTCCTTCCGCCGAGTTCATCCTCCAGACCACCGCCCAGGAGGTATTGGGCCGGGACATCCGGGCCCTGGTCGAGCACCGGAACATCCCCTACGGCCGGTTCGAGCAGGCGCTGGCCAAAATCCGCAGCGGGGACACCTATACTTTCAACATGCAGCGCCGGGAAAACAATCGCACCAGAATCATCCAGACCACACTCTCCGGCACCTTCGAAGGGGACAATCCGACTGGGATCCTTCTCCTCCTTGACGATATCACCGAAAAACGGGTCACCGAGGAAACCATGCACCGGCTGGCCTACTACGACACCCTGACCGGCCTGGCCAACCGCTCGATGTTCGGCGAAAAGCTGAGGTCCGAACTCGCCCGCTCCCGCCGCAACGACACCCCCTTCTCCCTCATCCTCATCGATGTGGATGACTTCAAAAACGTCAACACCACCTTCGGCCATCAGGCGGGCGACCGGCTGCTCCAGGAAATCGCCAAGAGACTCGACGGCCTGCTGCGCGAGAGCGACACCGTGGCGAGGCTCGGCAACGACGAGTTCGGCATCGTCCTCGGCAACACCGCGACCACAGGCGATGCCCTCAACGTCGCGAGGAAGATATTGAAAAAACTCTCCCCCGAATATGACCTGAACGGCACACCCCTCTCCGCCAGCTTCAGCTTCGGCCTGGCCCTCTTCCCTCTCCACGGCGAAGATGAAGAGACCCTCATGCGCAATGCCGGTATGGCCATCAACCAGGCGAAATCGAAGGGAAGAGCGAACGGGGAGTCGAATATCGTTGTCGCCTAGGCAACTAAGCCTTTAGGATATCCGAAAGCGGGTGGACAGGGATATTGTTGACTGAACAGACCTGACAGCCCGCTGTCAGGCGATCAACCCAGTCCACTTGGTCCGCTCAGTCCACCCTGGCCACTCGGGCTACGGCATTGCCATAATCCGACAGCCTTCTAGAACTAGGCCCCTTCATTCCGATCTCAGGGCCTCGACCGGATCGAGGCCGGCCGCCTGCCGGGCCGGAAGGATCCCGGCGATAATGCCGATGGACATGGCGAGCAGCTCGGCCAGCACCACGAAGCTCCAGGGCGTGTGGACGGGCAGAAGCGGCACGAAGGCGTGGATGAGCCAGGCGACGGCGGCACCCGCCAAAAGGCCCGCGCTGCCGCCGAGTCCAGCCAGGACCGTCCCTTCCAGGAGAAAGAGCAGCAGAATGTAGTGCCTCGTGGCGCCCAAGGCCCGTAAGAGGCCAATCTCGGCGGTCCGCTCCCGTACGGCGATGGTCATGATGGTGAAGATGCCGACGCTGCCGACGAGCAGCGAGATGCCCCCCAGGGCGCCCACCGCCACCGTCAGCATGTCGAGCACGGAGCCGAGCACATCCAGCATCTGCTGCTGGGTGGTGATGGTGAAGTCCTCCTGGCCGTGGCGATTGATGAGGATGCGGCGGATGGCCGCCACCACCTCTTCCGGCTGGTAGCCGCTGCGGTAGAGGATATCGATCTCCATCAACCCCTCCCGGTCGAAGAGATCCAGCGCCCGCACCGCCGGGAT
>OBJA01000967.1_pt1 | contig 21871 bp, 16 predicted proteins | sample 1519751 | NCBI WGS metagenome assembly OBJA01 (sample SAMEA3881238, study PRJEB22517) | soil metagenome | biome: lake sediment; feature: soda lake sediment; material: sediment, water from around vicinity | place: India | collected 2013-12-23 | depth 3 m
TGAATGTATGTCCCGAGGAGGAATGCATCATTTATACCCGGCAGAAAAAACCATTACGCCTGGAGCTGGGCATTCATGGAGGGTATCATATTAACTCCTTTTACGTTGGCATGAGAATGGACTCCGACTGGAGAACCGGCAATTTCGTGGGTCTTAGAATGGAGTTGTACAATGGCTTCGACTTCATTGAAAAACTAAGCATGATGCTGGACCTTAATTTTTACAAATTCTCGGATTACCACCTGACTCCCCAACGCGGAACTTTTATCCCGCCCATGGATATTAACATCAACACCCTGGCACTGAATGCACCCTTTGTACTTACATGGAACTTTAAACTTGGAGGCAACATACGGCCTTACGCCGGAGCAGGCCTTGTAAATATGCTGATTCTTTCACAAAACAGGGATTTCATCATTGAACCATTCTATACAACCTTCGGAAAAACCATTCCTACTTTCCACTGGGGGGTTATTGGCAGGGCAGGCACTAAAATAAAAACCGGGAAAAGCAAACAGGTTTTCCTGGAAGCCTCCTTCCACAGGACCCAAAATCCAAAGACCCTGTATCTGATGTTTGTCAGCCATGTTTTTTCTTTAAATGCCGGGGTAATCTTTTAATTTGGGGAGCAACCCCGGTTATTGTTTTTTTAGGCCCATTTATTGAATCTTCTTATCCAAGCTTTAACTTTGGTAATAAAAAATCATGCTGAAGCCCGAGACCCTGCAATTTTACCGCGATCTGCGAAAAAACAACAACAAGGAATGGTTCGATCGAAACCGCAGCCGCTATGAAGAGGCAAAGAAAGATTACCATCAGGTAGTGGGACAGATGCTACTGAAGATGCAGTCTTTTGATCCTTCCCTGGCCCATCTGCAGGTAAAGGACTGCATATTCCGCATCAACCGCGACATCCGCTTCACAAGGGACAAAACCCCCTACAAGACCCACATTGGCATCAGCATAAGTCCTGCCGGACGCAAATTTGAATTAGCTGGCTACTATGTTCACCTGGATGAAGACAATGGCACCTTTGCCGGGGGAGGCATCTATATGCCTTCGGCTGAAACCCTGAAAAAAATAAGACGGGAAATTGCAGGCTTCTATGAAGAGCTGGAGGAAATCGTCCGTTCCGAAGATTTTGCAAACACCTTCGGTAATTTCGACCGGGATGAAAACATCCAGCTTTCAAGGCCCCCTATGGGCTACGACAAGAACCACCCCGCCCTGGAATTTCTGAAACTCAAAAGCTTCACTGCCACCAAATTACTTGAAAACCAGCTACTGTCGGATCCCAATGGCGTGGATATCATCGTGGATATCCTGAAAAAAACAAAGCCCCTGAACGAATTTATCAACAGGGCTTTGAGGGATATTTGACAATGAGACAATTTGACAATTTGACAATGAGACAATGAGACAATTTGAAAATTAGAAAATTAGAAAATTAGAAAATTGTTGGCTCGTCAGGAACTTAGTTTATTGCAGGAACGAGTCACATTCTCAAATATCACATTGTCTCATTGTCTCATTGTCAAATTGTCTCATTGTCTCATTGCCACATTATCTCACCATCCTCAATCCATTTCCAATCCATGCCCAATATTCGTTGGACTCAGTTGGACTTGGTACGGACTTGGTACGACGATGGTACGGGCATGGTGATAAAATGGGATTTGCCCTGGCCTTTAGTAGAGGTAAATCAATCCACGAATTTCAAGAAGGAAAAAGGACACAGTGTCGCGGAGTTTAACAAGTGTTTCACAGTGTAAAAAAAAGACCTCCACCCTTTACCGATCCGTGTAATCCTCAGAAATCCATTATCATATCATCACATTGCCACATTGTCACATTGCCACATTGTCTCATCAGAGGTACTGTCTTTCAAGCATCTCGGCCACCAGTGGGTCAAAGAGTTCCTTTTTCTGCACCCTATCGAACACCCCCATCAGGTCGGGCACTCTTACTCGTTTTTTATGTTCTGTATCGAAGTCATGCACTATCTGTCCGCGGTGCATCATCACGATGCGGTCGGCCAGGTCCACGGCCTGTTGCATGGAATGAGTAACCATCAGGGCGGTGAGTTTATCGCGGGCGATGATCTCGCGGGTGAGCTCCGCTACCTTTGCAGCACTTTTGGGATCAAGGGCAGCAGTATGCTCGTCAAGCAGCAGCAGCCGGGGTTTCAGCCAGGAGGCCATCAGAAGGGTCAGGGCTTGCCGCTGCCCTCCCGAAAGGGTACCTATGGGGTTGTCAAGGCGGGTTTCAAGTCCCATCTTCAGCATGCTTAGCTTTTCGGCCATCTCCCTTCTACCTGCTGAGGTAATGGCCGGGCGAAGGGAAGCGGGTTTGCCGCGACGCATGGCCAGTACAATATTTTCGGCTATGGTCATCTCAGGAGCTGAGCCTGCAAAAGGGTTCTGGAACACCCGCCCGATGAAGGAGGCCCTTCGGTATTCGGGCCAGCGGGTGATATCCCGGCCGTTGATCAGTATACTGCCAGCATCAGGCAGGAAGCTGCCGGCAATGGCATTCAGCAGGGTGCTCTTCCCTGAGCCGTTGGTGCCGATGATGGCCGTGAAGCTGCCTTCGCCAAGCTGCAGGCTCACGTTGCTAAGGGCAACCACCTGGTTGGGGGTGCCCGCGAAAAAAGTCTTATACAATGCCTTCACCTGCAGCATGGCGCTTCCCTCCTATCCAGTTTAATTTAATACTTTTCATAAACCAGGGCAATACCAGGGCAATAAGTACGAACAGGGCGGTTACCAGCCTCAGGTCGTTTGGGTTAAGGCCCCATCTCAGGGCGATGGCGATGAGCAGCCTGAACAGCACCGTTCCCAGAACAGCCGAGGTAACCCTAAGCCCTGTTGTTTTGCGCCCCACAAGGGCCTCCCCCATGATGATGCTGGCCAGGCCCCACACCATCATGCCAATGCCCATCTGCACGTCGACAAAGCCCTGGTACTGGGCCAGCAGGGCGCCCGAAAGGGCCACCAGCCCGTTGGACAGGGCAAGCCCCAGAACGATCATGATGTTGTTGTTAATACCCTGGGCCCTTACCATCTGCACATTATTGCCCGTGGCCCGAAGGGCAACACCCAGATGGGTCTTCAGGAAGAAAGTAAGCAGCAGGCCAGTGACAACACAAATCGTCAGGCTGCTGGCCAGCACCGAAAGATCCAGCACCGGCACCTGCCATCCTGCAACATTCACCGAGGCAGCTCCCCCGGCCAGCCTGCCAATGAGGGCTTCAAAGGGCCGGGATACGGTGGGAGTATCCAGCAGTGGAATGTTGCTGCGCCCCATCACCCTAAGGTTCACCGAATAAAGAGCTGTCATCATCAAAATACCGGCAAGGATCATCTGTATGTTGAAGCGGGTATACAAAATCCCGGTGATGGTTCCGGCTGCCATACCCCCAACGGTTGCGGCCAGAAGGGCCAGCCATGGGTTCCAGCCCTGAACGATCATCACTGCTGCAATGGCTGCACCCAGGGTAATGGACCCATCCACGGTAATATCGGTAAAGCGGATCATCCTGAAGCTGATCAGCATGCCAATGGCAAGCAGCGACAGGATCAGGGCAATAGTAATAGCTCCAATGACAAGGTTCATAACAATACCTCCGGGTTGTTTAAGGGGGCGCACCAAAGCGCACCCCGGGTAAAGGAACTCTCTCCAAGTCCCACGGCCTGCCTGTTGTCCGACACCAGGTGCATCAGCGCCAGGGGTGGGGCAGCATTCAAAAACTTACGGATGCTCTCCCTCAGGCCAATATGGCCATTCGAAAGAGGCTGATAGGGGAATACCGCTGCATGAATATGGACATGCAGCCCGCTGCTTACGGAAATTTTGGAAAGCAGCCCGCAGCCCGGACTGCCTTCAGACTGGCATACCAGCCCGAACAACATGGCCTGATTACCCGCAAACATGCGCTCACCGGAAAACGACAACCAGTTGCGCACCTCCGGATAATCAATTTGCTGCCCGTTGCTGATCAGCGAAGGTGAACGTATCAGCCAGGCTCCTACAAGGCCTTCTATTTCACCGATCATACAAAAGGCAGCCGTGGATGATCCCGTTCGCTCAACAGCCAGTGCGGCCAGATCTGACAAAGCAAAATATTCTTTGTTTTCCACCGGGCCAAAACGGATCAGATGCGACATCTCTCCCTGGCATACCAGGGCCTGTATGACATGGATCTGGGGAATGTAATCCTTTTCGGCCAGAAGAAAATCCGGGCGGGCTGACTCTTCCGGAGGCTGGGCTATTACATTGCCGGCCAGGGCCAGGAATTCGCCATAATCCTGACCGGCTTCTTCATGAAGGAAAGTAGAGCCTACTCCCAGGGCGAAGGTATCGTGGGTGATCATCAGTGTTTGACGGCTGATCCCTGAAAAATCCTTCCATGGCTTCCATGCAGCACATACCGACAGGTCCATTGAAGCCCCGGCATCCAGCACAAATACCGACCAGGGCGATGCTTCCCTGTCCCGGGCAAAACCTTCCCCGGGCAGATCGTCGGGAACAGAAGCTGACAACCACCCGGCAAAACCGGCTGATTCAAGGGTACTTTTTACAAATGCGGTAGGTTCGATGATACTGAATGAACCCTTTACCCCTGACAGTTCCTTGTACAGGGTCACCAGTGAGCGGATACCGGCAGAACTGATGTAAGTCAGGGCAGAAGTATCGATGAGCAGGCGGTGATGACCCTTCCTTACATGATCCAGCATGGTTTCGGTAAAATAATCGGCCCAGGTGGCATCCAGCCGGCCACTGATGCTCAGCAAAAGATAGGAGCCCCTGGTTTGATGATCTATTTTCATGGTGATGCCATTTGGGGTTCAAAGGCCTGGGCCTTTTCCTTCAATTCCGGGGAAATCTGCAGTTTATACCTGGAAGCCAGCTCATAATTGATCATCAGTTTCTGGGAGCGGGTATTGTTGAAAGGGATCCTGGCAGGGCTTTCCCCGTTCAGTATGCGCACTACCTTTTCAGCAGCTTCCACTCCGGCATCATAGTAATCGCGGGCCAGGCAAAGGGTTCCACCAGTATTCATCTGGCTGCTGTCGAACACAAAACAAGGGATCCCCTTTTCGGCAGCCTTTCGTGCGATCAGCCCGAAGCTGGGCCTTGTGAAGTTGTCGACTACCTGGGCTACCAGCTGGATATCCTTCCCGCACATATCGATGGCTGCCTGGGTTACATCGGCCACGGCCGTAACGGGCAGGGCCAGCAGTTCCATGCCTTCAGCCTGAAGTGCTTCAGCCAGGCGGTCCTTATAAATGACGCTGTTGACCTCGGCAGGAGTAAAGAGGGTTCCCACCCTGCGTGTTGAAGGCAGCACCTGGCGGATCAGCCGGGCCATCTCCTCAAAGGGTGAACTGGTGGTTATCCCAGTAACATTGGGAAGATGGTCGGTTTCGCTTCTTCCCGCCCCGGCCCGCACGGCATCACCCACGGCAGTAAACACAATATTGATGTCGGGGCCTATTTGCCTTAGGGCTGCCTGCAGGGCAGGCGTTGAGATCACAACCAGCAGATCGGGGCGGTCGGCCCTTACATTTGTCATGATGCTGGAAAGGGTCGACATATCCCCCTGGGCATTGTAGGTCTTCAGCTGGTAATGTTTGCCCTGCTGCATGCCAGCTTGCTTCAAACCGTCGAACAATCCACGTGAAGCCTCCTCGGAGAATTCGGTATCAGAATAATGCACCAGGCGCAGGTTGAACATTTTTCCTGTTGCAGGGCTTGTAGTTTTGCCCCCGGGATCCATTCGTTCAAAAGGGATGGCTTCCATTGGCAGCTCAGCGGGGCTGGCTCCTGCAAGCACCCGGGCGGCAAGCAAGCCGCTATGCCTGCCCCATTCAAAGAAGTTATAACCCAGGGCACCGGTGGCTCCCAGCTGCATCAGCTCAAGGTCGGTCACAAACAAGGGGATCTTGGCTGGGGAAGCCACCCGGTGGATGGACGAGAAACCCGTTGAGACCAGGTTGTCGGAAGCAAGAATAATAGCCTGTGCTCCCCGCTGTATCAGGCTCTGGCTTGCCATGGCAAGGTCGCTGACCACCGAGGCGGTGGCCTCCAGCACCCGGATGCCTTGTTCTCTGCCCGCTTCACGAAGCTTACCGGCCGAGATGCGCGAATTTTCCTGGGCAGCATCGTAAACAATCCCTACGGCTTTTAAGCCTTTGGTATAGGCTGCGGCCATCTGAAGCAATTCGCCAAGCGGGGGTTCATCATAGTATCCGCAGAGGTTGGCAGGGCGTTGCCCGCTGAAGAGGCTTAGTACACGGGGGTCGCTGGCCACAGTGAAGATCAGCGGGATTTCCTTCACCCTGGGCATTGTGGCTATCAGGGCCGGGGTAGTAATGGTAACAATGGCATGAGGGTTGTCGCTCAAAACGGTTTCTATGATCTGTGGCAGCATGGCGATCTCTCCCTGGGCCGAATACTTCTTCAGCACATAATGCTCTCCTGCCATTAGACCGCTTTGCTGCAGGCCAGCTTCCACCCCACGGGCGGCCTCTTCAAGGGTGATATTTTCAACCAGGGTGATCAGCGCCACATTGGCCACATAATCCAGGCTCAGGCTGCCAGCAGCCTGATGGTGTATGGCTGCTGTACCCGGCCTTCGCCCTGCCAGATCCGAAAGCAGCAAAACCACCGACAGCATCACGATCAGGCTCACGGCCAACCACAAACTCTTGATTAACTGTGCCATAGCATATATAATTTACTGACCCAGCAATTTCAGCGAAAACATCCACTGACCCATGGCCGGATGGTTCTTTTCAAAAACCCTGGCGTATCCTGCCGACCAGGTACTCTTCATATAAGAAAAAAGCACCAGCTCCAGGTCGGTTTGAAAACCCAGGTTGAACAGGTTTCTTATATCTGCCTTTCGCAAAAGGTCTGTACCCAGGTGAGTCACGAAAAAAGATGTATACATGTGTGTTGGATACATCCAGGTGGTACCAAAGTTGCGCAACCTGATGGGCCTGGTGTTGAGCTCCAGCATGGTACGCATATACTGCTTGGCCCTGATCTGGTCGATGTCGGCCCCGGGAAAAGCAAGATCCGTACGGTATTGTCGTGCCTCGCGCCAGTCAACATAATTATTGCGGAAGCCTCCCAGGTAAAACCCCGAGAGGGCATCCCCCCTTCTTCCAAAGGATTGCCCCAGGATATTTCGTATCCAGAAGCTGGTGTTGCGGATGCCTGGTACTAAAAAGCCAAAATCCCTGCTGGAAGACAGATAGGGGAAAAAGCGGTTTCCGGCATAGTAGGAAGAAAGGCTAAACGACATTTTGTACCCTTTTTCATCATCTATTCCTCCCAGGGTACGGCGAAGCTTGGAAGTAGTGTAGCGGGCAGTAGCATGCTGCAGGCTGGAAATGGGAGAAACCACATTCTGGTACTGTGGCAGCACTTCCAGCATCCCATAAGTGAAAAGTCCAAACTTCCACGACTTTCGCCTGGGATCCTTCAGCAGGTTCATCCTCTCGTAACTTAGCCCGAGAGAATATCCTGCCCTGCTTTGGCGCAGAGGTCCAAACAGGTCGTAAAAATCGGTTTTGTTCCAGCTGGCCGAAAATTCCCAATCCCAGAGCTTAAAATCCATACTGGCATGCAGTTGTTGTTTGGGGGCATATCCGCTCCAGGGAGATGCTGCCGCAAACAAGCTCAGGCTGGCCAGATGCATGGGGTCCGACCAGTTCAGGCGGTAGCCGGTTACCAGTGTTTTTTTAAAACCTGCCAAATCGGGCCAGGCATTCACCAGCATCATCTCCTTCAGGGGGCTGTAATGCTCCGTGGGCAGGGCTTCCATTTCCACAGGGGGTGGTGCAGGCAGCGACCATTCTTCAAGGACAGGATGGCGGTGCACCACACGGTTTCCCAGGAACTCAATGGCATTGGCTTCATGCAGCACTTCCAGGGGGATCTTCCCGGGCAACATCCCCTCGCGGAAATAACGAAGCACAAGCAGTGAATCGTTTTTATATGCCAGGGGCATGAAAAAGCCTGTTTCTGTATTTGAGAGCAGTTCAAAGGATCCGTCGTAAACACCCACCCTCCATATATTGGAAACACCCGTGTAGTAGGATGTGCCGATCAGATGCCGGCCATCGGGCGAAAACTTGAACTGGCTCAGGGTATTATCCTCCAGCTCATAAACCACCCGGTGTTCTGTATTACCAGATTCAAGCTGACTGATGCCAAAAACCACCAGCTGCTGTTCACCCCTGATGCCTGACATGGAGGCCGACAGCAAGCTGCCGTCTTCCGAAATATCAAGATCAAAAAGGCTTTTGCCAAAAGGAGCAATAAACATGGTATGGAAATCCTGATAAGGTGGTGGGATCTTAACCAGCATGGAATACCCGTTATCGAAGCGCACTCCCCAAAGACTCTCATCCCTGCGGTTATAAACCAGTTCGCCTGTCCGGCTGAAAGGCATCAGGGTTTTCTTTTTTGCCGAAGGCAGCTCAATCATTACCAGGCTGCGAAACCTGTTATTCTGCTCACTGACAAAAAGACGCTCCCCTTCAGGGTCGTAAGCCAGATGGGTTGAGTAATAAAGAGCCGGTGAATCCAGGTCGGCCAGCTTGCGGATCTTCCCGTCCTCCAGGCTGATCTCGCAGATCTGGGAGATGACCCCCGGGTAATTGATGGCAGCATATAGTTTACCGGTTTTTGGATTGAACCGGTAGGCTGAAACATTTCCTAGGGGTTTGTGGGTGATTGGGGTAAAAGGGGTGAGGGGATGCTCAAGAATCCTGCTGATGTTCTCCTTTTGGAATTCCTTCTCGAAGGCGATCCAGTCGTTCCAGGCTTGTTTTACTGACTTCTGATAAACCCGGCGAAACTGGCTTGCATAAAAAGCCCTGCTATCGGGTGATCGGTTGTAGAATGCCTGCAGGCTTCCAATACCATATTGCCCTGCCAGGTAGTTCACAAAGCGGGTTCCGTAAAGGTAAGAATTGGCTCCTACCTGGAAATCAACAGAAGTACCTTCTGTTTCCAGGCCCACTACCGAATGTATGGGTTTATCTTCCTGCACCAGGCTACGGAAATACATCTCATCGTAATAACCCATAGCCCTGCCCAGCCCCCCCGACATCCAGGTCTCCATAAAGCAGGCAATTCCTTCCTGGTACCAGCGCGGGGCATACCATCGTGGCACAGTGGCATAGCTCCAAATGGCTGACAAGGGTTTTTGCTCATCGCGCGGCACTTTGCCCAGCAACACCTTTCGCCAGAACTTATCGCGCTGGTTTGGCTTGTCGGTCATTACCACATGGGTGAGCTCATGGTTGAACAGCCACTGGAAACGCTCGCTGGAGGGGATTATACTAAATGCAAAGCTGTAGGGACCGATTCCGATCAGCACCTGGTTCAGTGGCATGGTAATGGCACCTCCGTTGCCGTAATCCTGCAGGTCGTTCAGAAAAACATAAACCTTGCCCGGATCATATTCCCAGAGCCCACCCAGGAAATCCATGGCGTTCTGATAGCTCCTCAGCACGTGGGGAGTGAGGTAGGTATACCTGTTGCCGGTAAATATCAGCTGCACCTTATCTGAATCAAGCCGATGGACTCCCTGGGCCTGAACTTCGGGAGAGAACTTCAGCCAGGCAAACAAAGTCAGTATGATCCACAGCATTCGCATGATCTGTACGGATTTCAAAAACCCTACAGAGCTTTCAGCCGGCTGCGCCCCTCAAGAACGCTTCCCAGTTTCTGGCTATCGAAGTTAATGCCCAGACGCTGGGAATCCATAGTTATTCCCAGGCGCTGAGCATCCATTACAGTCCCCAGGCGCTGAGCATCCATGACGGTCCCCAGGCGCTGAGCATCTACCACGATACCCAGACGCTGAGCATCCGCCAGGTTACCCAGCAGCCGGAAATCAAGTCCCATGGCTACAACCGAAGGATCCATGGCCTGCCGTATCCGTTCGGGATTCACAGAAGGAATCTTCCCGGCGTCTGCACTCAACCGCTGAAAAAAATCTTCCTGGCTCATACTCAGGTTCTCATCATTGCTCAGAAGATCCCTTTCCATCAAAAAATGCAGAACGGCCCGGTCCTCCCGCATCAGGCAGGAAGAAAGCAGGTTCATGAAAAGCAGATCATGGGCGTGTGCCAGTTCGGCAGAAACCGCCTGCCCCTGCCGGCCCATGAAATGCTCTATGCAGGTGATAAAATCGGCAACCACCGTAGCCCGGTATACCGTTTGGGCCAGGGCATTGCCCGCATCATTCAGGGCGGTTCGAACAGCCACACGATCCTTTTCGTTCAATTCATCCAGCACCCCGATAGCCTCCAGGATCTGAAGCCTTGCATTATCCAGAAAAAGAACAAACTCCTGCAGGTCTTCAACGGCCTTCCTGTTGGCACCCCTGAAGGCAGCATCGGCATGAACCGAAGATAAGGCAAACTGAATGTCGTCGGCCATCTTCACATTGGATGCATATTCAAATATCAGGTAGTTGCGGTATGATTCCCTTAAAGCAGCGTCGGCCAGAAGGTCGTCGCGCAAAGCAATATCCTCCTGGGTGATCTTCACATTGCGGTATTTATCAACTTTGCCAATAGTGCCTGCCACTTCCATCAGGCTAAGGCCAGGGTTGGTCAGCATCAGTCCGATGATCAGTCCGGCAGCCAGGCCCAGCAGAACACCAATGGACACGGGTATTACATTGTTACTTTTCATGATAATAGGTTTTAAAGATTTGAAATTATTCTTCCAGTTGATTGAATTGCCAAAGGTCGCGCTGCCGCATTCGCACCAACGGATGCAGGGCCATCTCCCCTGCCCTGCCAATATTTTTTCTCAATTGACGAAACTCCGCAAGCTTTTCCTGGATATCTGGCTCGATAATTGCCGCAAAACCATTCTCCTTCAGCAGCAGATTCCGTTTGGCTTTAATACTTAATTCAAGGTAAAGGCCCAAAAAGCAATACATGTCGATGAGCACCGATGGTTGAAAATGCTCTTTAAGAAGCATCAGGTACTTTCCCGGGCGCGAATTACTAAAGCTGCCCTGCCTGATCATCCCCAGCATGGTAATTTCGCTGCTGAAGGCTACCTCCAGCCATTGCTGCATTCGCTGGGTACTGCGAAGAAATACCAGGTAAAAAACCAGCGGGAGTAAGACAATGATCAGCAAAGACTGTATCAGGGGGTTCAGCAGAAAATGATTGAAACCTGAATGTATGACAACTGCTGCCAGAAATGCAACTGCGGCAGCTTTCAGTATGGGAAAATCCCTTTGCACCCAGGCTGCCACGATTACTGCGGCGATACTTACCGTGCCACCATGCATCAGGGCAGTTCCCAGGCCGCGAACGATGGCTATCACTACATGGAAGTGGCTGACAGTCTGCCAATACCAGGCATTCTCGGCAAGGGCAAAACCTGCCCCCACCGCAAAACCATAAATAGCTGCATCAATCATGAAGCCGATCTTCCTGAACTGAACCATCAAAATGATCACAACAAACTTGAATAACTCTTCTGTTACAGGAGCTACATACCGGGTGCTAACCTCAAAACCGGCCCCTGAAATTTCAATGACCGCATTATTGACCACAAGGGAAATCACAGCAGCCACCATGCCCCAACCCAGGCACAGCAACAGCCACCAAACCCGTATGAGCTTGAAACTGTCGATCAGAAACAAGCCCCCCAGAAACAACAATACGGGCAAAAAGCTAAGCAGGACGGTCATGACATAATGAATTGCATTTCATCAGGATTGAAGTGCATGCTCAATACCGGGATGAATCGAGAAGATCATGGAAAAACCCGACATCTCGAATATCTCCTGGATATTGGGCTGCAGGTTACAGATCTTCAGAGTTCCTCCCGTTGTGATCAGTCTTTTCTGGACAATCAGGAAGATGCGGATGCCCGAGCTGCTGATATAGTCCAGCTGTTTGCAATCAAGAATGACCCGGTTATATCCCTGATCAAGTATTTCCAGCATCTTTTTCTCAACAGGGTCAGCCTGAATGGTATCAAGGCGCCCCTGCAGGCTTATTACAAGGTATTCACCCTGTTGTGCAACATCCACCTTCATGGGTTTATTTGTTTGGTTAATATCAATTGGTTCTTGTTATTTTCCCTGCGATATTCAACCTGGTCCATCATTTTCCGAACCAGGTAGATTCCCAGCCCCCCAATGGGCCTGTCGCGGGCTGGAAGCGAGATGTCGGGCTCTGCAATGGCAGTAGGATCAAAGGGATTTCCATCATCGGAAAAAATGATCACCAGTTTGTTGCCCTGCTTTTGGAACTGCAATTCAATCTCATGGCTTTTGCTGTCGGAAAACGCGTAATGCACCACGTTGGTGAATGCCTCTTCCATAGCCAGGTTCAGGGTAAACTCCAGGGATGGGGGAATCTCCCATTCCAGCAGAATATCCCGAAGCTTGCTGCGGATGGTTTCAAGCTCGCCAATGCGGTTTTCAAGGACCAGTGTTTTCCGGGAATCAGCTTTTTCCATTGTACTTGATGGTCATCATGGTGATGTCATCCGACTGGGGATGACTTTTAACATGTGCTTCAATTTGCTTTTCCATCAGGGTCACCAGTTCACGGGGCCCTGCATTATTGTTCTGACGGATCACCCAAAGCATTTTGTCTTCGGCAAATAATTTCTCCTGAGCATCTTCAGCCTCTGTCACCCCATCGGTATAGGCAAATACCCGGTCGCCGGCCTCCAGCAAGATCTGCGACTGCCTGAAGCTAAAATCTTCCATCAAACCCAGGGGTATTGCCCCTGCCTGCTCAAACATTTGCACCTTGCCAGTTGCCCGGATCAGAACCGGGGGATTGTGCCCGGCATTGGCATAGGCCAGCAAGCCGGTATCCAGGTGCAGAATGCCAAGGAAGAAAGTGACAAACATATTTGACTCGTTATTCAGGGAAAGTGCCTTGTTCAATGCTGCCAGCATATCCACGGGTTCATGGTATTTGTCGGCTATGGACCGTAGCAGGGTACGGGTCACTGCCATGAAGAGGGAGGCGGGCACACCTTTTCCTGAAACGTCGCCAATGGCAAAGAAAAAGCGCTTTTCTATGGCAAAGAAGTCATACAGGTCGCCACCCACCTCACGGGCCGATTTGAGCATGGCAAACAGGTCAACCTGCGGAAGATCAGGAAAGGGAGGGAAACTATGGGGGATCATGGCCAGCTGGATCTCCCGGGCAATGCGCAGCTCGCTCTCTATCTTTTCTTTGGCGGCAGTGGTTTGCTGCAATGTCACAACATATTGAGCCAGCTCCTGCTGCATATGCGAGAAGGCATCATGGAGTTCTTTCATCTCATCCTGTGTAGTGACCCGTGGCAGCTGAACATGGAAGTTGCCTTCGGCAATCAGACGGGCTGAATGCGAGAAATGAGTCAGAGGGGCAGCCAGGCGGTTGATGATGTTGATGGTTCCCAGGGCCAGCAACCCCAGGCCTGTAAGCACCAGCAACACCAGCAGCAGGGTCATTTGCCTTAGGGGAGCAAACATCTCCCGGTCGGGGTAGACCACACTAAGTGCCCATAGGTTTGATTCAAGGGTACGGTAATAGATCCAAAGCCTGGGCCTTCCCGGGATATGATACTCCCTGAAACGGCTGTTGCCCAGCCTTAGATCACGGCCTACCTCCCGCAGATCGGGTGCCTGCCATTCGATGGCATTGGAAAAAATACTCTTGTTCATGATCTGCGATTTGTCCGGATGGGTGACAGCCACCCCGTTGCGCGAAAGCACAAAGGCATAACCCGACTGGTAGATCTTTACTGCCCCCACGATATCCGACAACCATTCCAGCCCGATATCTACGGTAGCTATTCCGGCAAATCTTTTCTGCCCTTCCCTTTTACAATAAAAAGGTACCGAGTAGGTTGCCATCAGGATGTTCCCACCTCCTTCATCATAATAGGGCTCCGACCAGTATGGAACCTGAAGGGTGGCAGGTATCTGGTACCAGTCCATATAAAAGTAGGGGTAATCCTCCCCTCCCAGCCTCACCGACCTCACCCCGGGCTGCGCCCGGAAGGCATAAAGCATATAGTACAGACCTTTATCAGGGAAATAATCAGGCTCAAAAGCAAGGGCACTGCCATAAACCTCGGGGTTTTTGAGCACGATATTTTCAAGGACAAGCAGCAGCGAATCCCTGTGGTAGATGCCCATTTCCATCAGGTCGGCCATCATCCGGGGGATTTTTTCAAGAGGCTGAAGCACCTGCTCAATGCTTCCCGAAAGGTTTCCGGCAAGCTCCATGGCATTCTTGCGGGTTGACTCAATGATGATATACCTGGTGTAATAATAATAACCCGTCAGGATAACCACAAACAAGCTGACTGTGATTATCAGTATCCGCTGTATGATGCGGAAAGCCAGGGTATGCCGGTTGATCATGTGAGCGATACTTTCCGGGATTAGGGCAAAACAGGCTTAAAAAAATCATGATAGTTAACAGGAAAAAACGAATTCCTGTAATGTTCCAGAAGGGTAACAGTTTGATGAAAATCAACAGGATGAAGCTCTCCGGGCCTGACATGCTTGCGGGAAATATCCTGCCTGTCAAGAACCTTATCAAGCATCCACTGCTGATGAGCCAGGTTGGAAGGTATGTTTTCCTTTCGCATCAGATCAACCACCAGCTGCACAGCATATTTCCTGTTGGCAGCAGCATAGTCCCAGCCTTTTCGGGTAGCTTCAACAAAAGCACGCAATTCATCCGGCCTTTCTTCAAGGGTTTTGCCCAACACATACAATCCATCCTCGGGAACATTGAACCCGTAATCAGCCAGAAAAAAAGCATTCATCTCCTCCAGATCCACTCCGCACAAATAGATCTGGTGGTATTCGTTATACCACATCACGGTCAGCACATCAACCCCTCCCAAAAGAAAGAGATTCACCGTTGAAAGAATCGGCACCCATTGCACTTCAATGTTCTTTTCCCGCAACAGGGCCTGGGGAACTTCATGAAAACCTCCCAGCCACACCCCCACCCGCTTGTTGCGAAAATCATCCAGTGTGGTGATGCCGCTGCTTGCCATGCTCACAAACATGATGGCCGAATGCTGGGAAAACTGAGCAATATTGACAATGGGGGCTCCCTCAAATACTGCATCCAGAGCTGTGACAAGAAACAGCGAGACCACATCTGCCTTTCCTTCAAGAACAAAACGCAGGGCATTGACATTGGCCGCAGGGTGAATAATCTCAACATCCAGGCCAGCATCAGCATAAAATCCCTGGTCCAGGGCTACGTAAAAACCGGCAAACTGGGCCTGTGGCAACCAGTGGGGGGAAAAAACCAATTTCTGCCTCTGGGCAAAAACTGCCGAGGTCACCAGGAAAAGCAACACCGAAAAAACTATTTTCCGGCACATGGCTTTGGTTTTACTTGGTAAATTTATAAAATAATGTGATAATGTGGTAATTTAATAATGTGAGAATGTGAGAATTTGGATATTTGAAAATCAGAAAATATTTTGCCCCTGAAGAATTTTATTTAAAGTACCTCCTGAATGGATGCTTATCAGTTTATGAATCCCGGGCCTTATATGTGTTTTTGCTAAAAATCCATCTATTCTGACTGATTTTCATCTATTAAATTTCCGAAATTTCAAATTTTCACCTAACAAACCTAAGGCTTCGCTGTATCCGGCCCGTATTAAACTCGCAGTAAACTCGCACCAAACTCGGAGTAAATTCGGAGTAAATTCGCGTTTTTGCGAATTTGATGCGAATTTGGTACGAATTTAATGCGAGTTTGGTGCGAATTAATATGGGGTACGGGGAGTTTTTAACCGGGGGCTAAATCCCCTGAAGGCCAGCAAAAAATTCTAAGGGAACCCTTAGGGTTCTGCTGGCTTCTGTATCCCGCGGCCAGCAGTGGTTTCTCAGGAACCCTTAGGGTTCCCCAGGCTTCTGTATCCAGCGACCAGCAGGGGTTTCTCAGGGAACCTTAGGGTTCCCCTGCAAAGAGCCTGTAACCCGCGACCTGCAAAGGTTTCTTAGGGACCCTAGGGTCCTCACACCGGGAAACTGCAGCCCGCGCCAGGAGTTCCCCACCTGAAATTAGCCTCTTCGTGTCCCAGACCTTAACGGAATTTCACTTTTTTCATGGTTTTGTAGCAATAAAAATTAAATTTGTACTGCAAATTTATTTACCCGAGGTACCATTTACCCTTTTTCAGTGGACAAGATCATTTCGTCGGTAGATGTTCAGTCAGAACAATTCAAAACAAACCAGGAAGCCAACCTGAAGATCCTGGAAGATTATCATGCCCGGCAGCGCATGCTTCAATCGGCAGTGGATGAGCGGGTGATCCGCCGCCACCGGGAGCGGGGCAAGCTGCTGGTGCGCGAGCGCATCGAACTGCTGCTCGACCCCCTGACACCTTTCCTGGAATTGTCGGCCTTTGCTGCCTGGGACCAGTACAACAATGAATTTCCCTCGGCAGGCCTACTCACCGGTATCGGCTACATCCATGGCAGGGAAGTGATGGTCATTGCCAATGATGCCACAGTAAAGGGGGGAACCTATATTCCTGAAACCATCAAAAAACATTTGCGCGCCCAGGAGATTGCCCTTGAGAATCATCTGCCCCTGGTATACCTTGTGGATTCAGGAGGGGTATTTCTGCCTGAGCAGGCAAGGGTGTTTCCCGACAGGGATGACTTTGGGCGGATTTTTTACAACCAGGCCAACCTCTCGGCCCGGGGCATAGCCCAGGTGGCTGTAGTTATGGGCTCCTGCACAGCCGGCGGGGCATACATCCCGGCCATGAGCGATGAAACCATCATCGTGCGCAACCAGGGTACCATCTTCCTTGGGGGGCCTCCCCTTGTGAAGGCTGCCACGGGCGAGGAAGTCACAGCCGAGGAACTGGGCGGAGCAGAGGTTCACACTGCCTGGTCGGGGGTGGCCGACCACATAGCCTCCGACGACAAGCATGCCATGCAAATTGCCCGCAGCGTCTTCGAAACCCTGCAGCCTTCCGCGGGCCAGCAGCTGGATATGGCAAGCCCGGAGGAGCCCGCCTACGACCCCCGGGAACTTTACGGGATCATTCCTCCCGACCTGCGCAAGGCCTTCAACCCCTACGAAGTGATCGCCCGGCTTGTTGACGGAAGCCGCTTCCACGAGTTCAAGGCCCGCTACGGCACCACCCTGGTCACCGGATTTGCCCACCTGATGGGCTTTCCCGTGGGCATCATCGCCAGCAACGGGGTGTTGTTCAGCGAGTCGGCCCTGAAGGGAACCCATTTCATCGATCTGTGCAACCAAAGGGGCATACCCATGATATTCCTGCAGAACATCTCCGGTTTTATCGTGGGCAAAGATTACGAGCGCAGCGGCATCGCCAAGGACGGGGCCAAAATGGTACACGCTGTGGCCACTTCCAGTGTGCCACGTTTTACGGTGATCATGGGCGGATCGTATGGGGCAGGCAACTATGCCATGTCGGGAAGGGCCTACGGATCAAGGTTTTTGTGGATGTGGCCCAATGCCCGCATCTCGGTAATGGGCGGTGAGCAGGCTGCTACCGTTCTTACCATGGTAAAGGAAGAACAACTGCGGCAATCGGGAAAAGATGTTGACCCATGGCAGCTGGAAACCATGCGCCAGGAAATTTTACAGAAATATGAAGCAGAGAGCTCTCCCTGGTACAGCACTTCAAGGTTGTGGGACGATGGCATCATCGATCCCCTGGATACCCGCAAGGTGCTGGCCATGGCCATCAGCGCCTCCCTGAACTGCAAGTTCGGCAAGCCGTTTTCGGGGGTTTACCGGATGTGAATGGGCCGGATTATTTTTTATTATCAAAAAGAAAAAAAAATGTCATATCAACATATAAATACAGAGCTCCGCGAAGATGTTTACACCATTACCCTGAACAGGCCCGGGGTACTTAATGCATTGAACGGGCAGATGGTGGGGGAAATGATACACGCCATGGGAGAGGCATCCGAAAGCTCCCGTGCGCGGGTGGTGGTTCTTCGTGGTGAAGGCCCGGCCTTTTGCGCCGGGGGAGATATCCATTTCCTGGAACAGGCCCATGGCACGGCCCAGCTTCCGGCCTTTGCCGAAAAGCTGCAGGAGCTTTTGTTTGAGCTGGTGCATTGCCCCCTGCCCGTTATCTCACTGGCTCACGGCAGGGTGTATGGAGGGGCCCTGGGACTTTTGGCAGCCTCCGATATCGTGATCAGCGAGACCGACACCCGCTTCTCATTCAGCGAAACCAAGATCGGCATGGTACCCGCTGCCATCCTTCCTTTTATAAATAAAAGAATCGGCACCACCAATACCCGCTACCTGATGCTCACGGCCATGGTGTTTGATGCTGAGCAGGCCCGGGCAGCAGGCCTTGTTAACCAGATCTGCCCCGATGGCACCCTGCAGGATCACCTGGACGATATCATCCGGGAGATGCGGCAGTCATCTCCCGAGGCTACCATACTGACCAAGCAGATCATCAACGCCATTGATAACCGAAACGTACTGATTGATTCGGCAAGCTATTCCATCAACTTTTACCAGGACATCAACCGCTCGGCATTTGTCAGGGAAGGCCTGCAGGCTTTCAGGGAAAAAAGAAAACCGTCGTGGATGCAAGCAGACAAGAACCAGCAATAAAATGGAGACGCTCAAAAAAGTATTGATCGCCAACCGTGGGGAGATTGCCTTAAGGATCATGCGCACCCTCAATCGCCTGGGAGTGAAGGCCGTTGTGATCTATACCGAACATGAGCGGGATGATCTGTACGTCAGGCAAGCCCGGGAAAAATACCTGTTGCAGGGCAGCAACCTTCAGGAGACTTTCCTGGATGTGGAACAGATCGTTCGCCTGGCCTACCGCAGCTGCTGCGATGCCATTCATCCGGGATATGGTTTTCTGGCCGAGAATCCCCGCCTTGCCATGGCATGCAGCCAGCACGACATCCTGTTTATCGGGCCGGCCGCCCTAACAATAGAACTCATGGCCAACAAGCTGGCTGCCAATGAACATGTGGCCTCACTGGGGCTGCCGGTTATTCCCCGCAGCAGCCTGGCCTTGCCACAGGGAGAAGAAATTTCATTTCCCGTTATGGTCAAAGCAGTTGCCGGGGGAGGCGGGAAAGCCATGCGCTTTGCCCGGGATGCAGGCGGGCTTCAGCAGGCCTTAACTGAAGCCAGCCGCGAAGCCCTTGCCTATTTTGGCGATCACAGGGTTTATATCGAAAAATATCTGGACCAGGTGCGTCACATTGAAGTTCAGGTGCTGGGCGACGGCAGGGGAAATGCAGTGCATCTTTTTGAGAGGGAGTGCACCATACAGCGCAGAAACCAAAAGATCATAGAAGAAGCTCCAAGTCCCTCACTGACCGATTTCCAGCGCAGGCAGGTTTGCGATATGGCTGTGCATATTGCCTCATCGGTAAATTACCTGGGGGCAGGCACCATTGAGTTCCTGTTGCAGGCCGAACAGGATTTTTATTTCCTGGAGATGAACACCCGAATACAGGTGGAGCATCCCGTTACGGAAATGATCACCGGACGCGATCTGGTTGCTGACCAGCTGTTTATTGCACAATATGGCAACCTTCCTTTCGAACAGCACCAGCTCACAATGTCGGGGCATGCTATGGAAGCAAGGATATATGCCGAAGATCCCCAGCACAACTTTAGACCTTCGCCCGGTCGCATCCTCCTGTATCATGAACCCCGCAAAAAAGATATCAGGATTGATTCAGCCCTGGATGGACCCGCACTGATCTCCGACCGCTACGACCCCATGATCGCCAAGCTGGTGGTTCCGGGAAGCAGCCGGGGCGAATGCCTGCAGAAAATGCAGCAAAGCCTTGAAAAGTACCGCGTGCTGGGAATACCAAACAACCTGAATTATCTCTCGGCAGTTATGGCGCATGAGCTTTTTGTCCAGAACAATATTGATACCGGCTACTGCAGCAAACATCATGCTGATTTGATGCAAATGATCAGCCAGAAACAAAAAACTGTTCCTGATGTGGTGCTGCTGGCCACATATGTTATGGCAATCAGGGAAAAGAAAACAGCCACCAGGCCAGGCTATTCAAAAAGTGAAATTCCTGCCCTGCTGGGCTATTGGAGACAGGGCTATTTCTTCAATCTTTTTGCGGATCAGAAAAACTACCAGGTGTTGTTAAATTTTTCTTCAGAAAGATTAAACATATACATTAATTCAGCTGTTTATACATTTACTCAGATCATAGTGGAAAAGGAATATGTGCAGTTAACTTTTGAGGGAGAAACTTATAAAACATATTATACAATTGATGGTCAGCAGAATATGCATGCACATATAAATGGACTTAGTTTTGTGGTGCAGAACGCGCTGAACTTGTTTGAGCGCCCCCCTCAGGCAGCCGAAAAAAGTGGCAGTCAAAACGGAGCTTCCGAAACCCTTTCGGCACCCATGCATGGCAGGGTGAGTTTTGTGGGTTTCGCAGAGCTTCAGCCTGTTAAAAAGGGAGATGTATTGATGATCATCGAAGCAATGAAAATGGAAAACAACATCATAGCCCCCCGCGACGGCATTATCGCGAAGATCCATGCCCGTGCAGGAACTCAGGTGGAAAAGAACATGCCCCTCATATTACTAAAATAATTTCTCATGAAAAGTATATACCTCCGGGATCATCATTTTGAATGGATAGAAAAAGTCAGGGAATTTGCCCAAAAGGAGATAGCCCCTGTTGCCCGTGAACTGGATGATAAGGAAGAGTTCTCCGTTGAGCTGACGCGCAAGATGGGGAATCTGGGTTTGTTTGGCATGTACCTGCCTGAAGAATACGGCGGAAAAAATACCGATTTTTTAACCCTGGTTCTGGTACTTGAGGAGCTTGCCAAAGTGGACAGCTCGCAGGCATCAACAGTAGCAGCTCATAATGCCCTTGGCATCGGGCCGGTGTTTCATTTCGGGACAGAAGCCCAGAAGCAGAAATACCTGCCCGGGTTTTGCAAGGGCGATAAAATATGGGCCTTTGGCCTGACGGAGACCAATGCTGGCTCCGACTCGCGTGGAACAGAAACCTTTGCAGAGCGCCAGGGGGATGAATGGGTGATCAATGGTTCAAAAACCTTTATCTCCAATGCTTCTTCTGCCATTTCGGCCGGGGTAACCATACAGGTAGTTACCGCCAGGCAGAACGGTCGCAGCGAGCTCACCACCTTTATGGTGGAACGCCAAACCCCGGGCTATACCAGCGAGCGCATCCTGGGCAAGCTCATGTGGAGGGCCAGCGACACGGCAAAACTTTATTTCAGGGATTGCAGGATCCCGGCTGGCAATATCCTTGGGGAGCTGGGCAAGGGCTCGCGGGTAATGCTGCAAACCCTGGAAAGCGGAAGGCTGCTGATAGCTGCCATGGGACTGGGCCTTGCCCAGGGAGCCTACCAGATGGCCCTGGATTATGCAAAAAAAAGATCGCAGTTCGGAAATCCCATTGCTAAGTTCCAGGCAGTGTCCTTCAAGCTTGCCGACATGGCCACCAAAATAGAACATGCCCGGCAGATGCTCTACCATGCTACCTGGCTCAAGGACAATGGCCATCCTTTTGCACGGGAATCGGCAATGGCCAAGTTGTTCTGTTCAGAAATAGCCCGGGAAGTGGCCGATGAGGCCGTGCAGATTCACGGTGCCTACGGGCTGATCAAGGACAACCCCGTTGAACGGTTCTACCGCGACCAGCGCCTGCTGCAGGTTGGGGAAGGAACTTCGGAGATCATCCGGATGGTGATTGCCAGGCATATTGGGTGTTAGGTTTATTGGGTTATTGGGTTATTGGGTTATTGGGTTATTGGGTTATTGGGTTACTGGGTTA
>OBJA01000968.1_pt1 | contig 21869 bp, 27 predicted proteins | sample 1519751 | NCBI WGS metagenome assembly OBJA01 (sample SAMEA3881238, study PRJEB22517) | soil metagenome | biome: lake sediment; feature: soda lake sediment; material: sediment, water from around vicinity | place: India | collected 2013-12-23 | depth 3 m
CAAGCGGTTATATTTACTGAATCCATGATTTTGAGTGGCATCGAAGAATATGCATATCGTATTAGACAATTGCCAGAGTACCGGAAAACAATTTATTTGACTGCAACGAAAGAAAAACCGGAAGATATTTTGAACTCAAAAACCGAAAATGAGAATTTAGTGGGATTTTCAATTGAAAAAACAATTAGAAATTTAGTTGAAGCAGGACAGGCCTTAGACTTAACTCTTGCTGATATATTAGAAATCATTGCTTCACCAATAAAATGTTGCGTAATGCCGGTCATCGGCTTAAAAGATAATATGATTGCATTAACTGGCTATGCTGTTATGTATGGAGGAAAAAGCAAAGGTATAATTCCAGTTGAAGAATGTGACGGCTTAATATTATTGAAGGCCAAAAAACCAAAAGATACTGTCGTTGTAATGGCACAAGAACAATCATTCACTTTGGAAACGGAGTTAAGAAAGCGAAAAATTAGAGCTTTTTATGATGAAGGTAAAATTACATTCGATGTTAATATAGAAATTAATTCAAAAATTATGTACATGGAAAAAAGAATTGATGTAAATGATAAAGTCATAAAACAACTCAGTGATAAGTTAGAAGAAAACCTAAAAACCGAACTAATTTCAACAATCCTAAAATCGCAAAAGGATTTTAAATCCGATTATATTGGTTTTGGAACTGCCTTTAGAATAAAATATCCCGACCTTATGAAAAATCTTGATTGGGATCAAGCATTTTTAGAAGCAACATTTAATATAAATGTTAAGGTAAATTTACGCGGAAGCGGCAATATTGACTTAAACCCTAAAGCTTAAAAGGAAAACATATGAAACATAAACATGATTATCATCAAACAAAAATTGATGAAATGAAATCGAAAGGTTATTCATTAACGATAAGAACAATACCCTTTAAAGAAGGAAATATATATATTTTGAGCGTTAAGGAAATTATTGACTTAGATGCAGTTTCCAAACAAATTGTAAAACCGATTTTACTTTATCTAGAAAAAGATGAAGAAATAGACGCCAAAAAGATCATGAATAGTATAATTTTCACTTATGATAGTGAATTAAGTGATGATGATAAAAAAATAGAAGAAAAAATTCTTGATGGTATGGTTTTAATTTTAATTAGTAATGATCAAAATTATGTTATCTCAAATATTAAAAAAGTTGAAATTCGGTCAATACCAGCACCTGAAATCACATATACTTTAAGAGGACCACGTGATTGTTTTGTTGAGAATTATGATGTTAATCTATCATTGATACGTTATCGATTAAAAGATCCAAACTTACAAATTGATAATTTCACGGTTGGGATTCGAAGTAAAACTGTTGTTGCTGTCATCTATTTAAAAGATGTTGCCAATAAAGAATCAGTACAAATTATAGAGGAAAGAATCAAACAAATAAATGTAGATTCCATATGGGGAACTGGAGAATTACAAGCTTTTCTACAAAACGATAATCATGATTTGTTTCCATTAATGGGCACTACCGAAAGATCAGATATGGCATGTGAAGCCATAATTGACGGAAAAATTGTTATTATTGCTGATGGGGGATCAATGTGTTTAGTAGCCCCCCATACTTTTAGTGATTCATTAAATGCTTGTGATGACCGGTACGATAATAAATTTTTTGGTTTATTTTCAAAAATTTTAAGGTATATGGCGTTATTTATCACACTTTGTCTTTCATCACTATATATTGCGATTATTTCTTATCACACTGATGTGCTCCCCGCATCATTTGCAATATCACTTGCCCAGATGCGAAAAAGCGTATTATTTTCCGCATTAATTGAAGTCTTGATAATTGAATTTATTGCAGAATTGATTCGTGAATCATTAATTAGAGTACCTTCGAAAATTGGTACAGCAATCGGTATTGTCGGAGCAATTGTCATTGGTCAAGCTGCAACTTCTGCAGGGTTATTTAGCCCATTAGTTCTAATAATTGCTGCATCAACGTTAATGGCATCATTTGCTATTCCAGATTATTTTGCTGCTCACCCAATTCGCTTGCTAAAAATATTAGTAATAGTCATGACTGGTATATTTGGTTTATATGGATTTATTCTTGCAATAACCTTGATCTTTATTAACTTAGTTTCTATTAATAGTTTTGGTGTTCCTTATATGGCGCCATTTGCACCGTATAATCATTATGACTTCGTCACAAGATTCATTTTTAATCGAGCAATTAATAGAAAAAGGCAAAAATTTTTAAAAACGCAAGATGATACTCGTTCAAATACTAAATCAGAAAATGAATAATATGAATGTTATATAATAGAATAAAAAAATCCGACATTTCGGATTTTTTGTTTTGAAAAGAAAAGTGAATGTGATAAAATTAATTGTAAAATAATGGAAATTCATAAAAAAAGTTGGAGAAAAGTATGGAAAAAGAAAGTTTAGACAGTTTATCAAAAGGTCAGTTTTTTGAGGAGATAATTGAAAATAATAAACATGTTATGTTAATTATAGATCCAGAGTCAGGAAAAATATTATTTGCAAATAAGGCCGCATGTGATTATTATCAATATAATTATCATGAATTAATATCACTATCTATCTATGAAATTAATATTTTATCTATTGAAGAAATTGATCAAGAGATGAAAAAAGCAAAGTCCGAGCAACGAAATCTCTTTAATTTTAAACATCAATTAAAATCAGGAGAAGTTAGGAATGTTGAAGTAATTTCGAGACCCATTAAGATCAGCAGAGGAGAATATTTACTTTCAATAATTATGGATGCACATTATAATAATCGATTACGACTTATGCTTAATGATGTTTTTTATAAATCTGCAGATGCGATTGTACTATTAGATCAATCCAAAAATATATTCGCTGTGAATGAAAGTTTTTTAAAACTATTTGGTTACAGTAAAGATGAACTGATAAATCAAAGACTTGATGATTTTTTATTTCCTGATTTCATGAATGTTGAAACGCATTATAAATTAGCTTATGAGGGAAAAATAACAAATTTAGATACTGTAAGAAGAAAGAAAGATGGAAGTTTAATAGAAGTGAATGTCATGATTGTACCTTTTATAGTTGGTGAAGAAATTATTGGTGCACAGGTTGTTTACCGAGATAATTCAGTTCAAAAAAAACTGGATCATGAAATGCAGCTTTTAAAAGAAATACTACAAAACAGTAAAGATGGAGTATTAATAAAAGATGATAAAATGACAATTCTTTGGGCAAATAAATCTTTTGAAAATTTAACAGGATATAAATTAGAAGAAATAATTAATAAAAATTCAATAACTTGTTTACTTAATAAAACTGATTTGGATTTTGATAAAACATTAAAGCACATTGAAAATAATGGAGAATGGCAAGGAAAAATATCTTTTCGAAAGAATGAAAAAATAAAAAATAATTTTTGGTTGCATGTAATAACATTAATCGACAAAAAGAATGATATAATTAATTATGTAGCTTTCTTAAAAGGAATTTGAGTTTATTATATTATAAAAAAGAGGTGTTAACTTGGAACTTATTAAAAAATGGCATATCATCGGCTTTGTTATGATTGTGATTTTTGGTAGTTTATTTCATTTTGTTTATCAATGGTCTGGAAAGAACCCTGTCGTTGGAATTTTTGGTGCAATTAATGAAAGTACTTGGGAGCATTTAAAACTGCTTTTTTGGCCAGCATTATTTTATTCGATTATTGAATATATCTATATAGGTAAAACTTTTAATAATTTTTTTGTTGCAAAAGCAGTTAGTTTTATTGTCGGTATTTCCTTAATTATCATTATTTTTTATACATATACCGGAATATTTGGAAAACATAACTTTTTTGCTGATATCGGATTATTTATTTTAAGTGTCTTTGTTACTCAATATTTAAGTTATAAAATTATTTTTAAAGAGGATCAATATACATATAATCAAAATGTGATTGCAATATTTTCAATTATTTTGTTAACATTATTTTTTATTGTTTTTACTTTTAATCCTCCTCACATACCTTTATTTGAAGACCCATTAACAAACACTTATGGAATAAGTCAATAGTTTTTTAAAAATTAATTAATATATTTGTTGAATATATTAAATAAATCCTATATAATATTATCATGCTTTTATTCGACTGTGAATTTCTTAAGCTAAAAGTATATTTCAAGTATAATATTTTGAATAGTAATTCAAAATAAGTAATAACTAGAAAGATTACTTTTGGTTTTTTTTCATGAAACTAAGCAATTAAAGCAGTATCATACTTAGGAGGATCCATAATTGAGACAAAAGATTAAATTATATGGTTTTAATAATTTAACAAAAACCTTGAGTTTCAACATATATGATATATGTTATACTCGGGATGATTCTGAGCGAAAGGCTTATATTGAATATATAGATGAGCAATATAATAGTGAACGCTTAACGAACATCCTAATCGAAGTTACCAAAATCATCGATGCGAAGATTTTAAATATCGCTAAACAAGATTATGACCCCCAAGGTGCTAGCGTAACAATTCTTATTGCTGAAAACGAAGTAAAATGTGATGACATGGATTCTTCGGAAAACTGTCGGGTATTACTTAATAAAGAAACGATCGTTAGTCATTTGGATAAAAGTCATTTGACTGTTCACACTTATCCGGAAACTCATCCAGATAATAATGTCAGCACATTTCGCGTTGATATAGATGTATCAACCTGTGGCGAAATTTCTCCACTTAAAGCTTTAAATTACTTAATTAATAGCTTTGATTCAGATATTATAATTCTGGATTACCGTGTAAGAGGTTTTACTCGTGATTTACATGGTTTAAAGCATTACCTAGATCATGATATTGATTCAGTTCAAGATTTTATTGGAAAAAATACTTTATCAAGATATACGACATTTGATGTTAATTTAGCACATACAAATATATTTCATACCAAAATGATGTTAAATACATTTGTATTGGACAATTATTTATTTAAAATTAGTAGTAGTGAGTTAAATGAAGAAGAAAAGGCGAAAATTCGTCAAGAAATTAATCAAGAGATTGTTGAAATATTCTATGGAATGAATATTCCAAAAATGAAGTAGGTGAATAAATGGAACAATGGTTTAGTGAATTGTGGACTGATGATATAAAATTCAGTATTAGAATAAGAAATAAACTTTATTCAAGTCAAACAAAATTTCAAAAATTAGATTTTTATGATTCATATGAATTGGGTCGGTTCTTTACCCTTGATGATATTATGATGGCAAATGAAAAAGATGAGTTTATATATCATGAAATGATGATTCATACTCCGATGAGTATTAATCCAAGTATTAAACGTGTTTTAGTAATCGGTGGCGGAGATGGTGGTTCAGTCAGAGAACTAACAAAATATCAATCCATTGAAAAGATTGATATGGTAGAAATTGATGAGGAAGTTGTTAGAAAATGTCAGGAATTTTTACCAATAACATCTAGTAAATTAACTGATGAAAGAGTGACTTTATTATTTCAAGATGGCTTAAAATATGTAAAAGAAGCTGACAAACAATATGATTTAATTGTTGTCGATTCAACAGATCCAATTGGACCAGGTGAAGGATTATTCACGATGGAGTTTTATCAAAATTGTTATCGTATTTTAAATGAAGATGGAATTTTAGTTAATCAACATGAAAGCCCATATTTCGAAAAAACGAAAATAGAAATGAAAAGAGCGCATAAAAAAATTAAATCGCTATTTAAAATAGCTACAGTGTATCAGGCATTTATTCCAACATATCCAAGTGGACATTGGTTGTTCGGATATGCTTCAAAAAAACATTTGCCTAATTTTAATGCAAATGTAGAATTACTAGAATCTTTTAAATTAAAATACTACAACAAAGATATTCATTATGCATCATTTGTTTTGCCAAATTATGTAAAAGAGGAATTATCTCAAGTGTAAAAAAAGTTAAGGTGTAACTTGGTTTTTATATGGGTTATACCTTTTTTATTATTTATAAAACAAAAAAGGGTTGCAATTATGCCCTAAATGCCGTATACTTTAATAAATTAAAAAAAGGAATCTATATGCAGTCTTTTAATCGATTTGAAGAAAAGTTTATAATAACTCAAGAACAAAAAGTTGATTTAGTTAGTTATTTTAAGAATTATTGCTTTTTTGATGCTTTTTCAGAAAAAGATAAAATATATTCGATTTTTAATATATATTATGACACTCAAAATGATGATATAATTCGTCATTCTGTTTCAAAACCAGATTATAAGGAAAAATTTAGAATTAGAAGTTATACATACCCAATTAAGGATGAAGACCTTGTTTTTTTGGAAATTAAGAAAAAGATAAAAGGTAGAGTGATTAAGCGAAGAGTTGGTTTAAGGTATAAAGAGGCTATTAATTTTCTCGAATGTAAAATCGCCCCTGTCTTTACTGATTATACTAATAATCAAGTTTTAAATGAAATTAGTTATTTTTTAGAAAAAAATCAAGTCCAACCTCATTGGATTATTAGTTATGACCGCATGGCCTTATTTGCAAAAGAAATTGAAAGTTTAAGAATTACTTTTGATAGTAATATTTTTGCAAGACCTTTCCAAAATCAGAATAAAAAAACAAAACTAATCGATGATGGACTTTTTTTAATGGAAATAAAAACCCAAAATAATTTTCCGTTGTGGTTAACGTCAAAACTGTCTGAGTTACAATTATATAATCAAAGTTTCTCTAAATACGGAACAGCATATAAATTAAAATTTTTAGGAGATGATAAAAATGTTATTTGATATAGTAGACCTGGAAAAGATTTCAGTTTTAACAATTTTAATTGTTATGTTCGTGTCTTTTATCTTAGGATCATTATTATGTGTTTTATGTATTTTTACACATCGAAAAACAGGATATGACCGTTCTTTTTGTATTACATTAATGATTCTGCCAATTTTAGTTTCAGTAATTATTATGCTAGTCTCAAATGACCTCGCCCGTGCTTTTAGTTTGGCTGGATTATTTACTCTAGTTAGATTCAGAACCCAAATATCTGATACAAAAGATATTGCTTATATATTAACTACGGTTGCAATTGGTTTAAGTTGTGGGTTGGGCTTTTTAACTTATGCAATTATCATAACGTTATTTATTTCGGTTATACTTTTTTTTATGAATATTTTAAGATTAGATCAAGAAAAAGAAACCCATGCGAAATTAAAGATCTTGATTCCAGAAAGTTTAAATTATACTAATGCTTTCGATGATGTATTTGATAAATATTTGATAACATTTCAATTAGAAAAGGTTAAAACTACTGATTTTGGAACAATGTTTGAATTAATTTATATCATCAATTTTAAAAAGAATATTGATCAAAAAGAATTTATTGATCAGTTAAGAGTTAAAAATGGTAATTTGAATATTGTTTTAACAACTGAATATATCAGTCGAGTATCAGATTAAAAGAAGCACTACGTATTGTAGTGCTTTTTTGATAATAGATGTTTTAAATCGATTAAGAAGTTATTGATATCATTTATTTCTGTAGCCCAGGATGTTACTAAGCGAATGGTTGTTTTATTTTGATTTTTACCCCACAGCTCAAAAGAATAATTCTTTTCTAAAGCTTCAACAATTCTATTATCCAATGTTATAAACTGTTGGTTTGTTGGAGAACTTGAAGCAAATTCAACACCTAATGCTTCTAAACCAGCTTTTAGGATTTTTGCTGTTTCATTAGCATGTTTTGCTAATTGGAAGTAAAGATCATTAGTAAATAAAACTTCAAATTGAATTGCACAGGCATAACCTTTGGCAAGCAAACCGCCATTTTGCTTGATTGAATAACGAAAATTAGGTTTTATATCTTCGTTAACAATAACAACAGCCTCACCAAAAATGCCACCATTTTTTGTTCCACCAATATAGAAAACATCACACAGGTTTGATATGTCATTAATTGTTATATCATTTATATCACTTGTAAGAGCGACCCCTAATCGTGCTCCATCAATAAATAAATATAGATTTCTTTTCTTACATAATTGGTAGATGTTCTCTAATTCGCTTTTTGTGTAAACTGTACCAATCTCAGTTGAATTTGAGATATAAACCATTTTGGGTGCTACCATATGTTCATTATTGTGTTCGTCACATACAGAATTTATTTCAGCAACAGTAATCTTACCATCTAAGCCTTTAACGGTAATTACTTTATGTCCTGTTGCTTCAATTGCTCCTGTTTCATGAACATTAATATGCCCAGATTCAACACTAATGACAGCTTCATATGGTTTTAAAATATGGGAGATAATTATTTTATTACAACTTGTTCCTCCAACTAAGAAATGAATATCAACATTTTTTTTGATCTGTTTTTTAATTAAATTACGAGCATTTTCAGTATGACGGTCGATACCATAACCAAGATTTTGTTCATTACTACATTCAAGCATTAATTTTAATATATCCTTATGAGCTAATTCTCCATAATCATTTCTGAAACTATACATTGTTTTTACCTTCCTTTATAAATTTCTTAATCGTTAGATAAGCTTTTTTTTAAAATAATACCGCTTTTCTTATTTGTATATTTATTATTATCAAGTAGAATTTCACCATTTACAAGTACATATTTAATACCTTTTGGTGTTTGATCAGGTATTTTTTCGTTTATGCAAATTTCATTATAATCAAATATTGTAATATCAGCAGCATATCCTTCACAAAGATAACCGCGGTCAGAAATTCCAAAGCGCTCAGCAGTAGCTTTTGTCATTTTATTAATTGTTCTTTCAAGCGGAATATGGTTTTCTCTGGTTTTTTGAATGAAGAATGGAAAGGCTTGATATGTTCCTGCATTTTGGGTTCCAGTTTCTTCATACCATGCATCAGTCATATAAAGTGAGAGGTCATCATTCATTAAGCGAATGATAATATCTTGATTATAATATCTTCCAAGCATAATTCTTCCTTTACCCTTAGAAAGGTTGACTAATTTTAAGTACATCTTAAACGGATCCATTTTCTCTTCTTGGGCAATTTCAAGGACATTCTTCCCCTCATACTTTGAGTGTTCTGGGCTGATATAGCTAACAATCATATCTGAATAATCAATTCCTAGCAGTTTTTTGGTTATATTAATAATCAATTTTAATTTGAATAGATTTAATGGTTTTATACGATCTTTTTCTGGTAACTTTAAATACCAGCTTGGTAAGACAACGGTAATAACGCTAGCACCATATGTGAATGGATATATATCATAACCAATATCATACCCGCTTGCTCTAGCCTCTTTAAATTTTTTCAACATTGGCGATACACATTTCCATGATGCTTTTCCAACAAAGATAAGATGAGAATATTCAACTTTAACCCCTGTTTTTTCCATGATAACAATCACTTCATCTAGTGCTTGTTCAATATGAGGTTTTCCGATTAAAGGATAACCTAAGGCAATTTTCGAGTTTGCTCTAGTATGGATTGTTAGGATTCCATTGTATTTTTTTACCATCTTCGCAAATTCTATTAATTCATTACTGGGTGCGAACATTCCCGGAACATACATGAGTCCTAAAGACCCTCCGAAGGCGCCAGCTTTTAATGCATCTTCAACAATCTTCATTTGTTTAGCTAATTCTTCTTTTGTTAAGGCTTTTGCACTATAACCGGCAACAGCGGTTCTAGTAGTTCCGTGACCGATTAAAGGTACGATATTGACCATTAATTTGCCCTTCAAGTCATTCATGTATTCGTTAAGATTTCCTGATTTATTTGCTTTAAATAAACTTCCTCCGCTTAAATGCTTATATAATGAATCATCTGTAAATCCATAAGCACTAAAACCACAATTGCCAACTATTTGAGTTGTAATTCCTTGTTTTATGAATGGTAATATCATTTCATCTGCATTTTCTTTATCTACAAAGAAATCATTATGTGAATGAGCATCGATAAAACCTGGAGCAACAACAAGATTTGTACAGTCTATTGTTTTCACATTTTTCAGATCGATCTTTGTATCAATTTTTTTTATGATGCCGTCTTCAATATATATGTCTTTTGTATAGGGCTCAGAAATAGTTCCATCATATATAATTGGATTTTTAAGTAATAATTTCATATATTTCTCTCCTCGCATAATATAGTTATTATATCATATAACTTAAGAATTTTAAAGTAATAGTTAATTTAGTTTTCTGTTATAAAGAAATATATTAAGGTAAATAATAAAAATATTATTGGAGGTAAATATGAAAGACTTAATAAAAATTTTAAATCGACAGGTTGCGAATTTAGGCGTATTATATATTAAATTGCATCATTTTCATTGGTATATAAAGGGAGTTGAATTTTATCAATTGCATGTTTTATTTGAAAAACTGTATGATGAAGTAACTGCTCATTTAGATAGTGTTGCAGAGCGCATATTAATGCTTGATGATAAACCAATTTCTTCGCTTAAAGAGTTTCTCGAATTAGCAACAATCAAAGAAGCAGTTGGCAATGAAACCTTATTAACAATGGTTGAAGAAGTAATTTCGGATTTCTCGTTATTGAATCAGGAAATGAGCGAAGGGATAAAAATCGCTCAAGACCATGGTGATGAGGTTACTGTTGATTTGCTGATTGGTATTATCAGTAGTTTGCAAAAACATCTATGGATGTTGAAAACAACTTTAAAATGAAAAAAATCACTCATTATGTGAGTGATTTTTACTTTTTTATTTACATTTTTTTATCTTTTATGATAGAATTAATGAAAGCAAAGGTGAAAAATGAAAAAGATTGAAGTTTTACCATATGATCCCATATGGAAAGATGAATTTAACAAAATTAAATCGGAATTACTCGCTTCTTTAAATGACTTAATTCAAGGAGTTGAACATGTTGGTAGCACTTCGGTAGAAGGTTTATATGCCAAACCCATTATTGATATTGATGTTATTTATAGTAATGTTAATGCATTTGAAGAAATTAAAATTAAGCTTGATAGTATCGGTTATGAACACGAAGGAGATTTAGGCATTATTGGTCGAGAAGCTTTTTGCTATCAAAATAAAATGCATTTAATGAAACATCATTTGTATGTGTGTCATCAAGATTCAACTGAATTAAACAATCATATTCAATTTCGTAATCATTTGCGATGTCATTTTGAAGATAGAGATTATTATGGAAAAGTAAAATTAGAAGCTGCAAAAAAACACCCATATGATATTGAAAAATACATTCAGTATAAAAGTAACTGTGTACAAGAAATTTATAAGAAGATAAATTTAAAATAGGGAAATTAATGTATGTCAATCGGAAAATATCGTTCATATTGTAAAACTCATAGTTATAAAGATCCCTATGAAGCAGAAAAGGGAAAAATTAAAAGAGAAACTAATAGATTTTTAAAAGCTGAAAATAAAATAAAAAACACGCTTAATTTAAATACTTACTATACAGTTGATGTTGAAGATGAACTTTTTGATCAACTTCAAAAACATATGACTGTATATAAGAAAGAAAAAGGAAATGCAAAAACTCATAAAAAAAGGTTGAAGAATTTCCAAAAACATATATAATGTTGATTAATTAGTTGGGAATATATAGTTTTAAGAAAGGATCTTATCCATGTTGATTTCAATTATACAAATTTTAGCTATTTTTATTATACCTTTAATCATTATTAGATTCCATAACTTTAAGTTAACGAAGTTATTGGGAACGATAGGTATGGCATATTTACTAGGGCTAATAATTGCTATCTTAATTTATTTGTTAAATAAATTTAAAATAACGATTGAATTAAATGTTGACATTGGTGAAATAGGTTCATTTGTTGCAATTGCTATTGCAATTCCACTATTGTTATTCAGTGCGAATCTGAATGAAGCTAAAAAACTTTCCAAATCGGTATTAATGTCATTTTTATCATTAATTGTTTCGGTTGTTTTTGTTGTATCAGTCATATTTTATATATATGGAAGACTAATTGAAAACGGAGCAGAATTATCTGCGATGGCTGTTGGTTTATATACTGGAGGAACTCCCAATTTAAATGCAATCGGTAAGATTTTAAAAATAGATCAAACAACGATAGGGATTGCTAATTTATCTGATATGATTATTGGTGGAGTCTTTTATATGTTTTTATTGCTTCTTTGCAAGCCTTTATTAACAAAGTTTTTAAAATCAGAAGTTCAACAAAGTTATTTAAAAGAAAAATCCGAGATTCAAAATATTGATCAAATTGATATAAGGAATTTTAAAATGTCAAAATCATTAATCCTCGCAATTATATTGGCATTTTTAATGGCTGCTATTAGCGCTTTGGTAGGGGTTTTTATTTGGATGATTAGGGGGAGTGTTGAAGGGAAATTAAATGATTTTTTAATTCCGGCATTATTAATTGGGGTGACAGTTTTTGGTATAGGTTCTTCATTTATTAAGAAAATTAGAGTGATTAAGGGAACAAACACAGTTGGGCAATATTTAATTTTAGTCTTTTCATTTGCCTTAGCTTCATCTTTAGACTTAACCAAAATGTCAGGAAACTTCGGAAAGATACTAATTTTATTTAGTACAATTACGATTTCGGTGTTTATTGTACATGTTCTAATTGCGAAGATTTTAAAAATTGATGTTGATTGTACAATGATTACTGCAACAGCAGGATTATATGGTCCAGCATTTATTCCAGCAATTACAAAGCAAATTAAAAATGATGCTCTAACAGTGCCTGGTTTGATTTGCGGATCTATTGGCTATGCGATTGGAACGCTTTTAGGGTTCGCAATTGGGATGTTATTTTTATTATAAGGGGAGAAAAATATGATATTTAAAACAGAAACACAAATACCACAAAATTACAAAGCAAAATTGGAATTTGACTTTAAAACAAATAAATGGCTGTTTTTATTACTTAATGTCGGGTCTTTTGTTTTGGTTATTCCGTTTATTATTGCAATTGCTTTTTTTGATTTAGACATTTCAGGAAATGTTATTGTTGCTGTCTTATTGATCGTGATTTATTTTTTTGTATTAATAATACATGAAGTAATTCATGGAATCTTTTTTAAACTCGGGACAAAAGAAAAGGTTAAATTCGGGTTTCATGGTTTTGCAGCTAGTGCATCTGTACCTAATGTGTATTTTTATAAAAGACATTATTTATTAGTTGCAGTAGCTCCAGCAATAATATTAAATTTAATATTATTAATATGTTGCTTTATTTTTGAAAATGAATACTTTTTGATGTTCTACATTATTTTAGCTTTGCATTTCGCTGGTTGCATTGGAGATTTTTATGTTTTTTTTAGATTGTTAAAGTTTAAAAAAGATACATTAATAGAAGATACGGGAATTGGAATGAGGTTTTTTGTTAATACGGAAGTCATAAAATGACAAAATTAGAAGATTGTCCTAATATAGGAAAGCAATTAGCAGATCAGCTTCATGAAATAGGGATTGATTTCTATGAAGATTTAGCTCAAATAGGCAGTAAAGAAGCTTGGAAAATGATTTATAAAATTGATCAATCTGCATGTTATAATCGTTTATGTGCTCTTGAAGGTGCAATTCAAAATGTTAGATGGTTTAATTTGCCTAAAACCATGAAATCTGAATTAAAAGAATTTTATATTTTGCAAAAAAACAAGTCTATTTAAAGATAGGCTTTTCTTATATCAAGAAATACAATCATTTGAAAAGATAGAGATAATGTAAAAAAGCCCTTATAGACTTTTAAGAGAAATATTTTTTTTCTATTTAAATTTACTTAAATCATAATTATATTTGATACTTGTCCCTACTACAACATCCTCGATTCTATTGATTATTAACCAATCATCCATATTAGCTTGATGATCAAAACATAGTGGATTAATTTTTTCTACGTTATTGAATTCGATTAGACATAAACATTTTTTATGCCATCTTTGTTTTTGATTATCTGTTAGCAATAATTTTATATTATTATTATTTATAATAGTTGTAATTTCAGAATCTTCTAATTTTACATAATTAAAAACTTTCGTGACTTGAGCTTTTGAAGTAATAAATTTGCTTCCTTTTTCAATGAAATATAAGATATCATTCTCATAAACTCTACTATGGGGAATTTTTCTACCTGCTGCTCCTCTAATAACCATTGTTTTTTCTCCTGAAATAATTTTTGTTATTTCGTTTTCTTTGTCATCACAATAAACTAAATGTACCATATTAATAGATCTCCTCCATCTCGTTATTTAATTATGTATATTATAACAAAAATATATTTTAAATCAAATCATTATATAAGAAAAAAATATATTGGTTTAATTATATGATTATTATGGAAAAAGTTTTGACAGTTATTTTTTTTAATGTTATAATTAATTGACAATTTATTTGTGGAGGAGAGATTGTATGAAATATTGTGAAAAATGTGGTCAAGAATTAGAAGAAAATTTGAACTTTTGTCCTAGTTGTGGGGCTAAAGTAGGAGCAAGTGCTCCACAATATTCTAATTATAGTAATGATTTTGATGCTCCAAGTACTGGATATGCTGTATTAGGATTTTTCTTTCCAATTGTAGGTTTAATACTATATTTGGTTTGGCAAGATAAATATCCTTTAAGAGCTAAATCATGTGGTAAAGGCGCATTGATTGGTTTTATCGTTAACGTTGTTCTTACCATTTGCTATGCTATTATGATGGGGATTGCCGCATCACAAGGATTATATTAAGGAGTAATATATTAATTTTATAAGTTTTTTCAAATACTTATGGGAATATTTCTTAAATCGTATTTCATTATTTGGGGAAGTTCCTTTATGCAATGGTAATCCTGATTCTACATTTCATATATTTGGCTTTTGCTTTATACTTTGTTATCGTTGTACATTTATTATAATAGGTTTATTTTTAACAACAGTATTTATGAAAAAATTAGTATTTTATTCTAAATTAAAAGTAAAATACCAATTTATTATCCTTACTATATTAATCCTTTTCACCTTTATAGATGGAGTTTTACAATATTTTTTGGGGATAGAAAGTAATAATTTTAGGCGTATATTTACTGGATTTTTAGCAGGTGTCGGATTTGGATTTTTTGTAGAAACAGTTATGAATTTAGCAATGTCAAAAAAGAAAAAAATAACTAGGTGATATTTTATAATCACCTCTTTATTAAAATAATGAATAGAGTTTAAAAGAGAAGGTGATCATACATGAAATATTGTTCAAATTGTGGCCATGAAGTTGAATCGAATGCAATATATTGCCCGATATGCGGGTGGTGTTTTGCGGGTGATAGCATCCCAACAAATTATCAACCTCAGTATTATAATATGGATGCTCCAAGTGTGGGATATGGCATTTTATGTTTCTTTTTTCCAGTAGTTGGATTAGTTTTGTATTTGGTTTGGAAAGATCAATACCCTCAAAGAGCAAAATCATGTGGAATAGGGGCTTTAGTTAGTGTCATATTAACTGTTTTAATATATGTTTGTTATTTTATTGTGGCGATTATCGCAATATCGTCTGGAGTATAAATTTTTTAAAAGAGAAGAAAAAATCTTTTCTTTTTTTTTATTGAATTATTACAAATACAAATAATATTAATATCTTAAATAATTGAGGGCCTTATGAAAATTCTTATTTTTCAAAAAGAATGTCTAATCTATGAATTAAATCAGATTGCAAAAGAAATGAATATCGTTTTGATATATACAAAGAATGTTGAGGAAGCTTATAAGATTTGGAAAAATCAAAAAATTCATTTTATTATTATCGATAATGAAAATTATCATGAATCTAGCTCTTTAATAACAACGATAAGAGAAACTGAAACTGATGATTATACATTGATCATGGCTTTGGCGAATGAAGAAAGTGTAGAAAAGTACCTTGACTTTGGAGTAGATGATTTTTTAATAAAGCCAATAAAAAAGTTGGATTTTGAAAATAGAATTAGAAATAATTTAAGGATTATTAAGTTATATCAAAAACAAAAAATCATCTACTATTTAGCAACAATTACCCAAACAAATGATGTTGATTTAAGTATGCATATTAATAGAGTAAAAAAATATTGTAAAATTTTAGCCTCTGCTCTAAGTAAAAACCCAAAGTATAATCATGTTATAACTGATGATTTTATTGAAAATTTAAAGATATCAAGTGTTTTACACGATATCGGCAAAATAGCAATTAGTGATAAGTTACTCAATAAAAAAGGTGCCTTTTCTCAAAAAGAATATGAAGAGATAAAGAAACACCCAGAAATTGGTTATGATATTATTTCTTTGATTCATAACAGGCATCCCGATAATGATTTTTTATCTACTTGTATGCAAGTAACCCGTTCGCATCATGAACGATATGACGGTAAGGGTTACCCTGATGGATTAAAGGGCGAAGCTATACCTTTATCTGCAAGAATATTGGCTGTGGCTGATGTTTATGATGCATTAACCAGTCAAAGAATATATAAAGATAAAATGTCTCATGAAGAAGCAAAACAAATGATAATTGAAGGCAAGGGAGCACATTTTGATCCTGAAATTGTTGATGCATTTTTAGAAAATGAAAGAAAATTTATTAATATTGAGAGTAATATAACACCATTTCATTGATTGGTGTTTTTAATTGATTTTATTATAAGTTATGGCCAAAACAAAAAAATTTAGTTGACATATCTTTTAAAAATGTATATAATATCGTATGACCAAAAATAAAAAAGCAGTCACAGAGGTGAAGACTATGCCAAAACCATTTTCTGAACAACAGAAAAAAATAATTAAGGATAATTTAATTGCAACAGCAACAAAATTAATGAGTCAAAGTCCAATTAGAAAGATTAGTGTGGACACGTTAGTGAGAGAAGTTGGTATATCAAAAGGAGCTTTTTATCTTTTTTATGAAAATAAAGAGCAATTATTCTTTGATTGTATAATGGAAATACATCAAGAGATTGAAATGAAAACTTTTAATCAAATTCAATCTATTACAAAAAACTCGAAGCAATCATTTAAAGAACTGATTTTAACAATGATTTTTGAAGTAGAAAAAGCCCCATGGTTACTAAACTTAAATAGTGAATTTCTCTCAGACTTAATGAAAAATATTCCAAAAGAAAAAATTGAACTGCATATACAAAAGGATAATTTAATTAATAAACAAGTTTTGGAATATTTTGGGTTGGTTAATAAAGATATTGAATTAATCAGTGGTGCGTTAAGAGCAATTTTTTTGCTCTTATTACATAAACAAGAAATCGGGGATATCTTCCCTGCCGTTTTAAATTTTAATTTAGATGCAATTATAAATCATATATTTAAGGAGTAAGATGATGATAACTATTAATAATTTAACTTTTTCATATTCAAAAAAGGTTACTTTTATTGAAAATATGAACTTTACTATTGAAAAGGGAGAAATTTTCGGACTTTTAGGCCCTTCAGGTGCCGGTAAGAGCACAATTCAAAAAATCTTAACAGGAAATATTCGTAATTATCAAGGAACAGTTAAGGTTTTGAATAATGAAGCTAGAAACTATTCTAATGATTTTTATAAAAATATTGGTGTTCAATTTGAAGTGCCCAATTTGTATTCAAAATATACAGCTTTGGAGAATCTAAACTATTTTAGTTCGCTTTATAACGTAGATATTTTAAATCCAGTTCAATTATTAGAACAGGTAGGTTTGGGTAAAGATATTAATAAAAATGTGAAGGATTTTTCAAAAGGAATGAAAACCAGATTGAATTTTATCAGGTCAATTTTACACAAACCTCAGATTTTGTTTTTGGATGAACCAACTTCTGGACTTGATCCAATTAATGCTAAGATTATTAAAGATATAATCCGTTCATTAAAAGAAAAAAGAACGACTATAATTCTAACAACTCATAATATGCATGATGTACAAGAACTTTGTGATCGCGTTGCTTTCATTAATCAAGGCCAAATTCTTGCTGTAGATTACTTAAATAATTTGATAAGCAAAAGTATAAATAATGATGTTTCTTATTCATATGAAGAAAACGAACGTGTACAAGAGGTTCAGACTATTTTAAAAGATTTAGATACTGAAGAATTTAGAAAGATAATAAGTGAAAAGAGATTAACATCAATCCATAGTAAAGAGATAACTTTAAATGATTTATTTATTAGTTTAGCTGGAAGGAGTTTACATGAATCTAATTAAAAATATTAAAAATGATATATTGTTTTTATATAAGTATAAGTTATTTCATGTATTGTTATTTATTATAATTTTTTATGCTTTCATTCTTTTTATATTAGAGGGATTAGCATATCAATATGCTAAATTATACATTTTACTCAGCGACCCAATCATTTTAGGATTCTTTTTTATCGGCGGTATTTTTTTGATTGAAAAAAATGAAGGTATCATAAAGTACATCTTTATAACAACAACGAAACCATTTTTATATTTACTGTCAAAATCGATTGTTTTAGCGATTACCGGAACAATTGTAGCGATAGCTATTAGTATAATTAAAACAAATGATTTGAAAATATTGATTTTATTAACAGTATTTGTTGCGAATATTTTTATGACTCTTTTTGGGCAACTTGTAGCATTGAAATCAAAAACAGTAAATGATTACTTAGGATATGGTATGATTGCGATGATGATATTGATAGTTCCGTTTTTCTTAGCGATAATATTTGATAAAATATTAATTTTAGAATATAATCCATTATCCATTATTTGTAATATTTTTCTTGATTTATTTGTGGATTCATACCAAAACTTTTTAATTAATTTTATAATTTTAATAATATTTACAATAATTTTATTCTATATTGTTAATAAAATGTTTAAAAAAATACTATATGAGGGAAAATTATGAAAATCTTTTTAAAAAATACATTTGATTTAATCAAAAAGGACAGTATGGTTTTGTTATTATTGATTAGTCCATTATTAATTGCGCTTTTAATGAAATATGGATCAATTATTTTAAATAATATCCTTTTTGACCATTATCATTTTGACTTAAGAGTTTATTATTTATACATTGACGGGTTTATATTTTTTATGAGTGGAATGATTTATGGTTTAGTAATTGCTTTTTTAATTATTGATGAAATCGATGATGGTGTAGTATCTTATTATAATATCACACCTATTGGTGGAAAAAAGTATCTTCAAGTAAGATTTTTATTGCCGTTGCTTTTTTTGTTAATCTTATTTTCAATTATTAGTGTTTTTTTAACCTTAATGCGATATGATTTACTTAAATTAATAAGTATTTGGGTATTCAGTATTTCCCAAATGTATTTAACTGGATTAATTGTCATTAATTTAGCAAACAACAAACTAGAAGCTTTGGTAGTATCCAAAATGTTAGGATTACAAATTATTCCATTTATATTATCAATCTTCGAGAAAAGTAATTTTCGTTATTTCTTTTCATTTCTTCCAAGCCTATTTTTAGGGTTAGCATTTGAGCGGAATTTCTATTTTAATATTCTATTATCTATTTTGATATCAATAGTTATGATATGTATTTTTAAATTAAGATTTCAAAAGAAATTATATACACTTACATGAATAATCTTTATTTAATATCTTAAATATGATAAGATATATAATAGCGAAATATATTGAATTTCCATCTATTTTCTTTATAATATAAAAAAAGTAAAAAAATTTGGCAAAAAAACTAAAAAAAACTTGTCTTATCTTATGAAGGGGTAAATGGCATTCATTTAGAAAAGGATGAAGATTCATGAATGTTAAACCTAAAGTAATTGAGAGCCTCAGGCTAAAAAATGAGGATGCTTTCAATGAAGTGTATTATTCATATCATAAACTAATCTATTTTATTATTTATCAGATGGTAAAAAACAAAGAAATGGCTGAGGAATTAATGCAGGATGCATTTGTTAGAATGTATCAGAACATTCATCAATTGAATGATTCAACAAAATTCCACTATTGGTTTATAAGATTGTCAAAAAACTTAACAATTAATCAATTAAAGAAAGAAAAACATGTTGTTGAATTAAATGAAGAAATTCTTGATGAATTTACTGATGTAAATTACAATGTTCAACCATTATTTTTTGACTTTAATGATTGTTTGGATGGATTTGAAAACAGCATAATAACACTGAAATTTGTCTATGATCTTTCTTTTCAACAGATTTCTACTGAATTGGGTAAAAGTACAAGTGTTATTACCAAAACGTATTATAATGCACTTAAGAAACTTAAAAAACAGTATAAGGGGAAAATTTAATATGTTATTAAACAAAATCAAAAAGAGTTACAAAAACGAATTTGAGAAAAACTTTCAAGTTCCAGATGTTCTAGACAAAATCAAGGGGAAACTAGAATTTAATTCAGGATGTCCAAAGGATAAAAAAAAGAATTTATTGTTATCTATAGTTTATTTAAACCTATCGATTATCTCTATTATTGCATTATTCGCAATTATTAATGTAATGAATGTTTTCATAAGATTAAATCTGAACTATGAATATGATGAGGTACGTTATGCTCATGAAATTGTTACAGTAAGTATTTTAAGTCTTTTGATTGTAGGGTTATTTCTTATAACTAAAATTATTAGTAAAAAAGAAAATGAAAAAAATAAAAAATAAAAGAGGTGAAGTAATGAAAAGATATTTAATTATCGCATTATGTCTATTTTGTGTTGTACTATTAACTTCTTCGATTGAAGTTAATGCAAGCAATGTAAATGATGAATTTGATACACCATTTACAGACCAATATCTTGAAAAGGTTGATAATAGTTCTAAAAAGAATAAAGTTCTTTTAAAAGCAATTGAAAAACAAGATAAAGTAAATAATAGAAGAATTTATGATGAAGGATATTCGGGTTCCTTTATTGACGAAGAAGGAAACTTAAATATCGGTTATACTGATTCTCAAGCTGCTGAAGAATATTCTGCAATTTTAAGTTCAGAAATTGATATCAAGAGTGTTAATGAATCGAAGGTAATTTTCTGTCAACAAGCATATTCATATAATGAATTAAAGGAAATTCATGATTTTTTAATTGATTATTTATCTGAACTTAATATTACTCAAATTGGAATTAAGCAAAGTGAAAATTTACTACATATCTACATTGTTGAAAATGCTGATCGTGCCAAAATTATCACATTTACTAGAGAACACATACCAACATTTACTCCTAACAAAGTGAAATTTATTGTTGAAGAGAAATTGCAGTATACCGCTAATGTATATGCCTTTCCTGGTACAGAAACATATTATCGGTATGGACTTTGGAACTTAAATAAACAGTCAATGACAGTCGCTTATAATGCAAAAGATTTAGTTTCAAATAGATATGGAATTGTTACTGCATCACATTCAGCTACAGAAGGCTATATGATGAAAAATGAAAATGGGGAAGATATTGGTACAGTCAATAAGCGGGTCTCTAGTGAATCGTTAGATGCTGTATTTATACCTTTTGAAAGCACATCTAAAATAACATGGATTCCTTCATATCAAGTAAAATATAAGGTTAACTCAACCACTTATTATGCAAGTATGACATTAGTTGCTCAAGAAAGTGACATTATTGAAGGAGTGCCAATATGTAAAGTCGGATATAGATCAGGTTTAGTTACAGGATGTATTATTTATGCAAGTTGTACTGCTCAAGTAGAAAATAAATTATTTACTAATCTTATAAAATATTCTGGCTATACAATTACCGGTGATAGTGGTGGTCCAGTATGGATTCCTTCAAGTTATGCTTATACAAATAAACTGATGGCGCTTAATATTGGTGCAACCGTGGATAATGCATATGGCGTTGGCTGCAGAATATATTTAGTTAATCAAACATTAAATATTCAACCTGTTTTATCAACAACTTACTAAATATCAAGGGG
>OBJA01000969.1_pt1 | contig 21834 bp, 20 predicted proteins | sample 1519751 | NCBI WGS metagenome assembly OBJA01 (sample SAMEA3881238, study PRJEB22517) | soil metagenome | biome: lake sediment; feature: soda lake sediment; material: sediment, water from around vicinity | place: India | collected 2013-12-23 | depth 3 m
CGCGCTTGAAGTAGTCGCCGAAGCTGAAGTTGCCCAGCATCTCGAAGAAGGTGTGATGGCGCGCGGTATAGCCGACGTTTTCCAGGTCGTTGTGCTTGCCGCCGGCGCGCACACAGCGCTGGCTGGACACGGCGCGGCTGTAGGGACGTGGCTCCTTGCCCAGGAACACGTCCTTGAACTGCACCATGCCGGCATTGGTGAACAGCAGGGTGGGGTCGTCCGCCGGCACCAGGGGGCTGGAGGGCACCACCTCGTGGCCGCGCTCGCGGAAGAAATCCAGGAATTGTTGCCGCAGGGCTTTGCTGGTGGACATAGGATCAGGGTCGGGTTCGTTCAGCCAAAGCTCAATCCTACCATTGGCGGCACAGGTATAAACAGGTGTAAACCCGATGATTTTCTCAGGGTGCCCGCAGCCGCGGGAGATCGGTCAATCCGCCTGCAGGGCCTGGCGGATCTGCTCCGGGCCGAAGCCGCGCTGCTGCAGGAAGCGGCTCTGGCGCGCCCGCTCCTTCAGGTCGGCGGGCGGCGGCGCACCGAACCGGCGCTCCCGCGCGGCGCGGGCCTGCTGCTGCCAGTCGGCGTCCAGTGCCTCCAGGGCCAGGGCAATGCCCCCGTCGTCGATACCCCGCTCGCGCAGTTCGGCGCGGATGCACAGGGGCCCGTAGCCGCGCTCGCTGCGGCTACGGGCATACTGCTCGGCAAAGCGCTCGTCGCTCAGCAGGCGCTCGGCTGCCAGTTCATCCAGCACCTGTTCCAGGTCCGCGCCCGCCATGCCCCGCTGGCGCAGCTTGCGCGCCAGCTCCAGGCGGCTGTGCTCGCGCCGGGCCAGCAGGGCCAGGGCGCGGACGCGGATGTCCGCCGGGCTGAAGTCAGCGTCCGCGTCCATGGCCCTACGGGGCCTAGGCCTCTTCCAGCTCCGCCAGATTCTCGTCGTCGGCCGCCGCGGCCGGGCGCGGCTTCACCAGCAACTCGGCGCGCAGCTGGGTCTCGATGGCCTGGGCGGTGTCCGGGTTGTCGCGCAGGAACTGGCGCACGTTCTCCTTGCCCTGGCCGATGCGGTCGCCCTGGTAGCTGTACCAGGCGCCGGCCTTGTCGATGAGCCCGTGCTTGACGCCCAGCTCAATGATCTCGCCCTCGCGGGAGATGCCCTCGCCGTAGAGGATCTCGAACTCGGCCTGGCGGAAGGGCGGTGCCACCTTGTTCTTGACCACCTTGACGCGGGTCTCGTTGCCCACCACCTCGTCGCCCTTCTTGATGGCGCCGATGCGGCGGATGTCGAGGCGCACGGAGGCATAGAACTTGAGGGCGTTGCCACCGGTGGTGGTCTCCGGGCTGCCGAACATGACGCCGATCTTCATGCGGATCTGGTTGATGAAGATCACCAGGGTGTTGGAGCGCTTGATGTTGGCGGTGAGCTTGCGCAGCGCCTGGGACATGAGGCGGGCATGCAGGCCCATGTGGGAGTCGCCCATCTCCCCCTCGATCTCCGCCTTCGGGGTGAGTGCCGCCACCGAGTCCACCACCACGATGTCTACGGCGCCGGAGCGCACCAGCATGTCGGCGATCTCCAGGGCCTGCTCGCCAGTGTCGGGCTGCGACACCAGCAGGTCGTCCACGTTGACGCCCAGCTTCTCGGCATAACTGGGATCGAGGGCATGCTCGGCGTCTACGAAGGCGGCAGTGCCGCCGGCCTTCTGCGCCTCGGCGATGGCCTGCAGGGTCAGGGTGGTCTTGCCGGAGGATTCCGGACCGTAGATCTCGATGACCCGGCCACGGGGATAACCGCCCACGCCGAGCGCCACGTCCAAGGCCAGGGAACCGCTGGACACCACCTCCACGTCGCGGGCGGCCACGTCGCCCATGCGCATCACGGCGCCCTTGCCGAACTGCTTTTCGATCTGGCCGAGGGCCGCACCGAGGGCCTTGCGTTTGTTGTCATCCATCTTGATTCTCCCCTTCGTTCGGTTGTCGCCGGGGGCATCCCTGCCCCGGCACGTGGTAGTCGGCTGCGATTATCCCACAGCTGCTCTGCTATTGAGCCCTGCCTGCACTAATGTATTTCCTGTAGGAGCGGCGCCAGCCGCGACAGGCGGCTGGCGCCGCTCCTACGGGCGACACAGGGTCCATCATGTCCTCCTCGACAAGACCTGCCCGGGTCCCGGTCGCCCGGGCCGCGGACTGGGTAAATATACAGTAGTCAGCAAAGCCCTGACAAGGGGCGGTCGATCAGGTCGCCAGGGGCCAGCGCCGGAGCACCTGGTAGCAGGGTCCGGCGGGGGTGGTCAGGGATTCCACCAGCACAAAATCCCGTACCGGCCAGTGCAGCGGGGGCACGGCCACGGCGGGAAATCGCCCCTTCAGCTTGCGGGCCAGGGTCACGTGGGGCTGGTAGGCACGTGCCTCGGGGCGATAGCCGCAGGGTCGCAGGGCCTGCTGCAGGTCCCCGGCCAGCTGCCCCAGGGCCGACGGGATTACGGACGGGGCCAGCCAGAGGATGCCGGGCCCGGGCCAGGCGCCGATGCGGTCCAGTGCCAGTTCGAAGGGTGCGCCTGTCACCGTCGCCGCGGCCTGCTCCAGGCAGGCACGGGTCGCGGCCGTGACCGGGCCCACGAAGGCCAGGGTGATATGCAGGTTGCCGGCCGGCAACGCCCGCGCCCGGGGCGGCACATGGGCGCGGGCCAGGGCAGCCAGTGCAAGAGTCAGTGCATCGGGGGGCCAGAGGGCGAAGAACAGGCGCTGGCGCGCCTCCTCGGTGGCCGGTTCAGCGGTCGAGGACATCCAGCACCCCCTGCAGGGCGCGGGCCACGGCCTGGGCGCGCACGGCCTCCCGGTCGCCGGGGAGCCGCTCGCTGGCGGCGCGCAGGCGTCCGTCCCGGGTCGCCCAGCCGAAGCACACCAGCCCCACGGGCTTGTCCGCTGTGCCGCCCCCCGGGCCGGCGATGCCGCTGATGGCCAGGGCCACGTCCGCGCCGCTGCGCGCCAGGGCGCCCGCGGCCATCTCCGTCACTGTCGCCTCGCTCACCGCCCCCTGCTCCTGCAGGGTCTGCGCGCGCACGCCCAGCAGCTGCTCCTTGGCGACGTTGCTGTAGGTGACGAAGCCCATGTCGAACCAGGCGGAGCTGCCGGGGACGCCGGTGACCTCCTTCGCCACCCAGCCGCCGGTGCAGGATTCGGCCGTGGCCAGGCGCCACCCCAGCCGCTGCAGCCGGTCTCCCACCTGTGCGGCCAGTGTCTGCAGATCGGGGGCCATGAACGGGGGCGCCGGGCTCAGCGCATCTCCAGGATGCTCATGCCCACCTCGTAGCCGCCCTCGGCGGCGGGCAGCACCCGCACCACCTCCACCAGGGCATCCAGGGCCGGCACCAGTGCCAGCCGGGGTTCGATATGCAGTGCCAGGCGCTGCCCGATGGCCGGTGCCTCATCGAACCGCACCATGGCGCCCGTGCTGCTCAGGTTCAGGCAACGGCCCTGGTACTGCCGGCCGCCTTCCTCGTCGCGCAGGGTCAGGTCGCAATCCACCGTCATGCGGATGAAATCGCGCTTCTCGTCATAGGTCCGGCTGGCCGTCGACATACTCACCCCTTTGGTTGGTTGGCTGCCGTCCACGCGGCCGGTTCAACCGCCTGGACGGGGCAGGGAACCCTGCCCCTGCCTTGGTACCAAACCCGCCCCCGGGGCGCAAGGCCCGGGGACGGACCATGGCCGGTGCGTCCCTGGCCTAGAGGTAGTACCCCGCCTCGCCGTGCAGCACCGTGTCGAGCCCCTCGGTTTCCTGGTCCGCGGTGACGCGCACGCCGACCAGCAGGTCCACCAGCTTGAGGATGATCCAGGTCATCAGCCCGGCCCACAGGAGGGTGGCCAGTACCCCGATGAGCTGCACCCCGAGCTGGGAGGCGATGGCCGCGGACAGGGTCTGTCCCTCGGCCAGCTCGCCGTTGCCCCCCAGGACGAAGGCGAACACCCCGACCGAAAGGGTGCCGAGGATGCCGCCCACACCATGCACGGGGAACACGTCCAGCGAGTCATCGATATGGAAACGGCGCTTGATGGCCTGGGTGGCGAAGTAGCACACCACCCCCGCCGTGAGGCCGATGATCAGGGCGCCGGCGGGACCCACGCTGCCCGAGGCCGGGGTGATGGTACCGAGGCCCGCCACCATGCCGGTGACGATGCCCAGCACACTCGGCTTGCGGTAGCGGATCCACTCCAGCGCCATCCAGGCCAGCGAACCGGCCGCCGCGCTGATGTGGGTCACCAGCATGGCCATGCCGGCATCCTGCCCGGCGGCCACGGCGCTGCCGGCATTGAAACCGAACCAGCCCACCCACAGCATGCCGGCGCCCGCCACGGTCATGGTCAGGTTGTGGGGCGGCATGGGGGTGTCGGGAAAGCCCTTGCGCTTGCCGAGATAGAGCGCCGCCACCAGCGCCGCGACACCGGCATTGACATGCACCACCGTGCCGCCGGCGAAATCGATCAGGCCCAGCTCGGCCAGCCAGCCGCCACCCCAGACCCAGTAGCAGGTGGGCAGGTAGACCAGGATGATCCAGGCAATGGAGAACAACAGCATGGCAGAGAACTTCATGCGTTCGGCAAAGCCGCCCACCACCAGCGCCGGGGTGATGATGGCGAAGGTCATCTGGAACATGATCCAGAGGGTCTCGGGGATGCTGCCGGCGAGGGAATCCCGCGTCACCCCCTGCAGGAAGGCCCGCTCGAGGCTGCCGATCCAGCTGCCGGGCTGGGCACCGCCGTGCAGCGCCAGGCTGTAGCCGAAGGCCACCCAGATCAGCGAGGCCACGCAGGCGATGGCGAAGCACTGCATCAGCACCGACAGTACGTTCCGGGCACGCACCAGGCCGGCATAGAACAGGGCCAGGCCCGGCAGGGTCATGAACAGCACCAGGGCCGTGGCGGTCAGCATCCAGGCGGTATCCCCCGTGTCGAGCCCGCTGTCGGCCAGCGCCACCCCCGGCAGCAGGGCGAATAGAAATCCAAACGGCTTGGGTGTGGCCTTGATCCAGGGCATCGGCGGTTTCTCCTGTTATGGTCTTTGGCATGCCCTGTACCCGGGCATGGTGGGCTCGCACGCAAGGGGCCTGCGGCAAAGGGCATGCATGGTGAGCAAGATTCGCACCACAAAGGGGAGTCACAGGGAAATCAAGAGGCTGGCCGCATCGCTACGGTGCACGGAAAGATGCGTATGCACGAAACGAGTGCACGGTCGGATGGCATGGCACCGGTCTGGTGCAGGGTGCCCACCCGGGGTGCCGCCGTGGCGGTAGCAAACCCCCGGGGCCGCCGCAAGGCTTACCCCTCCCTGCCGCATTGGGTAGACTGCCCGGCCATGGCCACCCCGTCCGCCAACGCCGCCCACACCCCCATGATGCAGCAGTACCTGCGCATCAAGGCGGCGCACCCCGACATCCTGCTGTTCTACCGCATGGGGGACTTCTACGAGCTGTTCCACGACGACGCGCGCCGCGCCGCCGGGCTGCTCGACATCACCCTCACCAGCCGCGGCCAGTCCGCCGGCGAGCCCATCGCCATGGCCGGCGTGCCGGTGCACGCCGCCGAGTCCTACCTGGCGCGGCTGGTGAAACTGGGCGAGTCGGTGGCCATCTGCGAACAGATCGGCGACCCGGCCACCAGCAAGGGTCCCGTGGAGCGCCAGGTGGTGCGCATCGTCACCCCCGGCACCCTCACCGACGAGGCCCTGCTGGGGGAACGGGAGGAACAGCTGCTGGCGGCACTGCACCCCGGCGTTGACGGTGCCTTCGGTCTGGCCGTGCTGGATCTGGCCGGCGGCCGTTTCAGCATCCAGGAGGGCCGCGGCGAGGAGGCCCTGCTGGCGGAGCTGGAACGGCTGCGCCCGGTGGAGCTGCTGCTGCCCGAGGACCAGGATCCGCCCGGCAGCTGGCGCCGCCTGCCCGGCCTGCGCCACCGCGCCCCCTGGCATTTCGACGCGGAAACGGCACGCCGCGAACTGTGCGCCCAGTTCGGCACCCACGACCTGGCCGGCTTCGGCGTCGAGGAACTGGAGCTGGCCATCGGCGCCGCCGGCTGCCTGCTGCAGTACGTGAAGGACACCCAGCGCTCCGCCCTGCCCCACCTGCGCGGCCTGGGCGTGGAGCGGCGCGAGGACAGCGTCCTGATCGATGCCGCCACGCGCCGCAACCTGGAGCTGGAACACTCCCTGTCCGGCCAGCACGAACACACCCTCATGGGGGTCATGGACCGCAGCGTCACCGCCATGGGCGGGCGCCTGCTGCGCCGCTGGCTGCATCGCCCGCTGCGCGACCGGGAACTGCTGCACCGCCGCCACCAGTGCGTGGCCGCCCTGCTGGAGAATCGCCTGTTCGAGGACCTGCGCGCCCTGCTGCGCGGCAGTGCCGACCTGGAACGCATCCTCACCCGCGTCGCCCTCGGTTCCGCGCGACCGCGCGACCTCACCGGCCTGCGGTCCACCCTGGGCCGGCTGCCCGGGCTACAGCAGCTGCTGGCCGGCGGCGACGACCCGCTGCTCTCGGCGCTGGCGCAGGACATCGGCCAGCATCCCGAGGTGTTCGACCTGCTGGACCGCGCCCTGCCCGAAGCGCCGCCGGTACTGCTGCGCGACGGCGGCGTCATCGCCCCCGGCTACGACGCCGAGCTGGACGAACTGCGCAACCTCGCCGAGCACGGTGACCAGTACCTGCTGGACATGGAGCGCCGCGAGCGCGAACGCACCGGCATCGCCAATCTCAGGATCAGCTACAACCGGGTGCATGGCTACTACATCGAGGTGAGCCGTGGCCAGGCCGGCAAGGTGCCGCTGGACTACCAGCGCCGCCAGACCCTGAAGGGCGCCGAGCGCTACATCACCCCGGAACTGAAGGCCCACGAGGACAAGGTGCTGAGCGCCCGCGCGCGCAGCCTGGCACGGGAAAAGCTGCTCTACGAGGAGCTGCTGCGCCAGCTGGCCGAATGGCACCAGCCCCTGGCCCACTGCGGCACGGCACTGGCGGAACTGGACGTGCTCGCCACCTTCGCCGAGCGCGCCCTCTCCCTCAACCTGAGCGCACCGGAGCTGGTGGACGAACCCGGCCTGTACATCGAGGGCGGCCGCCACCCGGTGGTGGAACAGGTGTCCGACGCGCCCTTCGTGCCCAACGACGTGCGCCTGCACGACGCGCGGCGCATGCTCATCATCACCGGCCCCAACATGGGCGGCAAGTCCACCTACATGCGCCAGACGGCCCTGATCGTGCTGCTGGCCCATGCCGGCAGCTTCGTGCCGGCGCGGCGTGCGCGTCTTGGACCGGTGGACCGCATCTTCACCCGCATCGGCGCCGCCGACGACCTCGCCTCGGGGCGCTCCACCTTCATGGTGGAGATGACCGAGACCGCCAACATCCTCCACAACGCCACCGACCAGAGCCTGGTGCTGATGGACGAGATCGGCCGCGGCACCAGCACCTACGACGGCCTGTCCCTGGCCTGGGCAGTGGCGGTGGACCTGGCGGTGCGCCTGCGCGCCTTCACCCTGTTCGCCACCCATTACTTCGAGCTGACGCGCCTGCCGGACTACTACGAGGACATCGCCAACCTGCATCTCGATGCCGTGGAGCATGGCGAGCGCATCGTGTTCCTGCACGCCGTCAAGGAAGGCCCCGCCGACCGCAGCTACGGCCTGCAGGTAGCGGCCCTGGCCGGTGTGCCCAGGGCCGTGCTGGAGCAGGCCCGCAGCCGACTGCAGGAGCTGGAACAGCAGACCCGGGAACGGGCCACCGCCCCCCAGCAGCAGATCGACCTGTTCCAGCCCCCCCAGGACCACCCCCTGTGCGATGCCCTGCAGGGCATCGATCCCGAGCAGCTCAGCCCGCGCCAGGCCCTGGACATCCTCTTCAAGCTCAAGGAACTGGCGGGCTGATCCGCCGGAATCCCGGCGCATTCCCCCCCCACCCGCACCCAAGATCGCGCCGAGGCGTGATTTCTATCTATTTATTTCAGTTACTTACAAAACCATCCTGCAGTGGCATCCAATTTGCTTCTGCCAGGACAGGTGGTGCCGTTCCGGCGGGTCGCGGGTTGCCCGCGGCACGCGCCGACCGGCAGCAAACCGCTATCTCAGGCTTGTAAGGAAACCCATGCGCATCGAAAACATCTCACTGAAAACCGTCGCCATCACCATCCTGCTCGGCCTTGGTCTGCTGTCCGTCATCCTCACCTACTTCACCGGCCAGCAGTTTCGGGGGGCCTCCCTGGATGCCCAGACCCGCACCCTGTCGCGGGTCATCGATGTCACCAGCGACAGCCTGCTGTCGGGGCTGCAGCTGGAGGCCATGGCCCTGGGCCTGGAGATCCAGTCCTACCGCCTCGACGACCTGATCCGCGAACTGATGCGCACACCGGGCGACCCCGAACTGCAGCAGCAGGTGCGGCTGGAATTCGAGGATGTATTCGCGGTGCAGGAGTCCGCGGCCATGCCCCTGGGCCTGCGCAACCTGCGCCTCTACGATCTGGATTTGAACCTGGTGCTGGAAAGCGGCCTGCCACGGCAGGACCTGCCCAAGCAGCTGGCCGGCTTCCTGTTCGAGCAGGCCCGGGGACGGGCAGGCCAGGATCGCCTGCAGGTTCTGGGCGGACTGTGGGACTCGGAGCGGGGCCCGCGCCACTCGGTACTGGTGCCCGTGGGCAGCCCCCAGCCCCATGCCTACCTGGAACTGGTGACCGATCCCGTGGGCAGCCTGCAGACCACCGAGAATGCCGTCCGCGCCCCGCTGCAGATCGCCGCGGCCAGTGGTGAGGTGCTGTACCGCTCCGACCAGTGGCATGAGGGCACGGAAACCACCCTCCCGGTGCAGTTCGAGATCCCCGCCGCCGATGGCGAGCCGGTGCTGCAGCTGACCCTGCTCGAGGACATCAGCGACCTGCTGGAGGTCTCCGAGCGCACCCAGTGGTCCTCGACCCTGGCCTTCGTGGGCATCACCCTCGTCGCGCTGTTCATCGCCGTGGTCATGCTCAGTCGCTTCATCTTCGCCCCCCTCGACCACCTGTCCCGCAACATGGCAAGGATCGGCCAGGGCGACTACAGCGGCGCGGTCGATACCCATGCCCTGCGGGAACTGCACCTGCTGGCCACGGGCTTCAACAGCCTGTCACGCACCGTGCAGGAGACCGTGGAACGCGAGCGCCAGGCCGCCGAGGACATACGCGGCAAGGTGGAGCTGATCCAGGACGTGGTGGATATGGCCGCCAATGGCGACCTCACCGGACAGATCATGGTGTACCGCGACCAGGACGTGATCTCCGAGCTGGCCACCGGCATCCAGAAGATGATCGACAGCCTCAATGCCCTGGTATCGCGCATCCAGCAGTCCGGCATCCAGGTGACCTCCTCCGCCACGGAGATCGCCGCCACCTCCAAGCAGCAGGAGGCCACCGCCACGGAACAGGCCGCCACCACCAACGAGATCAAGACCACGGTCACGGAGATCTCGGCCACCTCCAAGGAACTGGTGCAGACCATGAACGAGGTCACCGACGTGGCCTGGAAGACCTCGGAGGGTGCCAACCAGGGGCGTCGCTCCCTGCAGCGCATGGAGCAGACCATGCGCCACATGATGGAGGCCACCGCGGCCATCAGCGCCAAGCTGGCGGTACTGAGCGAGAAGGCCGGCAACATCAACACCGTGGTCACCACCATCACCAAGGTGGCGGACCAGACCAACCTGCTGTCCCTCAACGCCGCCATCGAGGCGGAGAAGGCCGGCGAGTACGGGGTCGGCTTCGCCGTGGTGGCCACCGAGATCCGGCGCCTCGCCGACCAGACCGCCGTGGCCACCTGGGACATCGAACAGATGGTGAAGGAGATGCAGTCCGCCGTCTCCGCGGGCGTCATGGGCATGGAGAAGTTTTCCGAGGAGGTGCGCCGCGGCGTCAGCGACGTGGACGAGGTGGGCGGCCAGCTCGGCCATATCATCGAGCAGGTGGAAACCCTCATCCCGCGCTTCGAGGAGGTGCACGAAGGCATGCAGGCCCAGGCCCAGGCCGGCCAGCAGATCCGCGACGCCATGGTGCAACTGAGTGAATCCGCCTCCCAGACGGCGGAATCCCTGCGCCAGTCCAACGGTGCCATCCAGCAACTGAACGATGCCGCCCGCAGCCTGCAGGGCGCGGCCGCCAACTTCAAGGTCAGCGACTGACCGGGGCCGCCGCATGCTGTTGCTGGTGTTTCAGCTTGGCCCGAGCCGCTTCGCCCTGGAGGTACAGGCGATCCGCGAGGTGGCGCCCTATGCCCGGCTGGAGCCCATCGCCCATGCCCCGGACTACGTGGCCGGCCTGTTCGACTTCCGCGGGGAACTGGTGCCGGTGATCGACCTGCGCCGCCTGGTGGAGGGGCAGGCCTGCAGGCCGCACATGACCAGCCGCATCATGCTGGTGGACTATCCCCTGCCCACCGGCGGGCGGCGCCTGCTCGGTCTGCTGGCCGAACAGGTCACCGAGACCCTCAAGCTCGACCCGGAACGCTTCACCAGCGCCGGGGTGCGGATCGAGGACACGCTCTACCTCGGGGATATCGCCCGCGATGAACAGGGCATGATCCACCTGCTGCGCCCGGAACAGCTGCTGTCCCCCGCCGTGTGCGATCTGCTGTTTGCAGCGGAGTCCGCCTGATGTCCCTGGCCGCCATCGAGCAACTGCTCAAGCAGACCATGGGACTGGACATCCATACCATGGGGGAATCCAGCATCCTGCGTGCCGTTCAGCGGCGCCAGGAACAGCTGGGCCAGGGCGGCAACCTGGAGGTGTATTGCCAGGCCCTGCGCCATTCGCAAGCCGAACTGGATGCCCTGATCGAGGAGATCGTGGTGCCGGAGACCTGGTTCTTCCGGGACCAGCGGCCCTTCGAGGCCTTCAGGCGCCTGGTCCGGGAGGAATGGCTGCCGCAGCACGACGGCCAGACGCTGCGCATCCTCAGCCTGCCCTGCTCCACCGGCGAGGAACCCTACTCCATCGCCATGGCCCTGCACGACATCGGGTTTCCGTTCACCCAGGCCCGTATCGATGCCGTGGACATCAGCACCCGCAACCTGGCGCGGGCGCAGCGTGCCCGCTATCGCAACAACTCCTTCCGGGGCCAGGACCTGGCCTTCCGGCAACGCTATTTCACCCCGGTCGAGGATGAGTACCAGCTCGACGAGCAGATCCGCCAACAGGTGCATTTCCAGCGCGGCAACCTGCTCAGCCCGATATTCCTGCAGGGAACGGATCCCTATGACGTGGTGTTCTGCCGCAACCTGCTCATCTACTTCGACCGCGCCACCCAGGAACAGGCCCTGCAGGTACTGCGCCGGCTGCTGAAGGACAGTGGCGTGCTGTTCATCGGCCATGCCGAGGCCGGCCTGTTCCTGGACAGCTGGCAGGCCTCCAGCCGCTACCCCAGCGCCTTTGCCTTTCGCAAGCGCACCGATGAACGGCGCAGCAGGGAACGACCCGACCCGGCCTTGCCACGGAAAAAAAAGGCGCAATGCACCCCGGGCCATGCCCCTGGGCGCAGCACCGCCCTGCCCGTGCGCGCCCCGCGCTCCACGGCCGCGGCCGCGGCCGCGGCGCCGGCCCCTGCCAGCAACCTGCAGGATGCCCTGCAGCTCGCCAACCAGGGACACCTGGCCGAGGCGGCCGATCTCTGCGAGCGACACCTGCAGGCCCAGGGCCCCTCGGCCGAGGCCTTCCACCTGCTCGGGCTGGTGCGCGAGGCGACGGGCCAGTCGACGGAGGCCGAGGCCTTCTGGCGCAAGGCCCTGTATCTCGACCCCCATCACCTGGAGGCCCTGACCCACCTGGCCCTGCTGTGCGAACGGCGCGGCGACCGGCGGGAGGCACAATTGCTGCGCCAACGCACCGAACGTGCGACGACCCAGGCGCGGGATGACAGGACATGAGCACGAACATGGAAACCCAGGACCTCGCCCTGGTGGACTGCTGGAACCGGATCGGAGTCTGGGCCGCCTCCGGCCCCAGCTGTGAGTCCCTGCAGCAGGTCACCCATTGCCGCAACTGCGAACGCTATTCGGCGGCCGGACGGCGCATCCTCGACCGCCCCATGCCGGAGGGCTACCAGGAGGAGTGGAGCCAGGTCTATGGCCGCCAACAGGAACGGCAGGCACCGCACACCCATTCCGCCGTGATCTTCCGCCTGGGCGATGACTGGCTGTCCCTGCCCAGTCACCTGGTGCGCGAGATCACCACCCTGAAACCCATCCACAGCCTGCCGCATCGCGGCCGTGGCCTGCTGCGCGGCCTGGTGAACATCCGCGGAGAACTGCGTATCTGCATTTCCCTCGGGAACCTGCTGGGACTGCACCAGGGCGAACTCACCAGCCGTGACCTGGGCTATGACGTATTCGCACGCATGATGCTCATCGACCGGGACGGGGAGCAGTTCGTGTTTCCCGTCACCGAGGTGCAGGGTACGCATCGTTTCAGCAGCCAGGAACTGCACGCCGTCCCGACCACCATCGGCAAGGCCAAGGCCACCTACACCCGGCACATCCTGAAATGGAAGGAGCGCAACGTCGCCTGCCTCGACGAGGAATTGCTGCTCTATACCCTGAAAAAGGACCTGTCATGAGTCACGGCGAAGACAAGGGGCTGGGGCAGTTCTCCCTGCTGGAGCTGTTTCGCATCGAGGCGGAAACCCAGCTCCAGGCCCTGAGCGAAAACCTGCTGACACTGGAGCAGAATGGCGGCAACGGTGCGGCCTTGGAGGCCTGCATGCGCGCCGCCCATTCCCTCAAGGGCGCCTCGCGCATGGTGGACATCGAGGCCGGTGTGCGCATCAACCATGCCCTCGAGGATCTGTTCGTGGCCGCCCAGGAGGGCCGCCTGCAGCTGCAGGCAGGACACATCGACCACTGCCTGCGGGCCATCGACCTGCTGGGCGAGCTGTCCCGCCTCGATGAAGGCGAACTGACCACCTGGCAGTCCAGCCAGGAGGCGCGGATCCTCGCCCTCACCGAGGCCCTGCTGCCCGACGGCGGCGCGGAGCCTGCGTCCCACGAATCCGCGCAGCCACCCGCACCTGGCGCCGGTGACAGTACAGAGTTCAGCGCCAGTGGCGGCTTCACGGCCGACGAGGCCATGCTCGAACTGTTCCGCAGCGAGGTGGAGAACCAGGGCCAGGCGCTCAATGAAGGCCTGCTGCAGCTGGAGCAGAACCCCGGTGACAGCAGCCAGCTGGAGGCCCTGATGCGCGCCTCCCATTCCATCAAGGGTGCGGCACGAATGGTGGACGTGGAGTGTTGCGTGCGCATCGCCCATGTCATGGAGGACATCTTCGTGGCGGCCCAGGATGGCACACTGGCCCTGGATCCGGAACGGATCGACGTGCTGCTGCGCGGCGTGGACCTGGTCAGCCGTGTGGGGCGCATCCATACCGCGGAATCCGCGCAGTGGCTGCAGGACCAGGCACGGGAGATCAACGCCCTGTTGCACGACCTGCACCAGGTACGGGATGGCAGCAGCCCGGACGTCCCGGCAAGCCCGCCGGAACCACAGGCGGCCCGGCCCGCGCCTGCCCCGGAACAGGCCCCGGCACGCTCGGCCATGGACACCGCCATCCGCGTATCCCCGGAAAGCCTCAACCGGCTGATGGGCCTGGCCGGCGAGGTACGGGTGGAATCCCGCTGGCTGCGCCCCTTCGCCGAGGGCCTGGTGCAGGTCAAGCACCGCCAGGTGGAACTCATCTCCATCCTGGACCGCCTCGGCGAGGCGGTGAACAATCACCAGTCCGGTGAATACATCGCCCGCCTCGTCAGCGAGGCGCAACACAAGGCCGGCCAGTGCCGCCACCGCCTCTCCGACCGGCTGGGGGAACTGGAGGAATACGATCGACGCAGTCACAACCTCGCCGACCGTCTCAACCGCGAAGTGGTGGCCAGCCGCATGCGGCCCTTCGGTGACGGCGTGCAGGGCTTCCAGCGCATGGTGCGTGACCTGGCACGCAGCCTGGGGAAGGATGTACGACTGGTGATCGAGGGCCTCGCCACCCGGGTCGACCGGGACATCCTCAGCAAGATAGAGGCGCCGCTGAACCACCTGGTGCGCAATGCCATCGATCACGGGGTGGAAGACCCGGCGGAACGCCGCGCCGCCGGCAAGCCCGGGCAGGCCACCATCACCCTGGAGGCCGTGCACAGCGCCGGCATGCTCTCCATCACCGTGCGTGACGACGGACGCGGCATCGAGCCGGAGGCCCTGCGACGCAAGGTAGTGGAAAAAGGGCTCACCAGCGCCGACATGGCCGCGCATCTCTCCGAGGCGGAACTGATGGAGTTCCTGTTCCTGCCCGGCTTCTCCACCCGCGACCAGGTCACCGAGATCTCCGGCCGCGGGGTGGGCCTGGACGTGGTGCACAGTGCCGTTCAGGAAATGCGCGGTGTGGTGCGCGCCACCTCCACACCCGGCCGGGGCCTGCAATTCCACATGCAATTGCCCCTCACCCTGTCGGTGGTGCGTGCACTGCTGGTGGAGATCGGCGGCGAGCCCTATGCCTTCCCCCTGGCGCGCATCGACCGCACCCTGAAGATCCATCGCGACCATATCGAGACCATGGAGGGACGCCAGTATTTCACCCTCGGCAACCAGCACATCGGCATGCTGGCCGCCCACCAGGTGCTGGAACTGGCGGATAGCGAGCAGGACGACAGTGAGTTGCCCGTCGTGGTCGTAGGAGAGCGCGTGGACCGCTATGGACTGGTGGTGGATCGTTTCCTGGGCGAACGCAACCTGGTGGTCCAGACCCTGGATCCACGCCTGGGCAAGGTGCAGGACATCAGCGCGGCGGCCATCCTCGAGGACGGCTCGCCCTGCCTGATCCTCGACGTGGATGATCTCATCCGCAGCATCGACATCCTGATCGCCGGCGGCCGCCTCGACCGCCTCGGCGAACGCCACGTCGCGCAGCATGCACAGCGCGGCAAGCGCGTGCTGGTGGTGGATGACTCCATCACGGTGCGCGAGGTGGAGCGCAATATGCTGGCGTCCCGCGGCTACCTGGTGGATGTGGCCGTGGACGGCATGGACGGCTGGAATGCCGTGCGCACCGGGCACTACGACCTGGTGATCAGCGACGTGGACATGCCACGCATGAACGGTTTCGAGTTCGTCGCCCATATCAAGGACGACCCCGCCCTGAAGACGACCCCGGTGATGATCGTATCCTACAAGGATCGCGAGGAGGACCGCGCCCGCGGGCTGGAGGCCGGGGCCGACTACTACCTCACCAAGGGCAGTTTCCACGACGAAACCCTGCTGGACGCGGTGCTGGACCTGATCGGAGAGGCATAAGGGCCTGCAGAGGCCCGTAACACGGAGTGAGCAAGACAGGATGAGAATCGCCATCGTCAATGATTCCCAGATCGCCCTGGAGGCCCTGCGCCGGGTGATCGCCTCCGATCCCGGGCACGTGTTGGCCTGGACGGCGGAAAACGGCCGTGAGGCCGTGACCCGGGCCCTGGAGGACACCCCCGACATCATACTGATGGACCTGATCATGCCGGACATGGATGGCGTCGAGGCCACCCGCCGCATCATGGCCCACAGTCCCTGCGCCATCCTGGTGGTCACCGCCTCGGTCCGCGAGAACACCCCCAGGGTGTTCGAGGCCATGGGCGCCGGGGCCCTGGACGCCGTCAACACACCGGTGCTGGGCAGCTCCGGCAGCGGCGCGGGCCGGGATGCCCTGCTGGCCAAGCTGGATACCGTGAAGATGCTGCTGCGCGGCCAGGCGCGCATCAACGCCGCCCTGGGCAAGCCCACCCCCTGCAGCCATCACCACCCGGACCGGCAATTGATCGCCATCGGCGCCTCCACCGGCGGCCCGGCCGCCCTGGCGGAGGTGCTGGGTGCCCTGCCCGAGGACATCCCGGCGGCCATCGTGGTGATCCAGCACGTGGACGAACAATTCGTCGCCAGCTTCGCCGAATGGCTCGGCGGCCGCATCCGGCTGCCGGTACGCCTGGCACAGGAAGGTGACCTGCCCCGCCCCGGAACCGTGCTGGTCGCCGGCCGCCACGACCACCTGGTGCTGAAGGCCGACCAGCGGCTGGGGTACGACGCCGAGCCGGCGGACTATCCCTACCGGCCCTCGGTCAACGCCTTCTTCGCCAGCCTGGTGGCCCACTGGGAGGGCGCGGTGACCGGGGTGCTGCTCACCGGCATGGGACGCGACGGTGCCGAGGGGCTGCTGGCCCTGCGCGGCCAGGGCTGGCATACCCTGGCTCAAGATATGGCCACATCGGCCGTTTATGGTATGCCGAAAGCGGCCGCCGAACTGGATGCGGCGGTCGAGATACTACCGCTGGACGCGATTGGGGGTTCTATCGCAACACGGTACAAGAAACAATTGGTTGCGAACCAAGGGACATCATGACGGAAGGCGGGACAGCGGTGAATACCGAACATACACAGGGCTCCAACTGGGCGGTGGTGCTGCTCGTGGACGACCAGGCCATGGTCGCCGAGGGCATCCGCCGCATGCTGGAGAACGAGCCCGGCATCGAATTCCATTACTGCAGCGACCCCAAGACCGCCATCAACATGGCCGTGCAGGTCAAGGCCACCACGGTGTTGCAGGACCTGGTCATGCCCGACATCGACGGCATGACCCTGGTACGTTTCTACCGCGCCAATCCCCTGACCCGGGACATTCCCGTCATCGTGCTGTCCAGCAAGGACGACCCCAAGATCAAGAGCGATGCCTTCGCCAACGGCGCCACCGACTACCTGGTGAAGCTGCCGGAACCCATCGAACTCATCGCCCGCATCCGCGCCCATTCCAAGAGCTACCTGGCCCAGCGCGAACGCGACGAGGCCTATCATGCCCTGCGCGAGATGCAGGAACAGCTGCGCGAGATGAACGCCCAGCTGGCGCAGAGCAACCGTGAACTGCACCGCCTGTCCGCCCTGGATGGGCTCACCGGCATCGCCAACCGGCGCCAGTTCGACGAGGTGCTGGAGCGGGAATGGCAGCGATCGGTGCGCAACGATTCAGCCCTGTCGCTGATCCTGCTCGATATCGACTACTTCAAGCCCTTCAATGACCGCTATGGACACCAGGCGGGCGACGACTGCCTGCGCATGGTGGCACGCACCCTGGACCGGGTGGTGCAACGACCCACCGACCTGGTGGCGCGCTACGGCGGCGAAGAGTTCGTGGTCGTGCTGCCGGACACGGACCAGGCGGGGGCGGAAGCGGTCGCCCGGGAACTGCTCAAGGAAGTGCGCGACCTCGGCATCGCCCACGATGCCTCCAAGGCCGCCGATCACCTCACCCTGAGCATCGGCTGCGCCACCCGGTGCCCGGGACAGCAGGGCATGGCGGCCGACCTGGTGGCGGCCGCGGACCAGGCCCTGTACCTCGCCAAGGAGCGCGGCCGCAACCGGCTGGAGATCACCACCACGACGGCGCACAAGCCCCAGGCCCGCGCCGCGACCTGAAGCGGCATCACCGGCCTCGAAAAATTCCTCCCCACGTCCTATCATGTCCCCCTGACAGCGGCGCGCGATCCGCGGAGCGCCGGCCATGAAGGGAGCAAAATATGACTTTTGTAGTGGGCGAGAACTGCATCAAGTGCAAGTACACGGACTGCGTGGAAGTCTGTCCGGTGGACTGCTTCCATGAAGGCCCGAATTTCCTCGTCATCGATCCCGAGGAATGCATCGACTGCACCCTCTGCGAACCCGAGTGTCCCGCCGAGGCCATCTTCGCCGAGGATGACCTGCCCGCGGACCAGGAGCAATTCCTGGCCCTCAACGAGGAACTGGCGAAGGACTGGCCGGTGATCACCCAGAAGAAGGACGCGCCGCCGGACGCCGACGAATGGAACGGCAAGCCCGGCAAGCTGGACCTGCTGGAGCGCTAGGAAAATCCCCAGCCATTCCTTGCCGTGTCATTGCGAGCGAAGCGAAGCAATCTCCAGCCCATCATCCTGCCGTAGGGGGATTGCTTCGCTTCGCTCGCAATGACGGGTGATTGACCCGGGAAGCCTGCGCGACAACACCCGGCAGGCACCGTCGCCCTCAGGGCGCCGGGTTGGCCTCCAGCATGACGGCCATGCGCTCGGCCGGCACGTAGCCCGGCAGCACCCGGCCATCCTCGAACACGATGCTCGGCGTACCGCGCACCCCGATGCTCTGCCCCAGGGCCATGTGCCGCTGCACCGGGTTGGCGCATTTCTTCGGTGCCGGGTCCTGGCCGCGCTTGGCCCGGGTCAGGGCCTCGTTGCGATCCTCGGCACACCAGACCGACACCGCCTTGTCATAGGAAGGGGAATCGATCCCGCTACGCGGGAACATCAGGTAGCGGACCCGGATACCCTTGGCATGGTAGGCCGCCATCTCCTCGTGCAGCTTGCGGCAGTAGCCGCAATCGATATCGGTGAACACGGTGATGGTGTGGCGCGGCTGCTCGGGACTGAAGATCAGCATGTTTTCCTCGCCAACCTCGTCGATGGTCTTGCGCAGGGCCGCCTCGCGCTCCGGCTGGGTCAGGTTGCGGCCATTGGCCATGTCCACCATCTCCCCCTGCAGCATATAGCGGCCATCGGCGCTGACATAGAACACGTGGGGCCCGATGACCACCTCATAGAGGCCCTCGATGGCGGACGGCCGGACCCGGTCCGGCTGCACGTCGCCGAGGCTGGCCCGGATCGCCGCCTCGCCCTTGTCCGCATCCGCCAGCAGCGGGGCCGAGAGCATCCCCAGTCCGGCCAGCATTCCCAGGATCACTGCACGCTTCATCACGAATCACTCATGTTGCTGATAATAGGTAGTAAAGACCCCTGGTGAGACTGCGCCGGGGGCCTGAAGTTCGGCCACTGTAGCAGAAAGCTCAGCCGCGGGGGTGGTGGCGGGCATGCAACTGCTGGAGGCGTTCCCGCGCCACGTGGGTGTAGATCTGGGTGGTGGACAGGTCGCTGTGTCCCAGCAGCATCTGCACCACGCGCAGGTCGGCACCATGGTTCAGCAGGTGGGTGGCGAAGGCGTGGCGCAGGGTGTGGGGCGACAGGTGGCGCTGGATGCCGGCCGCGCGGGCATGGGCGCGGATCCGGTACCAGAAGGCCTGGCGCGTCATGCCCTCCCCGCGACGCGACAGGAACAGCCGCTCGTCCCCGGTGCCGGCGACCAGTGCCGGGCGAGCCTCCTCCGCGTAGCGCTGCAGCCACTGCAGCGCCTCTTCCCCCAGCGGCACCAGGCGCTCCTTGCTGCCCTTGCCCAGTACCCGCACCACGCCCTGGGCCAGGCTGACCTGGGCGGCACGCAGCTCCACCAGTTCGCTCACCCGCAGTCCGGTGGCATAGAGCAGTTCCAGCATGGCCCGGTCGCGCAGGCCCAGCGGCGTCGCCGGATCCGGGGCCTGCAGCAGGCGCTCCACTTCCTCTTCGCTCAGGGTCGCCGGCAAGGGCCGGCCCAGCTTGGGGGCCTCGATCAGGGCCGTGGGGTCCTCGCGCAACCGGCCCTCGCGCAACAGGTGGCGATAGAAGCGCCGCAGGCTGGACAGGCCGCGCGCCGCGCTGCGTGCCTTGGTGCCCGTGGCGTGGCGGTGGGCCAGGTAGCGCTGCAGGTCACCGCGGTCGGCCGCCAGCAGCTGGCTCCCCTGCCCCGCCAGCCAGCCGGCCAGGGCCAGCAGGTCCTGGCGATAGGCGCTCAGGGTGTTGCGGCTGAGGCCGCATTCCATCCACAGGGCGTCGAGGAAGCGGTCCACCAGGGCCTGCTCGGCCTCGGGCACGACACTGGCGGTGCGCAGGGTTTCAGGCACCGGCCAGGCCTCAGGGCATGATGAGTTCGATGCTGCCGGCCACCGTCACCCGCACCTCGGACTCCCCGGCCTGCACGGCGGGTGCCGCCATCTCCGCGCCGAGCGCCTGGGCACGCAGCACCGGCCCGGGGAAGTGGCCGCCGGTCTGGATGGAGGCATTCACCAGGCGATGGCCGGTGGCGCCCATGATGCGCTGCACGTTGCGTGCGCGCTCCTGGAAGGCCTCCAGGGCGGTCTCGATCAACTGCTCCTCCGCCACGCGGCGCGTTTCGGCAGACACGGAGAAGCCCATGGAGCGCACCTGCAGGCGCTCCTGGAGTGCGCCCACCAGGGCGCTGATGGCCGGGATATCGGTGCCCTCGATGTGGAGATCCTGGCTCACCTGCCAGCCCCGCAACCGGTCCTTGTCGCGCAGCGCCTGGGTCTGGTAATTGCCGGTGCGCAGCCGCATGCCCTCGCCTTCCGGGGCCTGCGCCAGGGCCCAGTCCATGGTCTCATTGATGGTGTGTGCCAGGCGCGCCGGGTCACTGCCCTCGGCCTGCGCCACCAGCCACACCTGCATCTGGTCATTGCCCACCTGCTGGCTGCGCTCCACCTGGAAATGCAGTTGCTGGTAACGGGGCTCCTCGGCGGCCCGCGCCACCAGGCACAGGGACAGGAGACCGACCAGGAACCCGATGCGTACAATGCCCATGTAGTTTTCCTCCGGTGGTTGCGCGATGCGCCGATTGTAGCACTGCCGCTATACTACAGGTCCCGTACCGCGAAGCCCCGCCATCGTCCCCATGCCCAGCCCACTCCCCCCCGCCACCCTTACCGGCCTCGTCCTGGCCGGCGGCCGCGGTCGACGCCTGGGCGGCCAGGACAAGGGCCTGCTGCCACTGGGCCGGCAACCGGCGGTGGCCTGGCTGCTGCAGGCCCTCGCGCCACAGACCGACGCGCTGTTGATCAGCGCCAACCGCAACCTGGAACGGTACCGCGCCTTCGGCTATCCCGTCATCGAAGACGCGAGCGGGGACCATGCCGGTCCCCTGGCGGGCCTGCTGGCCGGTCTCGAACACTGCCGGACCGAATACCTGCTCAGCGTCCCCTGTGACGCCCCCCTGCTGGCGCCCGACTACGCCCGGCGCATGCTGGCGGCGCTGCAGGACGCCGGGGCCCGCCTGTGCGTGGCCCACGACGGCGCGCGGCTGCAGCCGGTGCACCTGCTGCTGCACCGGGAGCTGGCCGGAAGCCTGCGCGCCGCCCTCGCCGCCGGCCAGCGCAAGACCCGCGACTGGGTGCTGTCCCTGCAACCGGCGCGGGCGGATTTCTCCGACCGTCCAGAACAGTTCCTGAACATGAACACCCCCGAGGAGCAGGCGCAACTGCACGCCCTGCTGCTGCACCCATGAGGGAAACCCCCAGCCTGCCGCCGGTGCTGGGCTTCGCGGCCTGGAGCGGCACCGGCAAGACCACGCTGCTGACCCGGGTGCTGCCGCTGCTGCGCCGGGCCGGCCTGCGCGTGGGCGTGATCAAGCACGCCCACCATGACTTCGAGATCGACACCCCCGGCAAGGACAGCTACGAGCTGCGCAAGGCCGGCGCGGAGCATACACTGATCGCTTCCGACCAGCGCTGGGCCCTGCTGCACGACTACCGGGAAACGCGCGAGCCGCGCCTGGAATCCCTGCTCTCCATCCTGCCGCGGGAGCAACTGGACCTGGTGCTGGTGGAAGGCTTTCGCCACCTGCCCTTCCCGAGGATCGAGCTGCACCGCGCGGCGACCGGCCAGCCCCTGCTGTTCCCCGGCGATCCGCACATCGTTGCCGTGGCCAGCGACGTGCCACTGGAAACCACCCTGCCCGTGCTGGATCTCGATTCGCCGGAACAGGTCGCGGCGTTTATAATCGGCCGGGTGCGTAACGACAGGTAAAAGCCCTGGTCCATGTCCTCCGGCGGGTCGCCGTGAATACCTGCCCCAGGGCACTCTCTCGGCTGCTATGCGGCCTCACCTTGTCCCTGTAGGCTTGACGGCCGCATCCCTGCGG
>OBJA01000970.1_pt1 | contig 21807 bp, 17 predicted proteins | sample 1519751 | NCBI WGS metagenome assembly OBJA01 (sample SAMEA3881238, study PRJEB22517) | soil metagenome | biome: lake sediment; feature: soda lake sediment; material: sediment, water from around vicinity | place: India | collected 2013-12-23 | depth 3 m
AAGCCGAAGCAATGTACCGTTCTTGTCTGTGAAAATCTGTGCCTTTTCATCTGCGTGCATCTGTGGAAAACCCCTTTTGCAAAACCCATGAGACGCACCCCATGCTCCATGCCCCATGCCCCATGCCACCATGAATCATTCAGGAAGAATCCGTGTTCATCCCTTCTTCATCAGTGTTCATCAGTGGAGAAAATCAATCCGCTAATCTGCTAATCCGCTAATCTGCACATCAAAATTTCCTCAAAATTTGTGAAATTTGTGGATCATCTTCTTCTTTTTCTAATTTTCTAATTCTCACATTGTCTCATTGCCTCATTGTCTCATCAATGAAAAAACTCCTCCTCCCCCTTCTGGCGCTGCTTCTCACAGCCTGCCCTTCACAGCACACCCCATCGCCGGAGGCCCTCCCCCCTGAGCTCCACGACCCCGCCCTGGCTGCGGAGCTGGATGAGCGCTTCCTGATGATATACTTCTCACCCTACGAGGAGAAGGCCAACCAGCAGATCTCCCTTAGGGCATACACCTACCGCCATGATCAGCTTACCCTGGAACAGACCCTGACCATCCCCCTGGGCGGCTTCCCCGATCAGCTCATGCATATGGGCCAGGTGGTACAGCCCGCCAAAAAGCTCCACAAGGTATACTTCACCCTGGCAAACCACGACCTGTACGAAGGCACCTTCGAATCCTGCAGGCTCATGGAGTTTGACGCCCCCACGGGCAGCATCCGCGAGATCCTGACCTTCACCCAATACCTCGACAGCTGGTATTATTACGAACCCACCCACACCATCTATGCATACGACCGCAAGGAATTCGCCCTTGTGGCCATCGATCCGGCCAGCTCTGAAACGAAGGCCGTGGCCAGCTTTGAATACGGTGAAGGCACAATCCACCCATACCCGGTAAACGACCAGCGCCTGCTGATATTCATCGACCAGGAGGATGGCTTTTTCCGCTGCCAGATCAACCCCCTCACAGGGCAGGCAACCCTCACCCGCCTCGACCAGGTATCGGGCATCAGCTCCTACCGCAATGAGATGTACGTGAGAATCCCCCCCTTTTATTTCGAGAACCGCCGGCTGACCCTCACCGGCCCCACGGGCAGCCGCTCACTGCAGGACGTAGATTACGGGGAAGGATCCTTCTGGATCAGCGACGACAAGTTCCTGGTCCGCAAGCAGGACTATACCTACCACCTGCTAAACACCCAGCTGGAGGTAGTGGGCCAATTTCACATGCCCGGGCTCACCCTCTGGGAGGTGCTCGACAATTCAATCCTGGTAGCCTGGTACCAGGGGGAGGTGCGAAAACTGGGCCTTCTCGACTTTGAGCTCCGCCGGCTCACCGAACTCCCCGGCATCAACCCCAAACATATGATCAGTATCATGAATTTAAACTGAACAATGTGAGAATGTGAATATGTGATGAAACGCTCCTTCTTAAACTCTGCGAGCCTCTGTGTGACTTTTTTTTAGTTACAAAGACACAAAAACACAAAGATTCACTAAAGATCATTTGTGAAAATTGTTCCTAAAAATTCGTGGAATTTGTGGAAGAAGAAAAACAGGACACAATGTCGCACAGTGTTTTAAGAAGTGTCGCACAGCGTTCTTCTGATATCACTGTTGAACACTGATAAGAAGAAAGTCACTGATTAACACAGATGAGATTCGTGCAAATTGTTCTTAAAATTTGTGGAATTTGTGGAGAAAAAATCCGCGTAATCCGTCAAAATCCGTGTAATCCTAATTCTCACATTGCCACATTATAACATCGTCACATTATCTTACAATGCCAGAATCAGCCAGATAAGCAGCACCACCCCGATCACCACCCCCACCACACAGCCGCAACCATGAAAAATCCCTTTTACAAAACCCATGGGAATCGAATTTAAAAAACTTCCCAAAAGTACATTACTTTCAAGCAATTATATGTGCGGAATCTGTGTTTTTCTTTTTTTATAGCCAAAAGACCACAAAACACCAGGAATCACTAAGAAAGTATCCGGGTTCATCTGCCTTCTTATCTGTGTTCATCAGTGGAATTCTTTTTGAAAGTCATTTTTCATGCTGAAACCTCAGCCTCTGAACCTCTTTTTACTTTTCACTTTTCACTAATCGCTTTGTACACATCCACCTGGTCACGCTACCAGGGAGATGTGGAGAATCCCTTCGGGGAAGTAAGAGGGGTGGTGCCGGGGAAGAAGGAGTATAGTTAAGTTTTACGCACAAATTAGTTCTCCGAAAAAGTTTCCCCATTAACCTCTTCAAAATCTAGAACAACACGTAATAGTCGATCTTTAAACATTTTTATTGTAGTTGAATCAATCCGTCCAACTAGTTTTTTTGCCCTCCATTCAGCAACACCATCATATGTGCAATGGCGCAAATAATTAAAAACTTCATTGTCTTTTAACTGGCCCCAGTGTGGATGTGATTGATTGATTATTACTAGAATTTCATTTGGTTTACTTGAATCGATTAAAACATAAGGGTCAAATGGAGATAGCTCTGTATTCAAAAACACCTTAACGTCAAGAGGACCAATTGAAACCCTTAATGTAGCAGTAGAACTATCTGCTACTTTTTGAGAAATATCACTAATGGTGTTGTTCATAGCTTCTTCTTCTGGCACATCAGTTAAATTAATTTCAATCTCATCTACCATTCCAGGAGAAGTTAATTCTTTTTTTAATTCATTAATTGCAGCTGCAGTGGCAACTGTTGATGGTCCATTTGACCCTTCTCTATTTCTCCTGTATTCTTTTGCTATAGATCGGTAATCTGAGCAAAAATCCGCTAATGCTTTCTCAACTTCATCTTCTTCATCTCCGAACCACAATATGCTATCTTTTGTATGACTTACATGAAAACCATCTAAATGGATTTCTCCGAATAATCTCTGGTTAATAAGGTCATTTGATCCTTGGTCTTGGCCATAAATTTTAGATGGTCGCCAGGAGTCCGGCCAGCCTTTAATTACCCTATCGGCTTGAATAATAGAAAATCCAGCATCTGCACGACTCCCATTTCCAAGGATAGCAACCCATCCTTTAATTGTTCTTCCTAAAACATCCATTTCAAAATCTTTCCTGTATCTTTTGCCCTCGAAATCCCTCAATATTCTTTCTTCTATATCCTCCCATTTAAGATCCTCACCTTGCCAAGAAAGTTTTAATGTTTTATTTCTAAAATCAACCCGATACATTGACTTCAAAAACGACTTGATTTTGCCTGAAGTTCGTGCATGAAACTTGCGGTTCATTTTTTTTATTTCAATTATTGTATAATGCAAATTAGGATCAGCATCTACTTCTTGCGGCATAAGTTCATTTTCTCCCTTTGCAATTTTTTCAACATCAATGGTTACAGTATATTCTTTATTCTCACCCAATTTCTTTGTTGTAATAGACCACTCATCTCCTAGCCAGCATGATGCAGTTTTCATTCCTAATCCATACCTTGACCGACCATTATTGGAGGCAGGTGGTTTTCCTACATGCAATGCATGTTCTAGTTCCTTATAAGACATTCCTATGGAATTGTCAGAAATTCTCAAAAAATTCTGATCCCTTTCATAAACAATGTGCACACCCAAAACTTCACCTTCTTTTTTAAATACCTCCTCTAAAATCTCTTGATTATTAAAAAAAGATTGGGTGGAGTTATCAATAAACTCCGCGATAGCATGCCAAGGAGTGTAAGAAAGCCTTTTGTAATTGCTAATGGTATCTAATCCAATTTTCAACTCCATAATTTAGGTTTTTAAGGTGATTAAATATTCATTGTTTTTCTTTTTGTAAAGCCTGTATTTTTGAGAGCTATCTAAGGGATTTTTGGATAGCGGACAAAGTTGAATTTGATTTTTCAGATCCATTCTTTTCCATTCTGAAATTGTATCATAAAAATTTAATACCAATATGCCATGGTTTGGCTCCTCTATGATTGCAGGAGAAAGGATAATTAAATTCCTTTTGAATATTTTTTCAAAATAGCATTCGCTAAACTGACTTTCCAGGGGTTTTGGAGAAAACCCATTTAATCGAAAGACTTGTTTATTGTTTCTTGCTCGAAAAATTTGAAAAACCGCAAGATCTGCATCATATTTTTTTAAAGACCTTATCCAATCTTCTTTCAAGACATCAACCACAACCAGCACTCTTGGTTGTTGACCTTTTATCATGATATTTAATTTTTCGAAATCAAGATCTTCGCATTCCTTTTTTAAGGCTTTTGCCGTTCTTTCATCATATTCCGCATTCGAAAAAATACTTACCTGATTGAGAACATGTGAAAGAGAATGACTACTTTTTTCTATTTCAATGACATACCAGTGTTGATAATTCTTTTCAATTAAAGCTAAGTCAGCTTTGCCATTTCCATAATAATGCGATTCAACTGGTGCCTTAAATTTTATAGCAAAATAATCGGGAAAAATTAATTGAGCTTGTTGCAAAAAATTATTTTCATACTCATACTCATACAAACTATTTACTGATAATTCATGATACCAATCACCATTAACTAAAAATCTAGCCATTTTTAATTGAACTTTTATACCATTTAATTTCAATGCCTTCACCACAATTTTCTTGTTCTTCCTCTAGCTTCACCTTCTCTGCAGTTGTTGCAAAGAGAGTATAAATTACTGCTTTGAGTTTATTCTTTGCTGGTCTCAAGACCCTCCCTAACCTTTGTATTCTTTGCCGAGAACTTGCTGTTGAACTAGCAATAATGGCAATTGTTGTCTCAGGAGCATTCATGCCCTCATCGAGGGCTTTACAAGTAACTAAGATTCTATAACTGCCATTTCTATATAATCGAAGATTATCCCGTCTTAAATTAATACCTATTTTCGAATGATATATTGTAACATTTTGGTTCCGTTCTTTTAGTGTCTTATATATTAAATTAGCTCCTTCAATGCTCTCATGGAATATAATTACTCGCTCAAATTTGTTATCTTCAGCAATCTTAGAAGTGACAGGGAATCTCATTAAAGCATTAGCAGAAATTCTAGCACGTTGAATTAGAAGGCTCTTTATTTTTTCTTTTACCACTGCGTCTTCAACATCACTTCCTGAGGTCAATAAATGAATTCTTTTTGAGAGATGATCATATTTGGTTTGTTCATGCTCCAAAAAGTCAATTTTAATATTAATTAATTGGTATTTACAAATGACACCATCTCGCAGAGCCTTTTTGTAATCATAATCAAATATGATTTTTCCAAGGCTCGGCAATATATGTTCTTGAAATCCATTATCATAATCTCTTTCAGGGGTTGCTGATAAACCTAAGGTAGCTGCATATTCACCTTCTAAAGCATTTTTGTTGATGGGGCTTCCTAAACGATGACATTCATCCACAATTAGAAAATAATCCCCTTTGGATTCAATAAGTGGAAGTACTTTTCTAGCAGTATTCACTACTAATATATTGATCTTATTGAATTTTTTAGCTTTAGCCTCTCCCGAAAAAAAAGAAATATCTTGATGGTTGACTCCAAATTCATCCTGTAACGAAATAAACCACTGATCAAGAAGTGTAATCGTTGGCACTACTATAAGAACTTTCTTTTCTGGAAATAACTTTATGAACTCCCCTATGCAAAGAAATGCGAAAACGGTTTTTCCGCCACCAGTCACAACCTTTACAATTCCTTTAAAATTTTCTTTCCAAAAACCTAATGCCGCAATCTGCCACTCCCGAGGCAAATATTTGAGAGACCAAGTGTTTGTTGATTTCAATCAGATTTATTACTTTTTGCAAACTTATTAATGTGCCAAAAATATTAAATAATTCTATTTTTTAGGGATATTTCCGTGCTTATTTAAAAGTTTTTTTCCCTATAAACTTAAAATTATGCAATTGAAATGTTACACTTCGGTGACCTAGGCTGGGGCATTAATAAAAAATTTATTATCCCATTCAAAAGACATGAATTCGTTGTAGGAAAATTGTCGAGATATTTACCAATATTGTCTTAAATAATATGCATCTGATAATATATATTAGTTTTTCATATTGAGGCGCAATATTTACCACAAAATCCACTACTTTTGAAAAATACAACAAACAGGAAGAGGAAAAATTTTTCCAAAAACTCCTATGCATGATTCATAAATAGTTAAATTTTAACGTTATGCCGCATTGCTTCTTAGGAGCGTAAAGAAAATTCTTCAAGGAATACTTAGCCCTTCAAAATGCTCATGCAAAAACAACCATGCCTATTCCGATGAAGAAGTTAATAAGATGTATAGGGTGATTAAGATTATACATTAAGGCAATGTAAGTGCTGTTTATTAATATAATTACTTTGACTTTTAACTTTTAATACTATGGAAAACATCTTTCTATCCCTACTTAATGCACATAAACCTGAAGAAGTACGTGATGTACTTCTGGCCATAGGTAATTCTAAATACAGGTTTGAGCCTGTTGGGAATAGAAAAAACAACTTAGCAACCATAAATATTGGAACTGATCCAGCTGCAGGCGTCACCGAAAGAATAACAAATGCCATCGACGCTGTTTTAGAAAAAGAGTGGAGGAATCAAGGAGAGCCTTTGGACATCATAAGCCCTCGCCGAGCTGCCGAGTTGTGGTTTGGAATTAAAAGTGGGAAAATCTCTAACATAAAAGATCCTCATGATCCCTTACTAAGAAATATTTCAGATCTAGTTCAGGTCACTCTTTATGATTCCGGACAAACTGCGAAACCTACCGTGGAAATTAGGGATAAAGGTATAGGTTTAGAACCAGAACAATTCTCCAGAACCATTCTTGATCTAAATGGAAATAATAAAATTGGAAAGCTCCACCTCATGGGAGCATATGGGCAAGGGGGGTCTACCGCCCTGTCCTATAATGATTTAACCCTTATTTTTTCTAAAACTTCCTTAATAAGTTCAAAAAATAGAAGAAAGGTTGCATGGACAATTGTGCGTATAAACCCAGGAGATGTTAACCGGGACAAACACGAATGGTATGAATATATGGTAAATAATAGCACTGGTCAGCCCTTTGTTACTGAGATCTCCGATGATATTTTTGAACCTGGCACTTTGGTTAGGCATATTATGATGGATCTGGGGAAGTTTAAGGGAAAAATCACAACTCCCTCAAATTCTTTATGGTATTTAGCTCATAATTACCTTTTTGATCCAATTATCCCTTTTACAATCTCGGACAGAAGAAATGATTCGAAAGACAACCGAACTGTGACCGGTAATAATCGATTGCTTACTTATAATGAAAACTTAGAGTATTTTCAGGAGGTTCCCCTTACCTTTAGAGATGGCAAAGTAATAATCTATTATTGGGTTCTCAACACAACTGGAGAAAATCCTAAGGATCGAATTAAGCATTATACGCAGCCCTCGACACCTATAGTAATAACTTTTAATGGGCAGAGGCAAGGCACACTTGGCAATGGCATAATTAAAAATGATTTGAAATTGCCCTTCCTTGATAGATATATCATAGTTCAAATCGAAGCTGATAACATGGACAATGATTCCAAAAGGCAACTTTTTAGTAGCACAAGAGAATCATTGAGGGACACTTCTATTCTTGAGGAATTAAAAAAATTGACGATTGATACTTTAAATGAAGATGATGAACTAAAAAGGTTGGATAGGGAAAGAAAAAGAAGGTATTTTACACAAGAAGACACACAAGTGCTTGATAACCTTAGAAAAAGGCTCGCGAAAAGGATTAACTCGTTCTTAAAAAGCTCTGGAAGTGGCAAAGCTGTCACCGCTACAAGGACTAGCGACTCTACAAATGCTGAAAAATTGCCAGAGATACCTTATGAGGAACCGCCCACCTTTTTCGAAGTAATGACGAAGACTCCAAAGCATGTTTTTCCAAACAAAACCTTTTCGATTAAATTCAAAACTGACGCTCATCCGAATTATTTTGCCCAGACAGATACTTTTGTAGCTTTTATTGATCCACATTCCTTCGGAATGTTCACTGGAACAGCACGTGTTGTTGATGGTTATGGCCTTGCTTATTTTAAGGTTAATGAGGATACCCTAGTTGGGGATACCGCTAAAATTACTTTAGAATTAAGACCTCCCAGACAGCGATCGTTAGGTGATACTGTAGATTTGATAGCTGTTGAAATGCCGATAGATTCAAATACAGATGGAGAAGGTAAAAATAAAACACCAAATATTCAAGTTGAATATATTTATTCACATGATGATTTTTATAAAGAAAACAATTGGGATGAAAACAGTGTTGCTGAAGTAGCGGAAGACAATGAGGCTGTTTATATATGGGTTTCTGCCGAAAACAAAAATTTGAATAAATTGATTGTAAGAGCTCAAAAAATGAATGGTAATGCAGTAGAAAACATTAAAAACAAATATTTAGAACACATCTCCTTTTATGCCTTCTTAATAAACAAGGAAAAAGCTGAAGTATACATAGACGGAAATGGTCATCCTGTTTCTGATGAAATTTTTGACAAAATAAAAGAGAATAATTTAAATAATGCAAGTGAAACTGTCTGTGGAATGATTACAGACTTTTTTGAGGTAATTATTACAGAAGCTACTGAGCAAGAAGCGATTTTAACATGAAAGAAGATTTAGTTATTGCACCCTGGGCAGGAAAAAAGAATTATGACCCCTTCCATTCATTATGTTCATATTTAGGAGCCTTCCCTCCCTCTTTAGCAAATTACTTCATAAAATATTTCACTGATGAAAATGATTTAGTCTTTGACCCTTTTTCGGGCAGAGGTACAACTTTGTTGGAATCGCGAATTTTAAAGCGACGAGTAATTGCTTCAGATTTAAATCCTTTTGCTCTATCACTAAGCAGGGCTAAAAGTCATTTTTTAGGGAAAGATGAAATACTGCAAAGGATACATGAATTAGAGGCCAATTATGATTTTGCATTATTTTCACCAGAGGCCAAAGCCCAACCTGATGAAATCCATTTAATATTCCACCCAAGAACCCTCGCTCAACTTTGTTACTTACGATATGTTCTTATTGGATCACAAAAAAAAATTGATGAATTTCTCATAGGAGCAATTTTAGGAATCATGCATGGCGGTGAAAGAAAGGATGGAACGTCAGGATATCTTTCTATAAGCATGCCCAATACCTTTAGCATGTCTCCAGAATATGTAAGAAGATTTGTTCAAACCAAACAATTAAACAGAGAATTTAGAAACGTATTTCAACTATTAAAAGAAAAGGTTAATAGATTGTTTGCGAGAAGCCAATTCCCACAAATAGAAGCAATAGTTGAAGAATGCGATGCTAAAAATTTATCCTCTCATGGATCACTCTCTAAGTTTCTAAATAAAATTGACCTAGTTCTTACTTCCCCACCTTATTTAGGAATTGTAAATTATGCGCAGCAAAATTGGATAAGGTTGTGGTTTTTAAAAGAAAAACCAGAAGAAATTTCAAAAAAACTTGATGACAATTTAAACCTTTTCGAATGGATAAAATTTTCAAAAGAAACTGTAACTGAAATCAAGAAGTTACTAAAACCTCAGGGGGTGGCAGTTTTTGTAATAGGAGACGTAGCGAAGTCAAAAAGTAGCGTAATTCCCTTGGCAAGAGAGTTTACTTCGATGGTTAAAGAGAATAGGATATTTGAAAACATTTGGGTCTATTCAGACCATATCCAAGAATTCGAAAAAACAACACGGATTTGGGGCAGCACTAAAGGCAAAGCAACCGCAATTGATCGGATTGTAATTTTGTCAGATTCGAATCCATTTGTAAATAACAACAGGCTTAATGGAAGTGCTTTTATAACCCATGAGTTAATTACTGAAAGCACTAAGCACTTTTTAGGTGTCTAATTAATCTCCAAATCAGAATTACCATAATCAAAATTAAAATAGCTCATTAAATTCATATCTTCTGAGTTTCGAAAAAAGCGCATTCAAACTAAATAGGATATGTCTTTTTATTATTATCAAAATTCGATCAACTTCTTTTTAAAATCCTCCCCGGCCGAGATCATCGGCACCATGGCCAGTGCCAATGGCTTTGACCTCCAATCCACCCAAAGATTTGCCTGGGAGGCCCAGATTCATATCTTGAAAAAAACGCTTAGGAAATACAAAGGCCACATCTTCTTTGAATTCGCCATTCCCCGAATGGGTAGAAGGATTGATGCAGTGGTGCTGATTCAGGATGTGGTTTTTGTGCTGGAGTTCAAAGTTGGGGAAAGTGAGTTTCGTTCGGGTGATTTTGAGCAGGTGTGGGATTATGCACTGGACCTGAAGAACTTTCACGAAACCAGTCACCACCAGAAAATCGTTCCTGTTTTAATTGCCACGGAAGCTGATTTGGATGCCACCGAGATCCCTTTGAATGCGCATGACGACCAGGTTTATCAGCCCATTTTATCAAACCAGTCCACACTCCCCCTTGTCCTCCACACGGTGCTCCAAATGAATGGCAACAATGGCACATTAAGGGCCGATTGGGCTATGGGAAGGTATACCCCCACCCCTACCATTATAGAGGCAGCAATGGCCTTGTATAACAACCATTCGGTTACTGAAATCACTACCCATGATGCCTCAAGGTATAATTTGGCAAGAACAAGCAAGACGGTTTCTGCCATTATTCGTGATGCAAAAAAGCATCATAAAAAAGCCATCTGTTTTGTTACCGGGGTACCTGGAGCTGGAAAAACCTTGGTAGGTCTTGATGTGGCAACCAAACATTTGGAAAAGAAAAGTGGCACCACCAGTGTGTTCTTATCAGGCAATGGCCCATTGGTTGCCGTGCTACGTGAGGCACTGGCTCGCGATATTGTAAAAAGGGCTAAAGAAGAGGGCAAACGAAATACAAAGGGCAACGCCCATAGAGAGGTTAAGGTTTTTATTCAGAATGTACATCACTTCCGGGATGCCTACCTGGCCGATCAAAGGGCTCCTTTTGATCATGTGGCCATTTTTGATGAAGCCCAAAGAGCCTGGGACCTTGACAAGACTGCAAAGTTCATGAAGGCCAAGAAGAATATTGCTCATTTTCAATATTCTGAACCAGAATTCCTGATTCGCTGTATGGACAGGCATAAGGATTGGGCAGTGATTGTATGCCTGGTGGGCGGTGGCCAGGAGATCCACACAGGCGAGGCGGGGATATCTGAATGGATCGAGGCCCTTAACCGTTCTTTCCCTCATTGGGAGGTCCATATCTCCCCTCAACTAAAAGACAGCGAATACGCTGCCGGTAGGGCTTTGGAAGAAATAAAGCAAAAGAAAAGGATCCGCCTTTCTGACGATCTACACCTTTCGGTTTCCTTGCGTTCTTTCAGAGCAGAACACTTGTCAAGTTTCATTAAACACCTCCTGGACCAGGACATCCTTCAGGCCAAGAAACACCTTGCCCTTATCAAGGATCGCTACCCCATGGTGATTACCCGCGATATCAACTTAGCCAAGGAATGGCTCCGTAGCCAAGCCCGAGGGAGTCAAAGGTACGGCTTGGTAGTCTCCTCCCAGGCTTACCGACTAAAGCCCCTGGCCATTGACATCAGGCCAAAGGTTGACCCAGTGCACTACTTCCTAAACGACCGCCACGACATCCGCTCCTCCTATTTCCTGGAAGATGTAGCCACCGAATTCCAGATCCAAGGCCTAGAGCTCGACTGGGTGGGTGTCATCTGGGATGCCGATTTCCGCTACAGCCCCAAAGGCTGGGGCACCTTCTCCTTCAAAGGAGACAAATGGCAGCGAATCAACCAGGAACAGCGCAAGCTTTATCTAAAAAACGCCTACCGCGTCCTACTCACCCGAGCCAGGCAAGGAATGGTCATTGTCGTCCCCCACGGCAACCCGGAAGATGCCACACGAACTCCGGAATTTTATGATAAGACATTTAATTACTTGAGAAAGTTAGGGTTGGAGGTTCTTGAGAAAATCCCTCTAAGTTTTCATAATAAGTATTAGCCCTGAATGACATTTGGGATAGCCCTAAAAAGTTGAAAATGAAGATAAGAACTAGACTAATATTAGAATACTCTCATTATTTTTCCTCAGAACCACCTGAAGATAGGCTAGAACTAATAAGACATATCCCACAAAAAAATCTATTATTTGAAATAGCCGGACTGAATTATAGATTAAAACCGTATGATGTTTTAAAATATGACTTCTCATTGGAAACACAAAGGGAAGAATTACGCTATTTCTGCCCTATAGATGATAATTTATACAAAACATATAGCAAAATTTTTAATGATCATATTATAGGAGAAGATTATCCATTAATATTTAATAGGGCTGCAAACTTATTTGCGCTTGAGGAGATATTAAATAGCACGGGTTTTCATTATGATGATGAAGATTTTATAATGCACCGAATGGAAGTTTGGGACGGAATCTTTAAATATCTTTTAGCTATAAATACAGAAATAGTTAAAATTAAAAAAGCAGGGCCTGAAGAAACTTCACTTGAAAGTATTAGTGCCTCCACCATTGTCCTTAATGAGTTAATGATCGAGGATAATCCTGTTTACGTTATTTACAGAGGAATTAAATTGATTGATTATTTAGTAAAAGACCCCAATTATTCAGAATTAATTAAAACATATTTTTATGATTATTTAAATCTTGAAAAAGACAAATATATCTACAACATCGTGGGTTTGCTGATATCAAATAAAAAGGATAATAAAAATCTGGAATTTATTTATTCACTTGCAGAGCCGAATGCATTCTTTAATTGTTTGAGTGATCGTAAGATTATAATTAGCAATCCAATAAAATTACTTTCAATAAAAAAAGCGCCCCTTTTTAAGGACACTGATCTTAGATATATAGTTTTAGATTTAAATTTCCTAGCAAACAAAATCTACGGTTTGCTATTAAATGATTTTTGGTTTGATTTCCTTAAGCCACAAATAAACGAAAAAGGAAATGAAAAATATTCTATTAAAGATTTAAAAGGTGCATTTGGAAGATTTTTCGAAGAATATACCAGTATTATTCTCCAAGAGAGCTTCAAGCATCTTAAGTATCCTGCTCCGCTACTCTTTGATGATTTAAAGGTAAATACATCCCAGGGGCAAATTGAAGTAGCAGACCTTTATATTAGACAGAACAAAAAAATTCTTGTTGGTCAAGTAAAATCTAATTCTATTTATGATAATGAAAAATACAGCGGTAATATAAATTCCTTATATCGTAATAATAGAGAAAAATTTTTTGAAGATTTTGGAGTTAATCAAATTTTTAAATCAATTAAGTCGATATTGAAATATTATTATATATTTGATCCTAAACTTCCTATATCAAAAAAAATAGAATTTTTCCCCATTATCGTTGTAAATGAGAAGATTTTCCAAACTCCTTTGGTTTCTAATTTGTTCTATAACCGTTTTCACGAACTTTTAGGTAATTACGATTTCGGGCCACATAAAATTAATCCTCTGATTATTTTACATGTTTCTGATTTAGAATATCTTGAAAACTCCCTTAAAAAAAAGAAAATTTCCATATGGGATTTATTAAAAATTCATTATAGTAAAATTCAAAGCAATTTGATGCCTCCTTTCTTTTTAACAACTGACAGATTTAAAAGCAAAGAATTAAGCCCCAGATTACAAGAAACAATAAAAAACTTGATTAAAATAAATGGTTAATATTCTTCAAGAAAACACTGTAGTGCTTATGGGAGGTTGAAAGCCTCAGCTATCGGACATTCCTAGTTCTTCAATTCGTGTTGGCAACGAAACCGTTTAATTCATTTGTTTCTGAAAGTTTTTCTGTAAGATTATAAACACTTTTTTGGAGAAAGTGAATTGTTGTATCCTTTTGCATCAGATCCTGGTTCTGTTTATTAAGTATAATCACCAATTCTTTATTTTCGTTATATAAATCTATTTTCTCCTTATCAAACTTTGATTCACCAATTTTTAAACCAAGCGTGAAAGATCCCCCAATTAACACAACCAATACAATATAGAAATATGGATTTTTTAATAGACTAAGAATCTGATTCTCTTCAAAGCGCTTTTTTACAGGTTTTGGCTTAATTTTTTCACAAGCTTTTAAGGCCCCCCTGACCTTAGTTAGTTGTTTTTCGAAGGATGATTGGGAATTACCAGAAAGCTTCGTCCTATCTAGGGTTATGAAAAGTTTATAGGGGCTACTATCTTCTCCATAATAGACCAGTAAGAAATCTTCAACGCTACTTATCCATGCAAGTAGTTCATCTGTGGCCCTACTATATGTACCATATTGAGCTATATGGCAATTATTCTTGAAATTGAATTTCTGACCTTCAGAAATAAGAGTTTTAAGATTTTCTTCCATTTTGTTTACTTTGTGTTATAGCATGCGAAAAAATAAAGGGGCGGTGGTTAAAAAGAGTTGTTTTTATATCTCGAGGACTTAACAAAAATTCAATCATTACCTTCCTACCTTCTTCATTTAAGTAATTTAAATAAAAAACTAATACCGGACATAAATGTCGCTAGCGAATTCTTAACCCTACTCTATCATTGTCCACATATGTGTTTTGATTTTGGTCTTTATCTGCCTTAAATATGAAAGGCTTTATTTTATAAGAAATTCCATTCCTGGCAAAATCCATAATTTCACCTGGTAGTATTAATTTTGGTCGGTAAAATTCTAGCAATTCTATAATAGGCCAGTACCAGTAAAAAAAGAAATCCTCACTAGGGAGCCTTCTCAAGAAAAACAAAAAATCAACTTCATAAAAAAATTCATCTTGTATTTTCACTTCATGATAGTCGAAATACTCTTTATTTAAGAATTCTGATAATCCTTTATAATACTGTTGCGTGAGTTTTTTTAATAGCCCATCGTTCTTTGTACCATTGTTGTTAGGAGGGTCATAATATTTACACCTTACCTGATTATATAAATTATAAGAAACTGATGCAACAGTATAATTAACACTTATCCCTCCCGATCTGGATTGGTTTTTATGATTATCCATATCACCACAACCCCCTGAATATCCTTTTGCCTCAATAGCAAAACTTGATTTGTCGGGTTTAAATGCCAGTAAATCAGGCCTACTCACTTGTCGACCATTGATTGAAAGAGGAATGGGAGGATTCTCCATTTTCATGGCTGCCTCATAGTTAACTGTAATAATGCTTTGGTCAATCCGTTTGGAAAGAAAGTCAGCGATTGCTTTACCTGCAATATTTGAAAACTGCCCTTTTTCTGTAGGATCAGAAAGCTGGGCTGGCGGTTCTGAAAAACTGTTGCTATAAAATGCCTGGCCTTGTAAATAATGAGAATAGTGTAAAAACATTCCAAGGGTCCTAAATAGTTTTTGAGGTCTTGGTGCATACCCTTGTCCTGCTATAGCCATATGTTTTGCAAACTCAAGCCTTGTTAACGAGAAATTTCTATTCTCAATTAGTCCTTCTCTGTTTAAATATTCCACTAATATGTTCATTATATTTAGTCAATTTATGGTAACAAAGAGCAAAAAACCTTTAAAAACCAGTGGTAACCAGAAAAAACTCAACCCTTCCACCTCCCCAGCGACTCCCCAAACCTCCCCGCTACCGGGTCATCAATTTCTGATAGCACCCCTATTACATCATCAAAGGAGATTACATCAGGGCTTTTATTCTTATTGACCGGCTGGATGAAAATAATTTCGGGCGCTATCTGGCAATCCAGATTCAGGATTTCATGGTTTGAGCGTTTAATCCACTTTATGTGTTCAAGCTTTTGGAGCAACTTGTCGTATTTGGGTTTGTGGCGGGGACTGGTGGCTTTATAAATTTTAAGCAGGCCGCTAATGAGCCCTGATATTTTGATGTCGGCCGCGGCTTTAAGGTACTCAGTCTGCTTTTCCCGCAAAGAGGCCATTTCGGTTTTCAGTTCAACCAGGTACACCTTTTGCATACTCTCTGAATACACCAGGTAGTCAATTTTAAACGACCTGTTCAGTCCTGGCACATTTTCCCTAACTGCCCCAACCCTCACGGGGAATTCAGGGATCACCAGATCGGCTTTTATCCCCTTAACCTTTTCCAGAATCCTTTCAAGGTACATTGCAAAGAAGATATCGGCCCGCCGCTCTAGCTGGTAGGCGGGCAGCTGCCGCCATTCATCAAGCAGGTTGAACAGGTGGTTTATAGTCATGAATTCAAAATATTACGAAATAAGTCATTCTTTGCTGTTTTTCAGCTTATTATGAACCTTCTCAAATGGTTTTCTGAATTCTTTTTCCAAATCTATTGATGACCTTAGCAGAAATTCTATCATTTTCTCCCAATCCTCTTCCTTGAAATAACTTACATTGAAAAGCTCATAACGAATTCTACAGGATATTTTTTCATCCATACGTTCCCAGTTGAGGCTTTCTCCAATATTTTTTTCAACAACATCCTTGTATTCTGAATGTAAAACATCAAACACCTTCTTATTAAGTTCTTTATCTCCAGTGTTAATAATAAATTCGCTTCTGCAACTGCTTTTGGTAATACACACATCTATATAAGCCCCCCCTAAGCCAATCCCTTTGCTTAGCCAGGAATCTTTGCTGGGCGACATATTCGAGATAAAGTGATTTTGTTTTTTGGATTGTGATAAAAAGAGTTCCCAAAACTTAAACCTTATATGATGCCTGGTTTTTAAGGTTTCCTGAACATCAATTTCTGCTTGTGTTTTTGAAGCAATACTTATGGTAAAATCTTCCGTGTCTTTTGTTGGAAGAATCTGCTCCACAATCATAAAGAGCTGCTCATTTAATTCAAAGGGAGTTACCTTAAAACATTGGATTCTTAATTTAAAATTCATTAACCACAAAACGGAGGAGGTAACTTCTTTTCTGAAGTTTGCAGCAATCATAATCAAGCGCTGGGTATTGGTTCCCTGGTTGAGTGTTATTTCATCAATTTCCTTCCCATCCAGAAATTCAGATATTCTTTCTTTTGCATCATGGGAACTTCCCAGGTAATCCTGATATATTTGAATTATCTCATTTTTTGTTAAACTTGAACAGTATGAAGCATATTTTATGATCTGCCAGGTAACATCTCTCCCTGTATCATCAAGTTTGTTTTCAATTACAACAAGATTTCCAAGCTTATCGATAGCCAACAAGTCCAGCCTCTCGTTAGTCTCACCAAACCCATTAAATTCCTTTTGAATAATCAACAATTCTTCTCCGAGTGCCGAGGGATTGTTCTCGATCCATTCCTGCAAATGCTCCCTTTCTTTGAATTTAAGCTGAGAAAAAGTGGTTTGCTTAAGCTTGGTTATTCTGTTTTTGTCTTTTTCGATTAAATACATGGTTTTGAGCTTTAAATCAGGTCCCCCGAAAATATCCCTTTTATTTCATTCCCCCAAATATTTCCCCCATATTTATTTAACAATCAGCCACTAAACCTCTCCCGAGCGAACAACGAAAGGCAAGCCTAAAAAGACAAAACCAAAAGTTCCTTCTGTAAGAGCCATTGGTTTTGGGAGTAAAAAATGTTGAAAAAGAAGCTGGAATTTTAAAAGCAAATTTATGGTTCGATTATTATTTTATCATTATCAGACATGATTGCTTCAAGAATACTTTCACTTATTTCATTAATTTCCAACCATTTATTATTTATACTTAAACGTTTAATTATCTCATTATATGGTTCTTTAGAATTTTTGGATTGTTTTTCTATGTTCTTTTTTAATGATTTTGTATTTATTAGTCCTGGACAAATAATTTTTATTGAAACATTTGGCTTCTCAGCTTTTAAAGAAGTAACCAGTCCAATTATTCCATGTTTTGCTGCCCCATAAGGTACGTTAGAAGGAAATCCTTTTAAACCAGAAGTAGAAGATAAAATTACAATTTTTGTTTTTTCTGACTTATTCAATATGTGTTTAAGAAAATAAAAGCATGAATATAGATTGGTTCTTAAAATCTTATTAAAGGATACCTCAGAAATATTACCAAATGAATCTGGCTTATTATAACCAATAAGGAATAAAGCTACATCAAGCTCGAAAGGCTGGTTATATAAAAAATCAATAGCTGCTTTAATTTGCAAAGAGTTGGTAGCGTCCTTTAAAATATATGTGAAATAATTATTCTTTGATTCAAGCTCTTTTAATAGATTATTAAGTTTCGCTTCATTTCTTCCAATTAAAACTGCTTGCTTGAAATAAGCAGATTTTGTTTTTATAAAGCTACTCCCTATCTCACTAGTAGCACCAAAAATTGCAATATTCATTTTCTAAATCAATTAATAAGTTCTAACGATAAGGGGCATCCAGCAATTAAACCATTTAAAGAAGTTTTCTCATATGCTAAACAGCTATAGTTATCGAAATTAATCATAAAATCTCGCCTTATTATATCTTCTATTAACTCCTCTTTAATATTACCAATAGAATAGGCTTTTTTATTAATTAATAAATGACATGGAAAAATATTCCCTAAATGGTCTATTGTTATCATGCTCCTTTTATTAATCTTACATTTATTTCGAATATTGCTAAAAAAGGGGTTTTCAATAATTAATTTAACTGACCCAAATTTCCCCTGACTAGCATAATCAAATATTTTTTCATATAATTTTAACTTAACTTCATTGTCTGCCTCCATTTCATTCCAGGCTTGATAATTTTTAATTTTTCCTAACGGCGAGAGAGCGAGAATTTTTATTTCATCTATTCCTAATTCATGCAGATATATTAAAATGTCAATAAAGTTATCTTGGTTTTGTTTTAATAGCATCGTATTCACAGTCAATTCAAAATTTCGTTGAAAGCTATTAAAATAATCAATTAAATATTTGAAATTATTAAAGCTATCTTTCGTTCTTGTAACTAAGTCGTGTTGCAATCCGATTCCATAACAACTTAGGATAATTTCTTTAAATATATTAGGATCAACAATTTTGGATGTAAAAACTTGATGATAAAATCCAGATGTAGAAAGAATTAATGGAACATCGTATTGAGTTGATATTTTTAGATATTTTAATACTTCAAGTTGCCTTGTTATTACTTCACCTCCGATTAAACGAATTATGCTGTTCGGAACATTTTTAGCAAATTCTAAAATTTTAATAAATGCATCCTCCTCTAACCATATACGGGAGGAAAATTTACTATTGGTATAGCAATGTTGACAGCTTAATTCGCAATAATTTGTTAAATGAACTTGTATATCAGTCCATTTACCTTTGTTCTTATAATCTTGCATCTTTTACAATTCGATTATGGATAAAGGAACTCATGAAAACAAATATTTTGGCAATAATTTTAGTAGGCCATATTTGCTGATTGTTTTCATTCTCCTTTCTATCACTTCTTGCACAAATAAGCAGATTTAAAACTAAATTAAAAAATATTCGCTCAAACCAAGGCAGAGTAGAACATAATACCTGAGAACTAATAGACCTTAAAGTATAATTATTAAGGCCCTTAATTTTTTTTAGCGTGTCTTTATAATCGTTTTGCCCTAATAGGAAAGAATCTGCAGGAATTATGGCATATTTTTTCCCTTTATCATCAAGAGCAAAACATGTTGGAGCTATTAAAAACTCGGATTTATAATTGGATAAATTAAGGGAGATTGGAAATTCACTAATGTCTGACTTTATCTCAATAGAATTGTCAGTGTCTCTATTTATAGTTTCAAAAAAACTGTAGTTCGTATAATATCCTTCCCACATTAAAATGAAGGTATGTTTCTTTGATAATAATATAGGAGAAAGTTGACTAAAATATCTTAGCCTATTATAATTCGGTTCGCGACTAGCTATTCTTTTACAGGTAGGTTTATCATTATTTTCCGTTTCTAAACTTTTTAATGATTTAAACAATGAATCGTCAATTATCACCTTGTTTCCTAAAAATCTTTTTAAATATGTCAGAAAAGTGTTATTACTGGCAACTATATCGCTTACAAAGACATAAACAGAAATATTATGCTCTGATAATTTTTTTAGTATTCTCCAATACATTACATCAATCCAAGAAATATACTTTTCTTGGTGAATCATGTGGACAACACCAATTTGATTATTAGGATTATTAAACGGATCTATGAAAGTTAAGTCATAATGGTTATAACCAGAGGGCATTAATAGTTGGTATAAATATTTATTGTTTATAAAATATTTATCTGTAATTTCAAGAGAACGGTTATGGGTGATATCTTTTTTCTTTGCTTTTTCTTCTTCTATATTAAAGTATTGCCAAAAAACATTTTTTTTCCTAATATCATGATTATCAACATCTACAATATATGATTTTAATTTTTGAAGTTTTCCTAATGGCTTATTTAAATATGCTATAACCCAAAACACTATAAATAATAACAAAAAAAATGCTAATAATGGAATGCCATATTTATTGATTGGGGTTTTGTTCAAAAAGTCTGAACTGGATGGATAGAGCAAAAGAAATAAAATTATAATAATCACTAAAGTAATAAGTAGGAGATTTGTCCATTTCCTCTCTTTCAGGCTATCTATTATAATGTATATACCCAATGCAGCAGTTAATGATAAAAAACTACTTATTAGAAATTCTGTAAATGTCATCTTGAATAAAATTTAAAATTTTTAACTCATTCTCGCTCATAAATTGATAACTGCTTTTGGCCAGCCATTTCTTCATTTGACAAACTATTTGATTTTTGAGCAGGTTTAAATGCCCGGAAGATAAATCATTTAGTTTTAAAATCAGCCACAACTTAAGGATATCTTGCAAGGCTAAAATTATAGAAAGCCTTTCTTTAGAAGGTAAAATAATTGTGTGATCATAATGGGTTTTGACGAGTCTTGAAAAACAATTAAGCTCAAAAGATTCTTCAGAATAAAAGAAAATAAGATGCAATATGGTGTTTTTTGAATATTCAGATATTAAAGGATAAAAATAACTATCGGAAATTACAGAATAAGATTTTTCTTTAATAAGGTTTCTAATAATTAAAATTAATTCAATAAGAGACTCTTCATTACTGTCACCTTTAAGAACTACAAGCAAATCTATATCGCCGGGATTATTGGTTCTATAATAACTGCCAATCAACCTAAATTCATGGAAATATTTATTAATATTCCTTGTAGCAATACTTTCATTTAGCATATTATGTGATTAAATTTAAAACGCCAGCCTACAATATGTTTATTATCTTTATTATCTAAGTACTAATTGTCCTCCCCCTCCTCAAAATCCCTCTCCTCCTCCTCTGTCTCCAAAAGCACCGTATTCCCCAGCACCGCCTCCCCATTATAAGTCCCGACAAGCCCGCGTTTTTGTTTCCAGATCACCCGGTAGAAGTAAACCAGGCTGTAGGCCAGGTGGAAGAATAAAAAGTATATACCCGATTTGCGGTAGCGGTCGTATTTGTAAAAGAAGTAAAGGGTATAGCAAAACAGCAGTATCCAGGGAATGGATAAAATGCCGTACAAACCCCTGATCAGGATGGAAGGCTCTGGTATGGTTCCGGCTGCATATGCCTGGAAAAAGGTGCTGAAGGAAACGGTGATCTGAAAGGCAATAAATGCAATGCTTGCCCAAAAGCAAATGATCAGGAGTCGGAGCAGGGGCTTGGATACCATGTTTATGGGGCTGAAAATCTTCGTGCACGAAGGCGCTAATATAGTCTTTTATCTTATATCCCCAAAACCTTTATAACACAAGCTGAAAGGTTTGTAAAGAAGAAAAGCACCCGGTTGGCTGTTGATTATTGGCTATTGGCAAAGACTCAACCTCTCAACCCCTCAACCTCTCAACCTCTCAACCCCTCAACCCCTCAACCCCTCAACCCCTCAACCTCTCAACCCCTCAACCCCTCAACTTCTTAGACTC
>OBJA01000971.1_pt1 | contig 21773 bp, 19 predicted proteins | sample 1519751 | NCBI WGS metagenome assembly OBJA01 (sample SAMEA3881238, study PRJEB22517) | soil metagenome | biome: lake sediment; feature: soda lake sediment; material: sediment, water from around vicinity | place: India | collected 2013-12-23 | depth 3 m
ACAAGCAGCAGAAACTGTACGTTTTGAAGAAGTTAAAGAAGGACAAAACGCACTTCAAAAACTTTTCTCTGAACTAGGCCCACGCTATCAAGATCGTAATGGCGGCTATACTCGCATTATCAAAACAGTGCCAAGACGCGGCGATGCTGCACCAATGGCTATCATTGAATTTGTATAAAAATCAAACAAGCTTCGGCTTGTTTTTTTTTGAGCTGTAAAAAGGCAAAGCATTTTTGCCTTCCTTTTATGTATATATAGTTTACTCAAACATGTGTGCTAAGATAGTCGAAATAATCATGTAAAGGATATAACTGATTCTATTCGTTAGGAACCTCCTTCCTTAAATGCTATTTATATTCATAAATATTTCTTAAATTTGATCATTTAAATTAAATAAACTTGTTATTTCTAGCAAAACATAATACAATGATAATGCACATTAAACCAAGGAAGTGGAAAAAATGAAAAAAATCTTGTTTTTGCTTAGTATTTTATTTGTTACGACTTTACTGATTTCATGTTATGAAGATACAAAAGAATATACATATGAAGAAGTTCTATCATCTATTCAGTTTATATTTGCAGAAGATGATGATTTTCAGCATGTGACAAATGATATTGTTTTACCAACGTCATCACCATTAGATAATAATGCTGTATTTTCATGGGAAAGTTCAAATGAATCCATACTATCTACACAAGGCATCGTTAATCGACCTGCTTTTGATACGGAAGTCATTTTAATCTTGTCTTTACAAGTAGGGTCTATAGCAAGACAAGAAATTTATACATTTACTGTTATAGGAACAACCATCTATTATACAGTGACATTTGATATTGAAGGCAACTTAGAACAAGTAGAAATTGAAAGTGGGCAACCTGTAAGTGAACCACTTGAAACTCCAGAAAAAGAGAATCACACATTCACGGGGTGGTTTTTAAACGATGTTAGTTATGATTTTGATAACCCAGTCACATCAGATATAACATTAACAGCTATTTTTGAACCTATAACTTCAGTTCAATATGTCATTGAAATCTATGAACAGCGTATTGAAGATAACACCTATCAAAGAAAATCAAATGTGATTTTATTTGGAATGCCTGGAACAACTGTTGAATATTTACAACCCAATGAAGGATTCCATCTTAACCAAGAACTAAGTACTTTGTCTGGTTTAGTTACAGTAGAATCTACACTCATTCTTAAAGCTTATTATGATCGTAATTTATATGAAACAATATTTATTTATAATGGTAATGAAGTTGGAACAGCAACAACTAAACATGGTGCACTATTATCACTTATTTCAGCGCCATTAGTACCAGGATTTTCATTTAGTGGTTGGTTTATCGACATAGAGTTAGAAGAAGCATATGAACCAGAATTGATTGTCACCGAGAATTTCACCTTATACGCGAAATATGAAGAGTTAACCGAAGCTCCCTATACACTTAATATCTATTATGAAAACATTACAAATGATGATTATTCATTAGTCAGTACAAACACAGAGATTTTACCAATAGGTACACATGTCTCATATACAGAACCAGTAGAAGGATTTAATTTAGACGAAGGTATAAGTCATTTAGAAGACACGATTGAAACATATGAAGGCGTTACACTAAATGTATATTATACACGGGTTAGATACGACGTTAGTTTTGTCGATGAAAATGTCATTTTTGAAACAACAGTGAAATTTCAAGATTTAATTGCTCAAATAGACGATCCAATTAAAGATGATTACGCATTTTTAGGTTGGACAAGAACATTTAATGGTTCAAATTTATTTGATTTTAGTACGCCTATTGCAAGCGATATAACACTATATGCTGTTTGGCAAAACTTAAACATACCTGTCTATGAAGGTTATTATGAATCATTAAATGATTTACCTGACTACCTTGTTAAGAGTGAGTTAACAAGCATTATTACACCAATGAATGACCGAGGGTATACATTTGCAATAACTATACTCCAACAAAGTGATGTTGATCCTAATAACTCAAATAATATTATTTTAGTTTATGATCGATATTCACGTCCAAAAGTATGGAGTAGTGGTGCAATTGGAACATGGAATAGAGAACATGTATGGCCACAGTCTAAATTAGGGACTGCATCAGTATCTGATGTTCACAATTTAAAGCCTGCTGATCCTCAAACCAATAGTTCACGCGGTAACAGCCCATTTGGAGATGACGGTATTCGAACAACTAATGGATATATTCAAGGCGGTTCATTTTATTTCCCCGGTGATGAAGATAAAGGCGATATTGCTAGAATTGTTTTATACATGAATGTTAGATGGGGATTAGCGATTACTACCAATGGTATAGGTGATATAAACACATTCCTACAATGGCATATTGAAGACCCTGTTGATGATTTTGAACGCAACAGAAACAATGTTATTTATACACATCAAAATAACCGAAATCCGTTTATCGATCATCCAGAATTAGTTGAACGTATATGGGGTACTATTACAACTTCAACCAATGAAAGTGTATCATTTAGCTTCTATGAAGAAATATATTTCGTTGATGTTGTTATAGATTCCTATGATTTGCCTTATCACAAGAGAGAAGATTTAATCTATGCGTAATCAAAAAAGCACATTTAATATGTGCTTTTTTTGACCTTCATTCCTTGTTATATGACATAAATACATGTATAATGAGTTTTAGAGAAAGAAGGTAATAATCGATGAAATTTAATGAGTTTATTTATGAAAGACCTAATTTAGAAGTAGTTATTAAAGAACTTCAAGAACAAATTGCTCTAATAGGAGAAGAGAATGATTTTGAAACAGAAAAACAAGCTGTTTATAAACTGTTTGAAATCAACGACAGAATCGGTACCATGGGTACTTTGGTTTCAATTAGAAACAGTGTAAACACAACAGATGAATTTTATGAGAAAGAACAAGCATTCTTTGATGAAGAAGGACCTAATTTAAGACAGTATGAACATCTTTTTATTGAAAAATTGCTTGGATCGAAACATCGAAAAGAACTTGAAAAAGAATTTGGTTCTTTAATGTTTATTCGTGGAGAATTAGCTAAGAAAACTTTTAAACCTGAAATCATTAATGATTTACAGCAAGAAAATAAACTTTCTACAGAATACAGTAAATTAGTAGCATCTGCTAAGATTGAATTTGAAGGTGGAACATATAATCTTAGTCAAATGGCACCCTTTTTACAAAACAAAAATAGAGAAACAAGACATCAAGCACAGTTAGCTGTATCTCAATTTTTCGCTGATAATGAAAATCAATTTGATCGTATTTATGATGACATGGTTAAAGTTCGTCATACGATTGCTGAAAAACTAGGGTATGATAATTTTGTTCAATTAGGATATGATCGATTTGGCAGAACCGATTATAATGCTGATGATGTTAAACGATATAGAGATCAAATCTATGAAGATATCGTGCCGTTAGTATCAGAATTAACTGATCGTAAGGCTAAAAGACTAGGCATTGAAAATCCAAAATCTTATGATTTAGCTTTATCGTTTTTATCTGGAAACCCAACACCAAAAGGTGATCGCGCATGGCAAGTTGAAAGAGCTAAAAAAATGTATGATGAAATGTCTCCTGAAACATCTGAATTCTTCAATTTTATGTTGGAACATGATTTATTAGAACTTGATGCAAAGCCAGGCAAACAAGGTGGCGGATATTGTACATATTTACCAGAATATCGCGCACCATTTATATTTGCTAATTTTAATGGAACTTCCCATGATGTCGACGTATTGACACATGAAGCAGGTCACGCTTTCCAAGTCTATCAAAGTAGAGATTTACTTCCTGAATACCGTTGGCCAACGATGGAAGCAGCAGAAATTCATTCAATGAGTATGGAATTTCTTGCATGGCCATGGATTGATCAGTTTTTCTTAGAAGATACTGATAAATATAAATTTAGTCATCTTGCAGGAGCGATCTCATTTTTACCATATGGCGTTTTAGTTGATGAGTTCCAACATCATATTTACGAAAAACCAGGTCTAACTCCAGACGAGAGAAAAGCATTGTGGAGAAAATTGGAAAAGAAATATATGCCATTTAAAGACTATGGTGATGATTCGTTTATGGAAAAAGGAACTTTCTGGTTCCGACAAGGTCATATTTTTAGTGCACCATTTTATTATATTGATTATACGCTCGCTCAAATTTGTGCATTCCAATATTGGATTAAACATCAAAGCAATAGAGAAGAAGCACTAAAATCATATTTGAACTTGTGTAGATTAGGTGGGTCTAAAAGTTTTGTAGGGTTAATCGAATCTGCAAATTTAAAGAACCCTTTTAAAAAAGGAACCGTTAAAGACATTGTAAAACCTATTCGAGATTATCTTGATGCTGTTGATGATTCAAAATTATAAGCATGAAAAAACAAGCTTTTTACATCATCACTCAGCTCCTCATTTTATTCACATTTTTCATAGAAGGATTTCAAATAAAAAATCCATTTACAAAAAAGGTAACCGGAATTCAGGCAATTCTATCCCCTGATTTCCCCATGATAGGAAGAATTGTATTAGCTTATATATTCTTAAGCGTTATGTTTCACAGTATAATTTTACTTTATGAATTAGTAAAAAAAGGTTTATCAAAAAAAATGGATGATATATTAACAGCCATAGTAACAATTCAAATGATATCTGGTTTACTTGTTGTCACATTTATTGGAACTTTTCTGCTTTGGGGAGGGTTTCTCATGATTGGCATCATTGTTGTTAGTGTGTTTGCAAAATACAAGTATTTCCAATAAAAAAAAGCTGTGTTATCGCATAACACGGCTTTTTACTTTTTATTTTTAAGATAAGAATAAATAGAATCTGCAGCTTCCATGCCCTCATAAACCGCTTTTGCAATTTGTAGTTTACCACCGATAATGTCTCCTGCAGCAAATAACCCTTCAACATTGGTTTGATAGTTTGAATCAACAACCAAATTGCTTTTCTCAACAATAACTCCTAATTGACTTGCAAAATCTATAGAGCTTGGAACACCAAGCGCAATAAAGACACCATCAACTTCATGCATACCATTTTTTGTTTCTATATGAGTTATTCGATCAGTTCCTTTAAATGAAATGATTTCATCTCTTACTATGTGATTGTCTACACTAGCATTAAAATCTTTTCCATGTGTAAATATCGTAATATCATCACTTAAGCGACTAAGGTATTCTAGTTCATGTAGCATATAAGCACCACAGCCAACAATCGCAAGTTTCTTTTTACGATAAAAATATCCGTCACAAGTCGCACACATGCTAATGCCTTTACCACGATACTTGATAAAGCCTGGTATATTAAGAGATGTGCGTGTTTTTCCAGTAGATAACAAAACAGCTTCAGATTCATAGTGCCGTTTAGGTGTAATTACTCTAAAACCATTTTCACAACTTTTTAATGAAATGACCGAATCTGTAACAACATCAATACCCATTTTTTCTGCTTGTTTAATGCCTTCTTGGATTAACTTCATTCCCCCAATAGGCTCACTAAAACCATAATAATTTTCTATAAGATCATTGTAGCCGTCAAGAGCTCCTAAATCTTTCCCAAGAACAAGTGGATTAACGCCTGCTCTTTTTAAGTAAATAGCTGCTGAGATACCAGCCGGACCATATCCAATAATAATAATTTGTCTCATACACCGAGCATTTTTCTTAATGTTTCTTTGGATTGAACACCAATCATTGATTGTGAAACTTTACCATCAATAAATGAAACAATAGTTGGAATACTCATAATGCCGAAATCATCAGCAAGTTCATATTCCGCATCTACATCAAGCTTGCATATTTTCGCTTTACCTAATAACTCTTCACTAAGTGCTTCAAGAATTGGATGAACACGTTGACAAGGACTACACCAAGTTGCCCAAAAATCCACAAGTACAGGAATATCACTTTTTAACACTTCACGTTCAAAATTATCTTTAGTTAATGTTATAACCATATTTTCACCTCTCATTATAGCCATATCTATTATAAATAATTAATATGAAAAATGCTATCTATATACAAAAAATAAACAGTATCAAAGTGTTTTTCGATATATTTATTGTTAAACTTCCATCTATCTAAATCTAGAAAGATTTAATTTAAATTTTAAATAAAAGTAAATACAACAAGATTACTTTATAATCGTCTATTTACATGATATAATATTTAGGTATGAAATGTAGGTGAAATGATGATTAAAGTAAGCGACTTAAGCTTTTCATATAATCAAAAAGATGAAGCACTAAAAAACATAAATTTAGAGATACCTAAAGGCTCATGGGTGTCTATTTTGGGCCATAACGGATCAGGAAAGTCAACTTTATCCAAACTAATGGTTGGTTTACTGACTCCTTCAAAAGGATCAATTGAAATTGATGGATTACCTTTAAATCAAGAAAATATTACCAACATTCGTAAGAAAATTGGTATTGTTTTTCAAAATCCAGATAATCAATTTGTTGGTGTAACAGTAAAACACGATATAGCATTTGGGTTAGAAAATCAGTGCATTCCTCATGATCAAATGGTTGAAAAAATAGATTATTACTCAAAATTAGTTGGTATGGAAGCTTTTCTAAATAAAGAACCACACCACTTATCAGGTGGTCAAAAGCAACGTGTGGCAATCGCAGGAGCTCTAGCGATGGAACAAGACATTTTAATTCTAGATGAGGCAACATCAATGCTCGACCCAGAAGGAACAAAAGAAATCATAGAATTGATTAAAAGGTTAAACAAAACATATCATAAAACAATCATTACAATAACTCATGATCTTTCATTTGCTCAACAAAGCGATTATCTAGTCGTTTTAAAGGATGGCGAACTTATTTTAGAAGGCACACCAAAACACGTTTTCGATCAAGAAGCTATTTTGAAAACCTCACATTTAGAATTGCCTTTTGAGCTTGCGCTTTATAATGAACTGAAAAAAGAAGATATAAAGAATAAAAAGATTGTGGAGGCGCTATGGGCATTCAATTTAAAGATGTAAGTTATGCTTACAAAGGCCTCAAGGTCAACTATGATGCAATTAAACATATTAATTTAGATATAAATAGCCAAGGTGAATTCATCGCAATCGTTGGACAAACAGGTTCAGGTAAGTCAACGCTCGTTCAGCATATGAACGCACTACTTTTACCTAGTTCTGGAAATGTCGTTGTTTTTGGACAATTATTGCCACCAAAAAAGAAAGAAAAAATTAATTATTTAAGACAGAAAGTAGGTCTTGTTTTTCAGTTTCCAGAGTATCAATTATTTGAAGAAACGATTTTAAAAGATATTATGTTTGGTCCAAAAAACTTTCAAGATACTGAAGAACAAGCAGAGATTAAAGCTAAAAAAGCAGCTGCAATCGTTGGTATAGATGAATCACTTTATGAACAATCACCATTTCGAATTAGTGGTGGTCAAATGAGACGTGTAGCTGTTGCTGGTATTTTAGCTATGGAACCAGAGATATTAGTTTTAGATGAACCAACACGGGGGCTAGATCCTCGCGGAAGAAAAGACTTAATGGCTATTTTTAATGAGCTCCACACGATTCAAAACAAAACCATCATCTTAATATCTCATGATATGGATTTGGTTTCTGAATATGCGAAGCGTGTGATTGTTTTAAAAGATGGACATGTCGTCTTTGATGGAAAAAAAGAAGAACTTTTCGAACATGAAAAGTTTGATTCATTTCATCTTGAATTACCGACATCCTTGAAAATATTGAAGCATCTTGAAAAAACAGCTAATGTTCCTTATGTACCTAAATATAATTTTGATAGCCTTCTCACTTATTTAAAGGAGGTTAGTCATGAATAATATTACAATCGGTCAATATATTCCTGGAAACTCATGGTTGCATAAGTTAGATCCAAGAATTAAGATTCTAAGCCTTATTGTTATTTTAGTAGCAACTTTTATCATTCCAATATCATCAGATATCATACCTTTAGTCTCAATGGTAAGTCTATTTGTACTAACAATTGTGTTAACTATGACTACAGGTGTTCCAATGAACAAAGTACTAAATGGACTTAAACCAATCATCTTTTTGTTAATGTTTACATTTGTCATACAACTCTTTTATGTGAAAGATGGCAATCGAGTGATTGGTCCAATTAACATGTATATTTCATTATCAAGTATAGCTGCCATCATTTTATTTATTGTCATATACAATATGACTAAAAAATTAATTCGTTTTCGTATATTCTATTTTATATTTGCAGTCTTTATGGTTTTCTTTTTACAATCATTACTACCATACATCAATTTTCAATCTTATCAAGTCACAATTACTGATCAAGGACTTCTACGTGCAGGATTCATTCTCATACGTATTACTAACGTTATTATGATTACATCATTATTAACTTTTACAACTATGACAACAGACTTAAATTATGGTATGGAATCGCTCATGAAACCTTTAAAAATCATTAAAGTTCCAGTAGATGTGATTGCTATGATGTTATCATTAACACTTAGATATATTCCTACACTTCTAGGAGAAACAGAAAAAATCATGAAAGCACAAGCATCTCGTGGTGTTGACTTTAAAGAAAGTAAAACAAAAGATAAGGTTATGCAAATTATCTCACTTTTAATTCCTGTTTTTGTTATTTCTTTTAAAAGAGCTGAAGATTTAGGAAACGCAATGGAAGTAAGAGGTTATGTTATTGGAGCTAAACGCACAAAAATTGATCAGTATTCAATTGGTTTTTCAGATTATTTTAGTCTAATTGCATCTATAATTATTTTAGGTGTTATCATCTATACGAGGTTTATTTAATGCGCTATAAGGTTATTGTTAGCTATGATGGTACGAACTATATAGGTTTTCAAAGCCAAGCAAATCAAAAAGGAATTCAAGATACAATTGAAAAAGCATTTCGATTAATGACACAAAAAACCATTAAAATTGTAAGTGCTGGTCGCACAGATAAAGGCGTTCACGCTCTTGGCCAAGTGTTTCATTTTGATAGTACATTAAACATCGATCTAGAATCATGGTATCGTGTTAATGATCGTTTGCCACTAGATATTAGAATTTTAAAAATTATTCGAGTAAAAGACGACTTCCATGCAAGACATTCTGCAAAATCTAAGATATATAAGTATGTCATTGCTAAAAAGCCAAGCACACCTTTTTCAAAGAACTATGAAGTTTATGTTCCTAATTTGAATGTTGAACTGATGAAAAATGCGCTTCCACAACTTATTGGAACACATGATTTCAAAGGTTTTTGCCAACACGTTAAAGGTAAGCCCACAATCAAGACCATTTACAGTGCTACATTTAAAGAAACAAGTAAACACTATATATTTACGTTTCACGGAAACAGTTTTCTTAAATATATGGTTCGTTCAATCATGGGCACATTGATACAAATTGGTTTAAAAAGAAAAGAACCCATGATCATACAAAAAATTTTAGATACTCAAAAACGAAGTTTAGCAGGTAAAACAGCAGAACCTCGTGGGTTATTCTTAGTCAAAATTTTCTATTAAAATGATATAATAAATCAAAAAGGAGAGACTTATGTTTATCACATTTGAAGGCGGCGAAGGCACAGGTAAAACTACTATCATTAAGACAATCAAAGATATGTTATCAAATTATGATGTCATTACAACACGAGAACCAGGCGGAAGTGTGATTGCAGAAGCAATCCGTGATATTATATTAAATCCCACGTATAACGGCGTAACACCATATACTGAGGCATTACTTTTAGCTGCTTCCCGTGCTCAACACTTAGATGAGGTTATCATACCCGCATTAAACAGTAATAAAATCGTGTTATGTGATCGATATATAGACTCTTCGTTAGCTTACCAAGGATATGCTAGAAAACTAGGATTTGATTTTGTTTTATCAATTAACAAATATGCAACCGAACATATGCCAGATTTAACATTTTACATCGATTTAGATCCTGAAGTTGGAATATCTCGTATTACTGATCGTGATAAATATGATCGGCTTGACCAAGAAACTAAAGAGTTTCATTTAAATGTAAGAAAAGGGTATCAAGAAATAGCAAAAATGTATCAACAACGTATGGTAACGATTAACGGAAATCAATCGATTGATAGCATCATCAAAGAGATGATGGCAATAATTAATCAAAGACTATGAAAAAAGCATATTATTTTTTTGAACAGACCATAAAAAAAAATAGATTAGCTCACCTATATTTGATTTCAGGACCTAAGGGCAGTGGAAAGGCACAACTAGTAGATGATGTTGCATTTCTTATTTTGTCACAACATAAACAAGATACCTCACATTTGAAAGCACAAATTGCAGAAAGAAAAGTTTCAAATTTAATATATGTTGAACCAGACGGACTAACCATCAAAAAAGAGCAGATCCTTCTGTTACAAACAGAGTTTTCAAAGACAGCACTTGTAACAGGTCCACGAATATATGTTATTAAATCGATTGAAAAAATATCTCAAGCAGCAGCAAATTCATTATTAAAGTTCATGGAAGAGCCACAATCACATTTAGTATATGGGTTTTTGATGACTGAAAATATTGATGATGTTTTACCTACCATTCAATCAAGAAGTCAAATTCTTCATCTTAAAGGAATTGATGAGAAAGATTTAGAAAAAGAACTAATAGAACAAGGCGTCAGTGAGAATATAGCTGTACTAGCACCATATTTAACTAAAAATATTGATGAAGCGCTATTAATGTCTGATAATCCCAATTTTATTGAGATGATAAACTTCATTGAAGAAATCATTAAAGCATGGTCTAATAAATCGATTTCATATCCATTATATTTTTCAGAAAATGCTCAATTTTTAGTTCAAGATCGTGTATTTTTTAAAAATTTTCTTGAATTATTACTTTTATATTTTTTAGATCTTATACATTATAAAGCACATCAAGAAATAACATATACATTTTTAAAAGAACAGATTCAACAGCATAGCAATCAAATAGCTTTGGAAACCATTCAAGAGATTATTGACCAGATTCAAAAGATACTTAAAAAGCAAAGTTATTATATCAGTTTAGAATTAGCATTAGATGAGTTATCATATATTCTAGAAAAAAAGAGGTGAGCATGTGAAAGTTGCACTTGTACAATTTAAGGAAGCTGGAAAAAAATATTACTTCTCCTATGAAGGATTAACTATAGAACCTAAAGATTTTGTTGTTGTTGAGACATCGCGTGGTGTAGAAATCGGAAAAGTTTACTTGTTCAAAGATATCGATGAAACTGATTTGACTGCAGAATTAAAACCAATCATGCGAAAAGCAACAGATGAAGATATAAAAGAAGATCAATATAATCAAACGTTAGAGCCAGCAATTGTTGATAAAACGAAACAACTTGCTATTCAAAATGATTTGGAGATAAAAGTTCTAGGTGCTGAATACACGCTTGACAGGAAACGGCTACTCATTTACTTTGAGTCTGAAAATCGCGTAGATTTTAGAAATCTTGTTAAGGATTTAAGTGAAATTTATCATACACGCATTGAACTAAGACAAATTGGTCCTAGAGACGCTGCTAAGATGATTGGTGGTATTGGACCATGTGGCTTGATTTTATGTTGTACAACATTTATTGGTGAGTTTGATACAGTTTCTATAAAAATGGCGAAAAATCAAAATATAGCATTAAATCCACAAAAAATATCTGGTGTTTGTGGCAAATTGCTTTGTTGTATTAAATATGAAGACGAAGTTTATACTGAACTAAAAACACTCATTCCAGATGTTAATCAAAAAGTTCAAACCGAGAAAGGTTTAGCTTCTGTAGTTGACCTAAATGTTATTGGTCAAAAGGTTAAAGTTAAATATATTGAAGGTGGCGGATTCGAATGGCTATCCGTTGATGATTTTTCTATCATAGAGGGATAAGATTTGCGTACTTTATTAGGATCAAATTTAATTATCGAACAAAATCAAAGGGACGCGTTTAATCTAGATACTGTACTATTAGCTAATTTTGCATTAGTCCCAGCAAAAACAAAATGTATACTTGATATTGGAACTGGATCTGGAGCTTTAATGCTTTATTTGAGTGAAAAAACACGCGCTAAAATAATAGGCGTAGAGATTCAAGAGTCAAGATACTTGCAAGCTGTATATAATATTGAACTAAATGATCTTATGGATCAATTGACATGTGTTCACCAAGATATTAAGACATTTCAACATAAGAAGGTTGATTATATAATTAGTAACCCACCCTTTTTTAAAGTCAATGAATCTTCTAAGTTAAACCAACATGAAGAACATACGATTGCACGACATGAGATGACACTAACTTTAGAAGATTTAGCAAAACATGTATCTCGGTTGTTAAAGTTTGGTGGTAAGTTTTCGATGATACATCGTCCTGAACGATTTGCTGAGATTGTTGAAACTTTTAATAAATATCAGTTAACAATCAAACGTATACGTTTTGTACACCCATATATCGATAAAAAGCCCAATCATTTACTCATTGAGGCAGTTAAAAATGGTCATTTTGGGGTAGTTGTTGAACCCCCATTGATAATATATAGAGATAAGCATGTATTGACAGAAGAAATGATAAAAATATACGGAGGTCATCATCATGTTACTTAGTTTATTAAATCGAAAAGAAAAGTTAAAATTTCTTGATCTAGCTATGCATATGGTATCTGTAGATGGAGAACCTACAGAAATCGAACAAAGACTTTTGAACATGCTACTTGCAGAAGTGGGAGAAGGCATTATCCAAGAATATCATTTTGCACTATCAAAGGATTTAATTGAGACTATAGATTTCTTCAAGAAAAATAATCAGACAGTAAAAAATATAGTATACTTAAATCTTTTGCGTGTAGCGATGTCTGATGATTTTTATAACACATTAGAGCATTTCTTTTTAGAAGATATTCAAAAGAAGTTTGCTATTGATGAGGTTAAGAAAAAACAACTTATGCGACTTGTTTATACTGAAAGAGATTTAAGAGAACGCGCGAAGCGTTTAGTGTCGCATTAATGCAAAAAAGTTTTAAAGAAAGTAAACCTACATTATTTATTGTTTCGACTCCTATTGGTCACTTAAAAGATATAACTTATCGAGCTATAGAAACGTTAAATAGTGTTGATCTTATTTTAGCTGAAGACACACGCACTTCATCAATTTTACTAAATCACTATCATATAAAAAAGCCGCTTTTAAGCTATCATGATTTTAATAAACAAGAGCAATCTCACAAAATATTATCCATGCTACATGAAGGTAAAAATTTAGCATTAATTAGCGATGCTGGCACACCAGGAATTAGTGATCCTGGCTATGAAATCATTAAAGATTGTATAGCTGCTGGATTTCATGTAGTGGCTATTCCAGGAGCAAGTGCAATTTTAGCAGCTTTGGTATCCTCGGGGCTTATGATTCAACCCTTCACTTTTATAGGTTTTTTACCACGAAAGATGACTCAAGCAAAAGATTTGTTAAACAACTTCATTAATCGAAGTGAAACATTAATTATATATGAGTCACCAAACCGCATATCCAAGACACTGGAAACACTCCATCATATTTTAGGAAATAGATGCGTTTCAATCGCTAGAGAACTTACAAAGACATTTGAAACGATTATACGTACAACACTTGTTGAATCAATGCAAATGAATCATCAAACAAAAGGCGAATATGTTATTATTGTTGATGGCAATCATGAAAAATCATCTTATGAAAACGAGTCAATTGAAGATCACTTTCATCGCTATATGAAACAAGGTTATCTTGAAAAAGATGCGATAAAGGCAGTAGCAAAAGATAGAAACGTACATAAAAATGAGATTTATCAAGTCATTAAAAATAATAATTAATTAAGTTTGATTTTTTAAATCTTTATATTATAATAGTAATGAAATAGGCAATGAGAAAAAGAGTAGTTTTATGATTTGAATGTAGAGAGTTCGTGGCTGGTGAAAACGAACCAAACATAAAACGAACATGATTTTTGAGCCTCTTGATCGATATGTAGATTAAGACGTAAATTCCGCGTTAAGGATTTTGAGGGCTAGAAATTATTCTAGAACTAAGGTGGTACCGCGAATTTGATTCGTCCTTAGCTATTTTTAAGGACGAATTTTCTTTATTTTAGGAGGTTTTAACATGAATAAGAAGTATTATTTAACAACTGCAATTGCATATAGTTCAGCCATTCCTCATATTGGGAACGTTTATGAGGCCATTTTAGCCGATGCCATTGTAAGATTTAAGCGTCTAGATGGATATGATGTCCTCTTTCAAACGGGAACAGATGAGCATGGACAAAAAATCGAGAGTCGCGCAAAAGACAATGAACTTTCACCACAAGCATATGTTGACCATATTTCATCTGAAATTAGACGAATCTATGATAAGGTTGATATATCTTATGATCAGTTTGTTCGAACAACCGATGAGAGACATGTTAAAGCGGTTCAGGCGATATTTAAAAAATTATATGAGCAAGGCGATATCTACTTAGGTGAATATGAAGGCTGGTACTCAGTGTCAGAAGAATCATTTATATTAGAAAAAGATATCGTAGACGGTAAAGCACCTAATGGTGATATTCCTGTTTGGACAAAAGAAGCAGCTTATTTTTTAAAACTTTCAACATATCAAGATCGTTTACTCAAACATATTGAAGATCATCCACAATTTATCGAGCCAGAATCAAGAAAAAATGAAATGATTCAAAATTTCTTAAAAGAACCTCTTCCAGATTTATCAGTTTCAAGGTCATCATTCAAATGGGGTATTCCTGTAGAATTTGATCCAGGACATGTTGTCTATGTTTGGATTGATGCATTAAGCAACTATATTACTGGACTTGATTATCATCCAGAACGACCTTTGTCTAACCAGTATAAACAATTTTGGCCAGCTGATGTACATTTAATAGGGAAAGATATTTTAAGATTCCATACGATTTATTGGCCAATCATTTTAATGGCGTTAGGACTTGAGTTACCTAAACAAGTATTCGGGCACCCATGGATTCTTGTCAATAAAGGAAAAATGAGTAAATCAATTGGTAATGTCATGTATACCGATGATTTAGTACGCTATTTTGGTGTTGATGCAATAAGATATTATGTACTTCATGAAATACCTTTTGCACAAGATGGAAACATTACATATGAACTATTAATTGAACGTAACAATAGTGATTTAGCAAATACAATTGGTAATTTGGTTAATCGAACCATTGGTATGGTGCACAAGTATCGAAAAGGCATCGTTAAAAAAGTTGTTTTAGATGAACCTTTTGAATTATCATTAAAAGAAAAAGCACTTGAGGTATTACCACATATTAGACATTTTATGGAGCAACTAAAAGTATCGGACGCACTTGAAGAAGTTGTTAAGCTTGCAAGATTAGCTAATAAGTATATTGATGTATCTGAACCATGGGTTTTATTTAAAACTGAAAATAAACAAGATGTTTTGGATCATGTCTTATATCATTTACTTGAAACAATACGTTATATTGCTATTACACTTCAACCATTTATTCCACAAACAGCAAATCGCATTGCTAAGCAAATAGGAGTAACTGATTTATCATTTGATTCACTCAATACATTTGGCATTTATGAAGCTCAAACACTAGATAAACCTGAAGTCCTTTTTGAAAGATATGATGCTACGAAAAAGCTTGAAGAAATCTTAGAGGATCAACATGAATAAGTTACGTACATGGGTCAAATCAGAATCCTATACGAACAAAATCAAACCTGAAATTCAAAGGTTACTTGCTGTTGTTGTTTTTACTATTATTTACGGAATTGGTGTTTCATGGTTTTTAGAGGCATCCGTTGTCCCTCTTTATACTGGAGGTATACCTGGTGTTGGTCAGCTCGTAAGAGATGCCGCTTATGTGTGGTTTGATTACACATTAAAAGATAACTTTTTAGGCTTCTACGTCATCATTATGAATATACCGATATTGGTTTTAGGTTGGTTTGGTGTATCCCATCGATTTACGATTCATAGCATCATCTCAGTTGTACTACAAGCACTTATTATTGGTTGGTTTCCTAAAATCAATTTTGGGCTAAACAGTGTAGAACATGCCTTAGCAGCCTCTGTATTAGGTGGATTGCTCATTGGTGTAGGTGCTGGTGGTGCTTTAAGATTTGGAACATCTACTGGTGGCTTAGACATCATTGCACAATATTTCTCTCTTAGAAAAGGGAAAACTGTAGGTTTTATTTCAATGGCTATGAATGTTACCATTGCGATACTAGGTGGGTTAATCGTAGGTGGTAAAGAAACATCCGAAGGCATCGTAATTACAGGTGGAGTCATTGCATCTTATACCGTTATTCGTATTATCATTTCGACGATTATGACAGATAAGATTCACACATCTTATCAGTTTGTTGCTGTTGATATCATTACGACTGTACCGCAACAACTTGTTGATGAAATTTTAATCAAAGTCTATCGCGGTGTTACACTGACCAAAGTTGAAGGGGCTTATTCTCATCATGAAAAGACCATGATATTTGTTGTGATTTCTTCTTATGAACTCCACACGCTGATAGGACTTGTCAAACAAGTTGATCCACAAGCGTTTATTGTGACAAGACCTGTTAAAAATGTATTTGGTAATTTCAAACGCAAAACAATTGCTTAAAGATGGATTTTTCCATCTTTTTGTTTTCTAAAAACGTATTCAAACATCTTTTTTTAATAAAAGGTTTACAATCTATTTTTCTTTTGCTAAAATGAAGTAGTATTCAATGTATCGTATAATCGACCTAATGTGGAGGTCAAGTTTCTACCGTGATTCCGTAAAAATCACGACTACGATATGAAAACATCTTTTTTATTGTTTTCATATGTAGAAGAAGCCACATAAAGTGGTTTTTTTATTTGCAAAATACATGTGAATACGAAAAATAGAAAAGGAGAAATCAAAAAGTGGAGAAAATCAAAAAGTTCTTCAAAATTGAAGAAAGAGGTACGACAGTTCGTACAGAATTAATCGGTGGTCTAGTAACATTTTTAGCAATGGTTTACATTTTAGCAGCGAACCCTTTTATTTTGGGTGGTGCTAGGGATGCTATGCCTGTAGGTGGTGTATTCGTTGCAACAGCAGTTTCTGCAGCAGTAGCGACTCTTGTTATGGGATTACTTGCAAATTATCCTATTGCACTTGCACCAGGTATGGGGATTAATGCGTTAGTAGCGTATACAGTAATTGGAGATTTTGGATATTCATGGAAAGAAGCGATGGCTGCAGTCTTTATTTCAGGTATCATTTTCTTAATCATTTCGCTAACATCCATTCGCACCAAAATTATTAATTCAGTTCCATCAGGTCTTAAAAAAGCAATTGGAGCAGGTATTGGATTCTTTATCGCATTTATTGGACTTAAGAATGTTGGAATCATTGTTGGTCATGGAGATACATTAGTTACCTTAGGTGATTTATCCAATCCAACAACGTTGCTTGCACTATTTGGTATTGCTTTAGCATTCTCTTTATTTGCTGTTAAACATAAAATTAACAAATTCACACTAATTATTTCGATTTTAGTGACTGCAGTTGTTGGACTAATTTTAGGAGAACTATTTAAAGTTTCAGGAATGCCTGCGTTTGCTGGTGGATATAAAGACCTAAGTAGTTTTGGTGAAACGTTCTTTGGATTTGCTGGTGGCTTAAGCTCAGTGTTTGCTAAAGGCGATTTATGGTTTGTTATCTTCTCATTACTTTTCTTAGATATTTTTGATACAGCCGGAACACTAATCTCAGTTGCTGAACCTGCTGGTTTACTAGATGAAAATGGAGAAATGAAAGATATCGATAAAGCGTTATTTGCAGATGCTGTCGGTACGGTTGCAGGTTCATTATTGGGAACTTCAACAGTTACTTCATATATCGAATCAAGTGCTGGTATTGAATCAGGAGCAAAAACCGGTTTATCATCAGTTTTTGTAGCATTCTTATTTGCGATTTCAATATTTGCATATCCAATATTTAGCATTTTCATAACTTCTCCAGCACTCACATCTATGGCACTTGTTCTAGTAGGGGTCTTTATGATGTCTCAGTTAAAAACGATTGAATGGGATGATAAACCAACACTTGCAGCTGCATTTATCATTATGATTACTATGATTTTGACTTATTCAATCGGTAATGGTATTGCTCTTGGTTTTATTACTTATGTATTGTTAATGATAGTTCAACGTAGACATAAAGAAGTTACGTTGATGATGTACATTTTATCTGTTGCATTTATTCTTTACTTTGTTTTAAACGCAATCATGTAATATAAAAATTAGTTAGCAAACAAAAGGTCTTTATTTACAAAATAGAGGCCTTTTTTGTCAATTATTATATAAAAAGGATGATAAGTAAGAAATAAGTAAGAAATGTAAGAAAAATGGCATGTTATAATGATATTAACTCTCCCGCACAAAAACAGCATCATGTTAACTTCCCTTGGAGGAACAAGATGGCAGTAAAAAAACATGTTAAAATCAAAACACTCATTATAGGTACATTTCTGGCAACAATCATAGGTTTATCATTCTCTATTGGAGTGATTGTTTTTTCTAATTGGTATAAACTGGCAAATCGAAACGGTAATCTTATGGCTGATTATATCACATCAAATATAGAAACTGAGATTAACAATTTTTTAGCTGTTCCCGAGCACATAAACGAACATAATAGCTTTTATTTGAGTAACAGTTCACTTGATGTCAGTAGTCTATCATCAAACGAAAGTTTTTTTGTTGATATTTTAAAAGTTTATCATCAAGATATTTATAGCTCTGTTTTTGTAACGACACTAGGCGAGCTATATGGTGCTCAAATTATTGGTGATGATCAATACGAAACTATGCGCATGGATTCATCAACAAATTGGATGTTTTCATATTTTGAAGTCAATGAGTTTAGTCAATCAGGTTCATTACTAAGAGAGGAAGTAAATTTCGATCCACGAGAGTCTCAGTGGTATATTAATGCAGTTAATTCAGGAGAAGCAAATTATTCATCGTTATATTTAGAGCACATGAATCAGTATTCATTTACAAGCTCATTGCCTGTATATGATGACCAAAACGAATTGATTGGTGTTTTTGCAACTCATATTGCCTATGAAAAGCTCAATGAGTTTTTAGCTACTATTGTAGATTCACTTGGAGGTACTGCAGTTATTTTTGAAAAAGATACGCAATATCTTATAGCAAATTCAAAATCATTAGACAATTATTTAATTGAAGATGATATTACGAGATATCAATTTCAAGAAATTGTGCCAAAAAATATAATAGATGCATATAATTATTATCTAGAGACCGGCAAAACACAGTTTAAGTATTCACAATCTGGGCCAGAAATTTATTTTAACGTTATCGAATATAATAGCGGTCAATTTGAGTGGGTAGCTATAAGCGCAATTCCTGTATCATTTTTTATGGAAAACGTCTATCGTTCTTTAAATTACACGATTGCAATTGTTATTAGTATTCTTTTTTTAGGATCATTTCTTTATTTAAAATATGCAAAATCACTCTTTAAATCGTTAGATGAGTTGGTTGTTACTGCAAATGATTTATCTAAAGGGAAGTTATCGGTTAGAGCAGTAAAAAAAAGAAATGATGAAATCGGAATTTTAACAGACTCATTTAACATTATGGCAGACAATCTAGATGAAATGGTAGACAAATTAGAAATACTTGTTGAACAAAGAACAGAGGCATTAAGATTAGCAAATGATGAAATTAGAGAAAGCCAAATGCAACTCAAATCTATTTTAGATTCAACTGCAGAGGGTATATATGGCATAGATCAAGACGGGAATTGCACATTTATTAACCAAAGTGCAATTCAATTATTAGGTTTTGATAATGACAGTGAATTAATCGGGAAAAACATGCACCAACTTATTCATCACCACAAAGAAGATGGTTCTATTTTTCAAGTAAAAGAATGTCCTATATTAAAATCTGTTCATAATGGGGAATCCACACAAACAAAACGAGATGTCTTTTACAAAAAAGATGGTAGTAAATTACATGTCAGATTTTCATCTTATCCTCAATATCGAAATCAGAAATTAATAGGTGCAGTTATTTCTTTTGCAGATAACACAAAAGAAAAAGAACGAGAAGAAAAAATTATATATATTAGCTACCATGATTATTTAACTAGTTTATATAATCGCAGGTATTTTGTTGAAAACCTAGCAAAACTTGATCGTATTGAAAATTATCCTTTAGGCATCATTATGCTAGATTTAAACGCACTAAAACTTTATAATGATGCTTTTGGACACTTTGTAGGCGATCAAGCACTTGTAAAGGTTGCAAGAATACTTGAAGAAATAACTCGTCATGATGGTTTTGTATGTAGATTAGGCGGAGATGAGTTTGCTATTGTTTTGCCACATTCATCTGAAACAGAAATGCATTATGTTAAACATGAAATTAAAAATACAATCAAAGAACATGACGTTGAAGGAGTTCAGTTATCGCTTGCTATTGGCTATGAGTTGAAGTATAATACCGAATCTAATTTGGATGAGATTTTAAAAAAAGCTGAAGATCACATGTATAAAAACAAAATGTCTGAGCGCTTAAATGTCAACACAAATGCAATCATGGCAATCCTTCAAACACTTTTTAATAAACATCCAGAAGAGAAAAAGCATGCCGAAGAAGTTAGCCATTACGCAGCTTCAATAGGGAAAGCCCTTAAATTAGAATCAGATAAGGTACATGATTTATCCATTTCAGGTTTATATCATGACATTGGGAAAATCTCTATACCAGATCTCATACTAGATAAGCCCGCAGCATTAACTCCTGATGAATATGAAATTATCAAAAAACATGCTGAAATAGGGTATCAAATCCTTAAAGCAGCTGATGAGTATTCTATATATGCACTTCACGCATATTCACATCATGAACATTTTGACGGTAGTGGTTATCCAAGAGGATTAAAAGGAAAAGAGATTCCATTGTTTTCAAGAATCATTAGTATTGCAAACGCTTATCAGAATATGACAACAGATCGACCCTATCGTAAGGCTAAGTCCCAAGAAGAGGCAGTTTTAGAACTAAAACAGTTTTCTGGAAAACAGTTTGATCCTAAACTTGTCAATGTGTTCTTAAAGGATGTTTTAAAAGTAAATTAAAAAAGAGCTTACATGAGGAAGCTCTTTTTTCAACACTATGTATATCTTTATTTTTTCACCAATATCTCAAGTTTGTTTAATCCATAATTTAATACAATTCCCACAACAGCCGCTAGACTCATACCCATGAATGCACTTGTTGAAGTGATTTGTAAAATTGCACCACCAAGCCCTATCACAAGCATTGTAGATACAATAATTAAATTCTTCATATTTCCCAAATCAGTCTTATCTTTAATTAAAACTTTAACACCATTAGCGGCAATCAATCCATACAAAACAATGGTCATACCGCCAATAACAGCCCAAGGTATTGAAGTAATAAATGCTTGAATAAAACCTAAGAAGCCAAGTGATATAGCAAATACTGCGGCTAACCCAGTTACCCAAACAGAACCGACTTTAGTGATTGCTATTACGCCTGTATTTTCACCATAAGTAGTATTTGCTGGTCCACCAATTGCTGCTGATACAAAAGTTGCAATACCATCACCCATTAAAGTGTTTTGAAGACCTGGATTATCGATGAAATCTTTACCTGTGATTTGTCCAAGTACAACAT
>OBJA01000972.1_pt1 | contig 21769 bp, 17 predicted proteins | sample 1519751 | NCBI WGS metagenome assembly OBJA01 (sample SAMEA3881238, study PRJEB22517) | soil metagenome | biome: lake sediment; feature: soda lake sediment; material: sediment, water from around vicinity | place: India | collected 2013-12-23 | depth 3 m
CTTCGCGTCGATAGTCGATATAGGATCTGCAGAGCTCGTTAAGGAGATCTCTGGCCATTTCCGGATCAGCATGTCTGAAAGTGAGCTCGATAATGTCATTTTTTGCGCCGTTTGTCTCTCCCTGCTTTACATTGAGCCCGCCGGAAATCGCCCCGGTGGTTATTCTGTTTTCCAGGTTTTCGGTAACCATTCTGAGCACTGTAGCGGATCGGAGGAGTTCAAGGTGGGTGTTGAGTTGTTTTTCCAGATCTCCCCAGTACCGGAATACATTGGTTTCTGTTACAATGCCCTGTTGGTCTGGTCTGAAGAGCATTCGTGCATGTGCTATATAAAACTTGTCACTTTTAACATACCGATACATGGAAAAAAGTGCAGCAATGAGCATGGCTGCAAACACTACATTTTTTCTTCTGACAATAATACCCAGATATTTGAACAGGTCGAACTCTTCTTCGTCATCATCTTCGTCTTTGCTGTTCAGATGTGTATAGGAGTGACCGGGTGTTTTTTCTGCTGCTTTGGGTTGCTCTGAAAAGCGGTTCTGTTCTGCCTGTATTTCAGAGGTCGCCTTTTCAGCTGCAGGTTGCACATTCGAGTCGGGGGTAACTACGGTGTTTGCCGGATTTGCACCAGGAGGTGGGGATTGGGAATGCTTTGCCGATTTCTGTGCGCCTATAGAGGGTTGCTCTGGTAAGCTGGTATCGGACGGGTCGATTGGGCGGTAGGCATGGGTACTAACAGATGGCGTTTGTGATTGCAATACTGGTTCAGACTGGGACGGTATCTGCTGAGGTTTGCTGGCAGAGAGAGAATTACCCCGTCCTTCCTCATTGATTTTTTTGAGAATGTCACCCAGACTGAATTTTTTTCTGCTCATTGGCTGTGTGCCTGCAAATCGTCCAGAATTACCTGTATATCCTCCCGGGCAATCTCTGTAAGCTCCTGAGAGTAGCCATAGGTCAATGTCAGTTTACACAAACGGTTAATTTCTCTGGGAACGCCTCCGGTACTCCGGAAAATGATTTCGTGTCCCAGACTAGTGAAAATCGCTCCATGCTCGAGCCCTGCAATACGCAACCGGTGTTGAATATATTTGATCGAACCATTGTAATCGAGATTGTTAAGATGAAATCTGAGAAATATGCGCTGGTCGACTTGTTTGAGTTTGCGGACCTTTTCTCTGAGTTCTGGCTGACCTACAAGAAAAATAGTCAGGAAATTTTCCATTCGCGACCCGATATTGGTGAGATTTTTTATTTCATCGAGAACGGAATCCTCAATCTGCTGGGCCTCATCAAACAACAAGACCAGATGACGTTTCTCTTCATAGAGAAGTGTTTCGAGCTTCTTTTTGAAGATCTGCATGAGAAGATATTTATCGGAACGCTCAGGTTCTTCGTCACTCAGCAGCGCAAGTCGCGAGTCTCTGAAGGTGATTCGGCGAACGATATCAAAGAGAATATCATTGAAACTGAAACTTGAGTTTTCAAAATCGACTATCTCAAAGGAGTGTCGGGGGAGAGAGCCGATAAGAACATTTTTGGTGATCGTTTTTCCTGAGCCGACTTCACCGGTGAGTAGTCCCATGTTCATGTTTCGATCGTTCACAACATAAAGCATTCGGTCCAGAGCTTCCCGATGGTCTTCACTTTCAAAGAAAAACCTGGTATCACAGAGTTCTTCAAATGGCTTTTCCTTCAAATTCCAGTACTCAAGATATCCCATCTCAGGAATGCCCCTTTGCTATTGTAATAAGATTCTGAGTTATTACTTCGAAACACTCTTTTGCCCTGGACTGTTCTTCACTCAGCATAATGGGGCGCATCTCTTTTATCGAGGTCCTTATTTCCGGTGAATAGGTGACATAGCCGATGTAATACAGAGAGAGTGAGAGGTATTTTTTGACCAGTTCTGCGAATCTGGTCCCGATCTTCACATCCTCACCACTCTTAACCATATTGAGCACAAGGAACGTTCGTCTGGCATGAAGCCATTCCCGCATCAGATTTACTTCACCGGGGAAGTCCTGTGTCAAACTAACAAGCAACTCTTCAACGGTTGCAAATCCTTTTTTGCTTTTGGGGTCAGAGAAACTGCGGATTCGGTTCTGGATTTCGGCATGTCCTGAAAACAGGCGTACCAGTCCTCTGATAACCCCGTTTTTAAGATAGCCATAGGCATTTTCCACCGAGGTCGGCAGTCCATCAATGACAACGATGCCATAGGGAAATGCAGCATAGAAATCGGTCACATGATAATCACTTCCAGCACCGAGATCCACCAGGATAAAATCAGCAGCCATCTTCCGTAGGTTATTGATGATCTTCTGTTTCTGAGCGAAATTGGGATTTGCTAATTCCAGGATATCACTTGCTCCACTGATTAACCAGCTTTTGGGAACAACCGTGGGCAAAGAGATATCGGTAAGGAGCTTGCAGGTGCCTTTTATATAGTCCTGAAGGCCAAATCTGGGGCGTTTAACGCCGAGGCACAGGTGCAGATTTGCTCCACCCAGATCAGCATCGATAAACCCAACCGAAAATTCATTTCTGGAGAGGGTGGCACCTATATTTGCGGCAATGGTGCTTTTTCCCACCCCACCTTTGCCGCCGCCGATAGAGATTATGACCGGATCGTTCATGAATCTGGGGTACCCGATACTGCAACTGCACTTTTAATTAGGAGCTGAGTCTGTTCATGTTTAACAAAATTTGTAAAGAAATGCTTACAATGCCTAAGATCGTGCTGATCAGGCCCCAGGGCATCTTGAATGTTCCGGGGGCATACATCGTATCCCCGGGATACAATATGTATTTTTTATTATCATATTTAGCCGATTGCGTCCAGATCTCCTTCATATTGACTGTTATAATGGAACCATCACCACGGATGATCTTAATAAATTTAACTTTGGTGTTACTCAGTCCGCCACACATTGCAACGACTTTCATCACATCTATTGGCTCATAGATCTGATACTCTCCGGGTTTGGCTACTGCACCAATAACAAAGATTTTATTTGCGTAATATGCTTCGATCGATACTGAAACAACCGGATTATTCACATACGATGATAATTTTCCCTGCATTATTTTAACAAGCTGGGCACAGGTAAGTGTTGCGACATCGATTTCTCCTATTACCGGATAATTGATTCTGCCGTCCGGTCTTATTTTGTGTCTGCCTGAAAATTCAGGATGTTCCACAACGGTAATCGATATCACATCTCCGGCCTGAAGTACATACTCCTGAACCTGCCCACTGGCTGGAAGTATCAGAGCTATGAGTATGATGAGGGGAAAAGAGTATTTCATAATGCGTCTGAAGTCAGTTCAAAAATTATCGCAACACCTCCAGGAACCTGATACTGCAAACAGATATCGTACCACATTTTAATCTCCGGTGCAAGAGAAAAACAACATAAATGTCCCTTATACGAATAGTTACGAAACCCGGGAATGCCGTTCATGTAAATTAATTCAGGGCACGTTTGCTATCAGTAAAAAAATATCACCCGAAAACAGTTCATCAAAAGTGAATCGTCGATATCGGCTCTGCCAGCCTTGAATCGTGCTGCGCCTATATCTTTATATTACCTTGTTTGGATGACGTCAATAACTACTTAACAAATTAATGCTTCTGGGTTATTCCATTCCAGTAATTGGGTTGTTTTCTGAAGGCGCAACCTGCGCTGGTTCAGAAGAATTAGTACTTGCCGGTTCATCTGGTGGTGGAGCAGGCTTGGGAACTGGCTTGGGTACTGGTACTGGAGGTGGAGCCGGAGCCGGTACATGGGTACGCGGCTGTTCCTGGACAACTTCCGTAACAGGTGCAACAGGCTTGGGCCGGGGCACTGGAGGTGCAGGTCTATTGACTATTCTGGGTGCCTGCTTTACTGTTTCGGAATCTTCTGCTATGGCACTTACTGAATCGGTAGTCACAGTATCTTGTGAAACCTGCGCGGTACTGTCTGCCACAGATACAGAATCTGCTGGTTTTGTGTTGTTCCTGAATGGTATTGTCAGGTTAAACTCTTTGGCAGGTGTCGTACAGGTGAAACATAGAGAAACTTTTGAGAAATAGAGAACAAGATAAACCACTGTCAGTGCCAGTACTCCTGTTCCACTGTACAACAAGGTTTTCACATGTTGAGATAGCCGGATGAACTTCTGTTTTTTTTTCACCGCAGATAATTTCAACAGATGACGTTGTACTTCGTTGAGAAAGAGAGCACTTTCACTGTTTAGATTAATATCGAACTGGATATCGTGGTCATTGGAGACTATCTCATCAAAACTTTTTTGACCTCCTATCCATTCATCAAAACTTTTTGGATAAACATTTCGTATACTACTGAAAAGTTCAGATGCCAGGGGGAGAAGCTTTTCGGTTGCTTCGGAATGGCTGAATTCACTGCGCAGCGCAAGGTACGCTTTTTTTAGGTAAGGTGCAGTGAGTGAGAAAAAGGCTGATGCATCACCCTTTGATGCAAGTGAAATGAGCAGCTCTTCATGTGTCGAGATTGTCTTTTTCATGATCATCAAAAATACTTAGCGTTCAGAGTGACTGCAAATAGATGTGAGCTTTGCAATAGTGAATGCTCTAAGCAGCCATGACAGAAGGAGGCTGTCTGAGCAGGCCGGAAAGGCGATTTGTTCCGGATTTCATTTAATGTATTTTGCTATTTTCCAATATCACGAACCTGGTCAATTATGATTAGTTATACTCAAAGAGATATGTCGTTTATGCAGCGGGCCCTTGATCTGGCCCGGGAGGCAAAGGGAAAGACATTTCCCAACCCAGCTGTCGGGGCGATTGTTGTTTGTGACAAGGGAACTGTTATCGGGAAAGGTGCGACGCAGGTTTATGGTGGTCCACATGCTGAAAAGGTTGCACTGGCTGAAGCAGGAGAACGCGCCAGAGGCGCGGTACTGTATGTTACTTTGGAACCCTGCTGTCATTTTGGAAAAACTGCACCGTGTACCGATGCAATCATGGCAGCCGGAATACGGAAAGTCGTGGTTTCAGTAATCGATCCAAACCCACTTGTTGCTGGAAAAGGAATACTCCGACTCCGTGAAGCAGGTATCGAGGTACAGAGCGGACTGCTTGAACACGAAGCTCGTCGGATTAATGAGGATTTCTTTTTTTCAGTAACAACGAAACGAGCCTGGGTTACTCTTAAGCTAGCTCTTACACTGGATGGCAGAATCGCCGACACCAGTGGTAATTCCAGATGGATTACCGGTGAAGAGTCACGGCGTTATGTGCATGAGCTCCGCAGATGTCATGCAGCTGTAGCGGTTGGCCGCTCAACACTGCATATTGATAATCCCCGGTTAACTGTTCGACATGTTACAGGGTATTCTCCCGCACGGATCGTCTTTTCTTCAGATGAGAATATACCGAAGAATAGCTTTTTTTTCCAGAATGCCAGTAATACCAGAAGCATTATAGTGAAACCGGGAACAGTTGCCATTACCAAGTTGAGTTCCGGGATAGAGGTCTGGAGTACTGGAAATGGGGATACCCTATGCAATCTCACGACATTTCTGCAAATGGCACATGAGCAGGGGATTAGTAGTGTTTTTATTGAGGGTGGCCAGAATATCGCGTCGCAATTTCTGGAGCACGGACTTGTTAATCGTCTCTATCTTTTTTATGGAAACAGGATGGTCGGAAAAGGGAAAGAGGGGATCTTTTTTTCCCGGGGATACCCGATAGATAAGAGTATTGTGCTGAGCGAAATACAGCATACGATACTTGGCTCTGACGTTATGATCAGTGGATTACCAATTGTGGAAAACAGGGCCTGTAGCCAGGAGTGTCTATCCTGAGTACTGTAATAAGTTAAATATTAATGTATAGAACTATTGCCTCAAGGGGCGGAACCCGAGTATTTTTCCTGATTTCAAAAACCAGATCAGAAGTGCAGTATGTTTACCGGGCTGATAGAATGCATGGGTACGGTCAACACGGTTGACCTCAGGGGGACATCCATAACTCTTGGAATCTGTCCGGATCTGTCGCATTTTAATGTTGTTGAAGGCGGATCTGTGGCTGTAGATGGTGCTTGTTTAACTTTAGAGAGATCGGCTGGTGCTTCACTTTATTTTACTGCGGTCAGGGAAACACTTAAACGGACTACGTTACGCACTGTTGTTTCGGGCCGTCGGGTGAATTTGGAGCGAGCGCTGAAACTTGGTGACCGGCTCGATGGGCATATGGTTCTGGGGCATATTGATGGAGTTGGGAGAATTCTTCGGGATGTTGACGTAGGCGGGAGTCTTCTGCGCACTATCGCTGTTCCATCGGAGCTGGGAGTGTATATGGCACAGAAGGGTTCTATCACCATCGATGGAATCAGTCTGACTGTTTCGCAGGTCTCAGGTGAGGAGATTACGGTTTCACTGATACCGGCAACGATTAAAAAGACGACGATGTTTCATAAAGGGAGTGGTGATCAGGTAAACATTGAGTGTGATGTTCTGGCTCGATATCTGGTTCGCATACTCGGAGCAGGGAAAGAGCAGGGGCAGGGGGAATCAAAGGATTCACTTCTGGGAAAAATGGAAAGGCTGGGGTTTTGAAAACATTTGCTCAAATAGAAGAGGTTATTGAGGATTTCCGGCAGGGAAAACAGGTAATAATCGTGGATGATGAGGATCGGGAGAACGAGGGTGACCTTGCTTTTGCATCTGAAAAATGCACTCCTGAATTGATTAATTTCATGGCGAAACACGGGCGGGGATTGATCTGTGTTTCCATGGAGGGAAAGCGGCTTGATGAACTGCAGATTCCCATGATGGTGTCACAGAATTCGTCGCGGTTTGAAACTGCATTTACGGTTTCAGTTGAGGCCAGAGAGGGGACTACGACGGGAATATCTGCTTCGGATAGATCCACAACGGTACTGAAGCTGGTTGATCCGGCTGCCAAGCCTGAGGATTTTGTGAAGCCCGGGCACATGTTTCCGATCAGGGCTCGTGAGGGTGGTGTTCTTATTCGTAGCGGCCAGACAGAGGCATCGGTGGATCTGGCGCGACTTGCGGGGTTGTATCCATCGGGAGTAATCTGTGAAGTTATGAATGATGATGGGACTATGGCACGAATGCCGGAGTTGCTTCAGTTCAGTAAAGCCCATGGGATAAAGATTATTTCTGTTGCAGATTTGATCCGCTACCGTACAGCACACGAAAAATTTATCCGGCGTGCATCAGTAGCGAAGCTTCCCACCATTTTTGGGACATTCGAGATAGTAGCTTATGAAGAGTTGTTATCGAAGACCGTTCATATAGCCTTGCAGAAGGGTCCTGTTTCACCGGATGCGCCGACACTGGTACGTGTTCATTCGGAATGTTTTACTGGTGATATTCTGGGGTCATGCCGCTGTGATTGTGGGGAACAGTTGCACAAGGCGATGCAGGAGGTGAGTATAAATGGTGGCGTCGTTTTGTATCTTCGCCAGGAGGGACGGGGGATAGGGCTGGTCAATAAACTGAAGGCTTATGCGCTGCAGGATCAGGGGCTTGATACCGTTGAGGCAAATGAGCACCTGGGTTTTGCGCCCGATCTTCGTGATTATGGTATTGGTGCACAGATCCTGGCTGATCTTGGGATTAGAAAGATACGTCTGATGACCAACAATCCACGCAAAATTGTGGGGCTTGAGGGTTACGGTCTTGAGGTTGTGGAGCGGGTTCCTCTTGAGGTTTCGCCACGAAAGGAAAATGAGCGGTATCTCACTACAAAGAAAATGAAGCTTGGCCATTTACTCGAAGGAGGAGTTGTATGTCAACCGTGATCGAAGGCTTGCTAGATGGGTCCGGAAAGCGTTTCGGGCTGGTAGCAAGCAGATTCAATGAGCTGATTACCCGGAAACTGGTGGAAGGAGCAATGGATTGTCTCATTCGGCATGGAGTCGATAAAGACAATGTCACATTAGTCTGGGTTCCTGGTGCATTCGAGATCCCGCTTGCAGCTCAGAAAATGGCCCGGTCTAAAAAGTATGATGCTGTAATCTGCTTAGGTGCAGTTATACGGGGAGGAACTCCTCACTTTGATTATGTGGCTTCGGAAGTTTCGAAGGGAATCGCAAAGATCAGCCTCGATGAGGCTTTGCCGGTGATTTTCGGTGTTCTGACTACCGATACAATTGAGCAGGCGATCGAGCGGGCCGGTACCAAAGCCGGAAATAAAGGGTGGGATGCAGCGCTTGGTGCAATAGAGATGGTAGATCTGTTTTCCAGGCTGTGAATGTACTATTTTGGATAGCTCACCGTAATACTGTTTTCCGAGTACTTTTTTTTGCGGTTGAGAGATCAGGAAAATGCAATGAATAAAGATGATCAGAAAAGTGAGAGCAGCGTTTTCAGGAACCGGCATCGGTCGCGTGAGCTTGCTTTGCAGACGTTGTACGCGTGTGAAGTAGGTACCACCCAGGAGTGGAAGTGTATGCTGGACAGGGTTGCTGATACGGGAAGCCTGCCTGAGGATGTGAAAAAATATGCCCGTGAGTTGGTGCAGGAGGTTTTGCAGTCGATGGAACAGATCGATGAGACGATCCGGGAGCGGGCTGCAAACTGGGAACTCAGAAGAATGGCTGCTATCGATAGAAACATTCTCCGCATTGCTGTAGCGGAGTTGCGTTTCTTTCATCATGTGCCGGCGAAGGTGGTAATCGATGAGGCCGTTGAGCTGGCTAAAACATTCGGGGCTGAAGATTCTGGTAAATTCGTCAATGGAATTATTGACTCTATCCATAAAAAAATGAAGGGACATTCCGGAATGTCTGGAAAGGATGGTTCACAGCATGGAACAAATCCACGCTCGATATAACCGCATTATCGCCATTGCAGTGTTTGCAATCGCTTTTGTGGTCTTTATTCTGACTGTCGCACCGACAGTTGCTTTCTGGGACTGTGGTGAGTACATCGCAGCAGGACACTCAATGGGAATTCCGCATCCCCCCGGCAATCCGCTATTCATGATGATGCTCAGGGTTGCCAGTTTGCTGTTTTCGTTTTTTAAAGATGTCGGATACCGGATGAATTTCCTGGTGGTTCTGTTCAGTGCTGGTACAGCCTTGCTTATGTATCTTGTCTCGGTACGGGTGGCAATAGGGTTTGTGGGTGTTCCCGATACTACCTGGAAACGGTTGACTGTTTATATAGGTGGAGCAGTTGGAGGGTTGTTTTCTGTTCTGGGGAGCACTTTCTGGTTTAGTGCTGTGGAGGCTTCTGAAGCGAATCCATCAATGTTTTTTGTGGCACTGGCTACCTATCTGGTTCTGGCCTGGGTACAAAGTAAGGATCCCAAACGGGACAGGCTCCTGGTATTATTGATTTACACCAGTTTTCTGGGTATCGGGGTGCACATGTACTCTATGATTGTGCTGCCACCGATTCTTCTGTTTGTTATCCTCAGTGACAAGGAAAAACGTACCGACTGGCGGTTCTGGCTTACCGTCATCCCCCTTGGTCTTGTCATTAAAGACATGCCGCTGTTTATATGGGTGGGGAGTGCCGTAACACTGCTAACGTTGACAATGGCTGTTATGGAAGGGCCCAACCAGCGGAAATGGCAGTTCTGTTTTTTTCTGGCACTGTTCGCTGTCATAGGTTTCTCTTCGCATCTCTACATTCCCATTCGTTCTGCACTCAATCCGATTATTGACGAAAACAATCCAGAAACCTGGACTGCATTCAAAGATTTTCTGCAGAGAAAGCAGTACGGATCTGATGACATGTTTTCCCGTATGTTCTGGAGACGAGGATCGCTGCTTCGACAGTTCGGTATTGATGCGCACATGGGGTACGGTGGTTTTCATCTGACTCAGTTCTTTCAGCTCGGCCCTAACGATACTGCGGAAACCTATTTCAAGGCTGGTTTAATTCCGGGGCTCATAAAAACGCTGATTTATCTGGTTCCCACACTGTTTATGCTCTTTGGCTGGTATTATGTGTATAAAAAGAACAGAAACCTGGGGATTTTCCTTATTACGCTCTTCATCATTTCATCGGTGGCCATGGTTTTTTACATGAATTTTGCCGATGGAACACGTCCGGAACATCGTGATTATCTTTATTGGCTAAAAACGGGAAAACAGGGGCCGATGCCCGTTGTACACCGGGAGGTCCGGGTTCGTGACTACTTTTTTGCTGCTGCATTTATGTATTTGGGCATGTGGATGGGAATCGCTGCCAGTGCGTTGATGCACTATCTTTTTACCAATAAGAACAGGATGTTTCGTACCACGTTAGCTCCCGTTGCTGCTGTACTATTTCTGGTTTCTCCTGCACTGCCGATGGCACAGAACTGGAAAGATGCATCACGGAGAGGTGACTGGGTCCCCTATGATTATGCTTATAACCTGCTGATGTCGTGTGAGAAGGATGGCATCATATTTACTAATGGAGATAACGATACATTCCCGCTCTGGGCACTTCAGGAAGCATACGGGGTGCGTAAGGATGTCCGTATTGTAAATTTGAGTCTGCTCAATACAAAATGGTACATAAAGCAGCTCAAGGCCCTAGAACCCAAAGTACCAATCACCTATTCCGAGGCACAGATTGATGGGTTGAATCATTCCCTCAATCCGATTGTGCAGCCGACCCGTTACACGCTTCCCGGGGCTGGGATCACCGTTTCACTTCCGACACGCAATGAGCTCAATGCTCTTCGGGTTCAGGATCAGATGGTGGTCAATATCGTCGATGCCAATAAATGGCAGAAACCCATTTACTTTGCGGTCACTGTATCTGATGACAATCTTATGGGTCTGGGGCCCTATCTGAAGATGCAGGGGCTTGCGTATCGGGTGATGCCGCAGACTGTTCCAGAAGGTGATCGTCTGGATATTGCCCGGACGGTGCATCTGCTCGATAATGTCTACAAGTTCCGTGGATTGGGTGATGGTTCTGCGCGGTTGAATGATACATCGGAAAAATTGCTCTCCAATTATGCAGCTTCCTACATTCAGATCGCTTTGACGTTGAGACGGCCGCTGCTGCAGATGAAAGAGCAGATCTCACAACTTGAAGCAAAATCCGATTCTTCTCTCTCAGATGTAGAGGCTATACGTGCAGAGAAGAAAAAGGCCTATGAAGACACGCTCAATCTTGCGGTTGGGAAACTGGACCAGTGCGTCAGCATGATGCCATGGGACTGGAGACCCAGGGTGCTCCGCCATGAACTGCTTATGGGGCATGGCCGGGTTGCAGAAGCAGAGGCGAAGATGCGTGAAGCAATTATGGTTGATCCGGAGAATACGGAGTACCAGAAGCTGCTGGTCCAGGCGCTGGAACAGAGTGGTAAAAAGCAGGAAGCCAATGAAGAGCTCAGAAAGCTTTTAACTACCGATCCTGATCCCTGGTATGTACACATGTCTCTTGCCAAAAACTACGAGGATTTGGGGTTGCTCGACAGTGCTAAGCTGGTAATGCAGCAGTTTGCTAACTCCCATCCCGGAGATCGCAGAGCTGCATCTTATATCATGCGTCTTGATGAGATGAAAAAGCAGAAGTCTGGAGATACTGCACTGAAAATCGATTCATCGGCAGTGAAGGTTAATTAATAACTGTTCGGTCTTATTTCTGGGAAGGGCAGTCCGACTCTATGCGGATTGCCCTTTTTTGTTAATCTTCATCTGAAGAAACCCGATTTTTTCGAACTGCTGCTACTACGTATATCCTTCAGTCCAATCCTCTGATATGGTACGGTCAGGCGACACTCCGGGCTCATGCCAGGGGTGGAGAGCTAAAGCAAGAGGTTTTACAATTCTCTTATGTACTTGTAACAGAGAACGATTTATAAAATCCTCCCTATAAATGAGTACTTGTCCATTTTGGAATACCTGATTTATCTTACCTTTTTAGACGGATCAGATTGATGCCATCCGGGCCATGTCTAAAAGATTTGTGGTGTTTTGAGCGTTGGTCTGGCATGATAATCATAACAGGTTTCCGCTTCTCCTCGAAAATGAAATACAATGAACAACACTGATATAAGAATAGCTAAGCTTAGAGGGATTCGGAATCTGACTGTACATACGGGATGTGAGTGGTTGAATACAACGGGCAGATATCTAAGACTTATCCAGTGAAATAAAAAGAGGATAGGCTCATGAAAATCACTATACAACGGTTGAATGCAGATATGATAAATGATTATTTGATGTTCTTTGAAACTATAGCAAAGGTAGATACATCAGAGTGTGGATCATGTCATTGTATGTTTTTCCATACTGATGAAAGGGCAAAAGAATGGATAATCCGAACGAATGAACAGAATAAACACGATGCTGCCCTAAAAATAAAAAAAGGTGAATTGTCCGGATTTCTTGCTTATGACGGTACTGTTCCGGTTGCATGGTGTAATGTTAATGAGAGGTCTTCTTACAAATTCAACAAAAGCCGCTTTTGTTGTTTTAATGATGACAAAAAGGTAGTTGCAATAGTTTGTTTTTACATACTGAAGGATTACCGTGGTAAAGGTATTTCGAAAATGCTCCTGAAGCATAGTATCGACTATTACAGAAGCGGTGGATATGCTTATGTGGAAGCCTATCCTTCAGTAAATAAAATACAGAGTAGTGAAAATTATCACGGGCCTCTTTCGTTGTTTTTAAAAAACGGATTTTCAATAGTTAAAGAGATGGAGGAGGTTGATGATTTTGGCGAATTCGAGAAATATTACATTGTAAGACTTTTCTATCAATAAAAATGGGAGCAAACAATCTGGTGCATTATGGGTTCCTGGTGTTGCCGTATAATGAATGGAAATTACGTATGAAAAGTATAAACGAAATTTGGGATGGTATGGAAGAGAATGACGACACATCTTCCATATAATAGAATAGCACAGTTTCCTTCCGGGGGCTCAGAACACCTGAAACATGCAATAAAAGATAAATCCAAATATACTACTGCTGTTTTGATAAAGATGACTAGAGAGATATAGGAAAAAAAAATGTCTGCGTTTTCAACACTATGCTGAACAAAACGTGTTGTTGGTTTGAAATAAGGGGATCAGCAGAAAGGAATTGCGATGAAAAAATCGAAAAACATCGAAGGACCAGTCATATTTTCTGAAAATCAAAGATTTCGGCAGGTTTGGTTATGGGTTATCTTAGCGATACCGGTTGTAGTGTTTTGGTATGCCTTCGTTCACCAGATAATTCTTGGAAATCAGTTTGGGAATCGACCAATGCCGGATTCAATGACAATACTTTTTGTACTAATTTTCGGACTGGTCCTTCCGATATCCTTTTATGTAACAGAATTAAGGACAAGGGTTACAAATGAAGGTGTTTATGTAAAGTTTATTCCGATTCATCAAAGCTGGATTCATTTTTCGCCGATCGACATTAACAAATATGAAAAGGTACACTATCGCCCGATTCTCGACTATGGTGGTTGGGGCATCAGATTCGGAATTCATGGAAAGGCTTACAGTGTTTCTGGTACTATGGGTATAAAACTGACATTATCAGGTGGAGAACGGTTATTGGTTGGAACTCAAAAAGCTGATGAGTTTGAACGCGCACTACAAAAATTGAGAAAAGGAGACTCAGACACTATGCACGGGGGGGAAAGGTGAAGAGGCGAAACATCCCGGTTACTATCTGAATCTGATTGATAATAAATAAATTCTTGCAGCAAGAACGTCGTTATCAGAGGAGTGGCTTTTGGTGCGAAAGAATTCGGGGATATCAGTCAGATAAAAATCTATGAGAGGATGAGCTGCTGGTAAAATATGAGCGCTTTTATCTGCTGAAACCTTTATTCACTCGGAGTGCAATAAAGTAAATTCATGAGATCACTACCATATCGTTTAATGATCAGGAACAACAGGAAGGATCAGAAAGGTATGCTACTGTTAAGACGATGGATCACTGCGAAACCAGCTGAAAATCATTCCATTCTTCTAAGTATTTCTTTGAAATTGCTTACCGGAACATTATGGCTTTATATCGGGTATATGTTTGTTTCTGGAACAGGAGCTGTGCTTGCTTCATCTAACCCATATGGTTTTGAAACCAGGAGAATCGGAAACAGTGTTATTCATTTTGAAAAAGAATTTGAAAAGGATATCCAATTTTATTTTGATGAGTTAGATAAAGCTCGTATTAAAAATGATCTCCTATGGAATAAAGGTGATATTGATATTTTATCGAATGATCCTGTTATTCATCTCTATCTTTGTTCGAATAATTTCAGAGCATCTCAATTATCATCTGTGGTATCACCGGCAATAAACCTTTTTGGTAATAAAATTGTGCTTTCGAAAGAATACATTGAAGAACTGAATTGGGATATCGGCTCCGTGTTGAGTCATGAAATAAGTCATGTGCATGCAGCGATTCGATACGGTTGGGTCCAGAATTATTATGGCAGACCTATCTGGCTTGATGAGGGTATTGCATCAATTCAGAGTAACTTTTGGCAACATACCCCTGAACATTTTAAAACACTGTTGGAAAAGGACTCTCGTGTCACCTCTATTTCCAAATTGAACAGTTTAGTGGAATGGAACAGTGGATTTCTGTCAGGGTCAGAAAACTATATCAAACAATACTGTTACTCCAAAATGGTTGCTGCTGACATACTACAAAAAAAAGGACTTGATAGTGTAAAACGTTATCTGCGAGGTGATATTTCTGTTAATGAACTTTTAGGCAGTGATATTCATGAATACGAAATGCAATTACTCCAATCTTCAGAAATGAAACCATTTGGCATTCAGCTCCAGTATCCGGATGCTGCGTTTAAAATCAAGTTTTTTTGGATTATGCAGTTTGTTCTTCCCCTACTGGTTGTATCTTATTTGTTGTTGTGGTTAACACGGCAAGGCTTCAGGATGTGCAGGATATTTGGCCTGTTGGGAAAGAATGCTCCTGCTGTGTAAAAAAAAAACGGTATGGTTTGGTAAAGTAAATGTTCGAAACATTTTTCGGGTTCAGGATAACAAATGTGTACCGCAGAAAGAAGTAAAAAGCGGAGTTGTTGCAAGTAAGTACAACTCTTCGAACTATGATAAACCAGAGCTAAACCAGCACAGTCTGAAGGCGTTCCTATCACAACGGGTGTCATACTTTTCTTAATATTTACCCATGTAAATAACTGAGTGTCTTATAGAGGCACCCGGAATGTTTTTCTATTGCTGATCAGCCCAATTGCCCTTTAAAGAATATTGTGGTATAATGATGTTATTCAGTATAACTGTTTTCTGCCGAAAATAAAAGAGGAAATACTAATGTCAAAAACAGGTCAGGGTATACGGAACTCGATCATGAAACCGTTGGTAAAAGTGGACGCTGAAAAGTGCGTTAATTGCCATCAGTGTATATCTGTATGTCCGTCGAAATTCTGCAATGATGGTTCAGGAGATCATATCGATGTTAACCCTGACCTTTGTATTGGTTGCGGGGCCTGTATTGAGGCTTGCACGCATGAGGCAAGATGTGGAATTGATGATTTTGATGCATTTATGGGTGCTCTCAAAGAAAACAGAAAAATTGTAGCTATTGTTGCCCCTGCTCTGGCGGCCAATTATCAAGACCGGTATCTTCATTTCAATGGATGGTTGAAAGATGTGGGTGTGCAGGCTTTTTTTGATGTCAGTTTTGGGGCAGAATTAACGGTAAAAAGTTATTTGGAATCAATAAAGCGCTCCGGGCTCAAGCATGTGATAGCTCAACCCTGCCCTGCTCTTGTGGGCTATATTGAACTATACCATCCAGAGCTGTTTCAATACCTTGCCCCGGCAGACAGCCCTATGATGCACACCATGAAGATGGTTAGGGAGTTCTTTCCCGACTATCGGAATGCTGAATTTGTAATAATTTCACCATGTTATGCTAAGCGCAGGGAATTCGATGAAGTCGGAATCGGTGATTATAATGTTACCATTAGGTCGTTCGACCGATATTTCCAGTCTGTCAATATCAATCTTTCCAGCTTTCCCCCTTTACCATACAATAACCCTGATGCGGAAAGGGCTGTTCTTTTTTCAACTCCGGGTGGATTACTCCGGACAGCACAGCGTGAAGCACCCGGGGTTGAAGCACAAGCAAGGAAAATTGAAGGCCGACATATCATCTTCACTTACCTTGATCATTTTATGGAATCTGTAAATAGTGGAACAGCACCGCTCCTTGTGGACTGCCTTAATTGTGAAATGGGGTGTAATGGTGGGCCGGGGACGCTTAATAATGGTAAACATGTAGATGAAATTGAATCTTTAATTGAAAAAAGGAATAATGCTGCCCGGCAAGCGTATGCAAAAAAGGCAGGAATATTCGGGAAATACACTGCAATAAAAACCCTACGTAAATATATTGATCTACATTGGAAAAATGGAATATACGATAGAAAATACGTGGACAGATCGGCATTGAAACAGAAATGGATTAAAATGCCGACTGCATACGAGATAGCGGATATAAATAAATCGATGTATAAGGAGAAGGATACGGACCTGCTCAATTGCTGCTCATGTGGCTACCAAAGCTGCGAACAGATGGCAATTGCAATTTTCAATGGTTTGAATAAGAGAGAAAATTGTCGACATTTCCAGGAGATCCATATTACCAGAATGCAGGAGCAGTCCCGGAATAACTTGCTGGAGCAACGTAAGCAAGTTATTTCAGAGATAAACAGAGCTTTTGAGCAAGGTCTTGAACAGTTATCATCTGTTGCTTCGGCGGCAGAGGAAATGAGCGCAACTATTAACGAAATATCAAAAAACACAAACAGTTCACATATTGCTAGTAAAGATATTCGTTCAAAATCAAACGCCATATCTGCCACAATTATTGGACTTGAGAATGCCGCAAAGGAGATATCCAAAGTTGTTGATACCATACGAACCATTGCTTCACAAACAAATCTTCTTGCGCTTAATGCAACCATTGAAGCTGCGACTGCTGGAGATGCCGGAAGAGGATTTGCAGTAGTGGCAACTGAAGTAAAGGAATTGGCAAAACAAGCTGCGACTGCATCCTCTGAAATTGCACTGAAGATAGAAACCATTCAGAAACAGGTCGCTTCCTCTGTGGAACATGTTACTGCAATTACTGAAAGTATCCAGATTTCAGAGTCAATGACCAGCAGTATTGCTGTTTCAATTGAAGAGCATACGGCGACAACCAATTCAATTGCTCAATCCATTGCTGTTACTTTAGATAGTATCAGAAAGGGAATGAATCTACTAAATCAAAAGTAATTATGGTTTTTTGGGCATTGGTGCTGATATTCCACAGCACATATATGACACCATAGTACCATTCTGGCACCAGGATAGTGCTGTGATGTTGTGCTAGCCTGCTTCAGCTTGTGCAATGGAGCTGATGAGCAAACGAAATTCTCACCAGATGATTTTAAGTACATATCAGAACAGATACCGCGAACTATGGTTATTAGCCATCGAAATGGTTGAAAAGACCTTTGATTCCTTTATTTTTTGCAGTAGGAGACGATAGGTTGTAGTTTACCTTATAAGGGGTTACTCTAAACTAAACCTTCCGAAATTTTCGGAATCGTGAGCAGACGATAGATCAATTCTCCGGGCAGAAAGAGGTTCAAAAAGATGAAAATAGCATTGACATCAATCGGCTCGAGAGGAGATATACAGCCTTATATAGCACTGGGTTGTGCTCTCCAGTCTTGTGGACATGTGGTCAGGCTGGTCACTCACCCTTGGGTGAAACCGCTGGCCACCTCCTATGGTCTATCTCATGTGCCTATAGGCAATGATATTGATATAAACTATGTGGCAAAAAAATTCGTCGAAAATTCAACTACCAATTTGCAGAGTTTCAAGTTCGCCTTGAGTTTCATCTTCGAAAGTCTGAGGAACTGTCATTCTGATTTGATTCAGGCACTTAAAAGTGCCGATCTTGTAATTGGGCATGGTATAGTGGGCAAAGCAGAATCAGAAATTCTGGATAAACCGTTTGTTACTGTTTCAATTGCTCCCATGGGTTTGGAGAAGGTGCATTGGAAATCAAAAAATCTTATCAAAGAAACTGCCGGTGTAATTTCCGATATCATTGGAGAAATGCTCTTTGGGCAGCCATATATCAAATACAGAAAGGATCTGGGACTTCCAGCGAAATCCTCCGACACATTACACCCTTATCTGGCTCTCATTCCAATAAGCCCCTGTTTGCAGAAACACAACCCAAACTGGAAACCGGTCACTGAGATTACCGGTTATTTTTTTGCGAATACACCTGAAACATTCAGTCCGCCACGGGATTTACAGCAATTCCTTCACTCCGGAGAAAAACCGGTGTTGGTTACATTCGGTTCAATGTTTCACAGAAAAGAAGAGACGGATGTGCTGTTTAAGACCATTACTTCGGCAATCTCAGAATCGCGCTCACGAGGTTTGATTCTCATGCCGGATGTGTCTTTACAGGGAAAAGAGTTACCCGACGAGATACTGGTGATAGATAACATTCCGTACAGTTGGCTATTGAATCAGGTAGGTTTGGTAATACACCATTTTGGGTTTGGTACGACCGCAGAGGTACTTAAAGCGGGATTGCCGGCGATTCCCGTACCCCATATCTTCGACCAGAAAATTCGAGCCAACCAGCTGTATAAGCGTGGGTATGCTTTCAAACCTCTGAATAAAAATAAGCTTACCAGTAAAATGTTGTCAGAGGCGATTTCGAGCGTGAAAGAGAATAAGGAGATGATTGAACAGTGCAGTAAGGTTGGTGAAGAAATAACTAAGGAGCATGGAATAGAAACAGCAGTTAACCTGATAAACCGAATGTTCAAATAAAAATAGCAGTTTGTTTGTCTTAGTCAAGCTGGTGAAAGGAGTTTGTTTCTAATCTCTTCAGGAATTCTTCCAGCCCTTCCCTCGGGGGTGATACATGCCAGTTTTACTTCACCCTTTACCAGCAATTTTCCGAGTTCATTGTAGATTGTGGTAGTGAAAAGAATCGTTGCAGATGTTAATTCAATCAGTTCCGATTCGACACTCAGGAGGTCGTCGTAACGTGCGGATGCCCGGTATTTGACATGAGCTTCGACAACCGCGAAGAGGTAGCCCCGTTTCTGGTATGCGGCAAGGTCGACACCCCGTTTTCGCAGGTACTCGGTTCTGCTTCGTTCCATATAGCGGAGGTAGTTAGCATAGTAAACAACGTTACCACAGTCGGTATCTTCGTAATAAACTCGAATTTTCATATCAGCGTGCTTCTATGTTGTATTCCTTGATCTTGCGCCAGAGAGTGGAACGGGATATCCCCAGTTTCTTCGATGCGTCGGTATAGTTATAATTTGTCAGGAGTAACACATGGCTGATGTGGTGTTTTTCCATTTCAGTAAGTGTCAGTATTTCATCTGCGGATGCTGGCTGGCTATAATCGGAAGGTCCTGATAATAGCAGTCGGTTGGTAAACATGAATTCCGGAAGATCTTTTTCGGTGATCTCTGTGCCCTCAGCCAGCACCACTGCGTGCTCGATGATATTCTCCAGTTCACGAACATTACCCGGGTAATCGTAATTTGCCAGAATCGCTTCGGCATGTTTCGATACCCGGTTGATATGTTTATCAAAAAGATTGTTATAGCGATGTACGAACAGGCGGATCAGATTCGGAATGGTTTCCTTTCGATCTCGCAGAGCAGGAATATAGAGATAGAATACATTCAACCGGTAGTAGAGATCTTCCCTGAACTTCCCCTGTTGCATCATCTGAGTCAGATCGCGATTGGTTGCAGCAATAATCCTCAGATCAACAGAACGGTTTGTGTTTTCACCTATTCTTCTAAACTCCCGTTCCTGGAGGAACCGGAGTAATTTTACCTGAGCAGAAGGGGAGAGTTCCCCCACTTCATCCAGAAACAGTGTCCCCATGTGCGCTTCTTCAACCAGTCCTGTTTTATCGCGGTCGGCTCCGGTGAACGAGCCTTTCTTGTGCCCAAAGAGCTCGCTCTCAAAAAGGGTGTCTGGGATTGCACCACAGTTCGTTGCCACAAATCGTCCGTCAAACCGTTTGGACATGCGGTGGATGATTTTGGCAAAGAACTCTTTTCCGGTCCCACTTTCGCCCCCGATGAGTACAGTTGAGTTAGTGGGGGCTATTTTCATGGAAAATTTAAGCACCTTCTGCATATGTGGTGAACCAGCCATCAGATCGGAGAGAAAGCGCTGTTCGAGCTCCATGTGGTCATTATGACGTTCTGCGCGCAGTTCCAGTTTATCCAGAACCGATTTCAGGTCGGTCAGACGGATCGGTTTAACCAGATAAAATGCGGCTCCGTTGCGCAGGGCATTGGTTGCCTCTTCAAGTTCATTGAGTGTTGTAAGCACGACAATTTCGGCATTGTGCCTGGTCCGGATATAACTTACCATATCGAGCTCAAGCAGAGGAGTTTTCTCAATATCCATAAATACGATGCTTATGGGCCCCTTATCAAGCGCGGCCAGGGCATCTGCCTGTGAATCAGCCTCACGGACACCAAATCCCTGCAGTGAGAGGTTCTCTCTGAGTTTTGCCCTGAAGGGGAAGTCTGATGAGATAATCAGCGCAGTTTTGTCATGTTTTCGGGAATTTGTGATAATTGACATATATTATATGCAGTGAATGAAGGAAAATGTTAGTTTTACACTGTAACCGGCTATGGTATAAAATAACTTCCAGATGACCGGTCTACAACTTGCCTGTGATCATTAGTCGTATCGAAAATTTCAGCTCAAACATGAAAAGCACTGATATACTACAGAAACCCCCTTTAAAATTCAATGTTCTTGTGCTCATGGAATGTGCCGTTGGGCTCCTTTTTGCATCTGTTCTGGTAATTCTGCTGCTGGGCTTTTTCCCCTTTTCCTATCCCTGGTTTAACCCCTATGTTTTGCGGGCTCTGGAAAGAGCCGGAGCAGACAGTTGTTCGATAGGCAAAGTTACTCTTACACCCTGGAAAGGGGTTCAACTGCACGATGTCTCCATTTCAGAGCAGGTTTCAGATGAACACAGCTATACTGTTAATTTCGAGATGGTTGAGTTCACTGCCAATGTCCCCATGTTCCTTTTTCGCTGGAAACAGATTGGAGATGCTTTAACCAGACCCTCTTCGGATCTGTTTACTGCAGTTCTCCTACAGCCGCTCGAACTATCGGATAATCTAGTACGATTTGCTTCTGCATTTAATGAAATCAAAGGTATCGAACTGAAGGGCAGGTCAATTGAGGTAAAGCGTAGTCTGGAAACACCGGCGCAGATTAATGGTTTTTCATTACATCTGGCCCGTGGTGATGAAGATGATCGGGTCATTGAATCCTCTTTCAGTGCATCGGAATTCTATCTTCTTGGTAACAGAATGGTTCAGGTTAAAGCTGCATTTGTTTATGAAAACGGAATTCTGGAAGTGAAACGGTGTAAGGGAAAGGCCCATGGAGGAAAATTTCGTATTGATTCCAGAATCAGCCTGGAAGACAGGTTTCTGAAACGATTTCTGCTTTCTGCAAACGATATGGATCTCGAATCGCTTCTTGGTGCCTTTGGTCCCACGAACGGTACATTTTCAGCGCAGACCGATTTTACTTATGAACTTTCTCCCGGTCCTCTTTTCTCTGATTCTCTAAAAGCGCACGGTGTGATTCATTTTGACGATCTTACGGTACGGGAGACACCAATACAACAGGCGCTCTATATGTTGTTTCAGATACCGCACCTCTCTGCACTTCATTTTAACAAGCTCAAGGTTGAGTACGAGATTGAGCGGTCAGGAAGAATTTTGACCAG
>OBJA01000974.1_pt1 | contig 21762 bp, 15 predicted proteins | sample 1519751 | NCBI WGS metagenome assembly OBJA01 (sample SAMEA3881238, study PRJEB22517) | soil metagenome | biome: lake sediment; feature: soda lake sediment; material: sediment, water from around vicinity | place: India | collected 2013-12-23 | depth 3 m
TCGTCTGGCCCGGCAGCTTGGGCTTGTCGGCTGGGTGTTGAATGATTCACGCGGGGTATTGTGCGAAGTTGAGGGGCGCAAGGATCAGCTTGAGCAGTTTGAAGCACGACTGTCGACCGAATTGCCGGCACTGGCTTCCATCACCTCTGTGAACAGTGAGACGATTCCGCTGACCGACGAAGAAGACTTCGTTATTCGCGGGAGTTCGGCACCAGTCCAGCCACGGGCACAGATCGCTCCGGACAGTCATGTCTGTGACGATTGTATCAGAGAACTTTTTGATCCCACCGACCGGCGTTATCACTACCCCTTTATCAATTGTACCAACTGCGGACCGCGCTACAGCATTGTCACCGGTATTCCCTATGACCGGGAGCAAACGACCATGGTTGACTTCCCCATGTGTCCAGCCTGCCGTCAGGAATACGACAACCCTCTCGATCGCCGTTTTCATGCCCAACCCAATGCTTGCCCCCGGTGTGGACCCCGCTTACGGCTCTATGGTGATCAGGGGGAACTGGCTGGAGACCCCCTTAACGAAGCGATCAACCTGTTGAAGCAGGGGCGGATCCTGGCTGTTAAAGGGTTGGGAGGGTACCATCTGGCCGTTGATGCCGCAAATCACGAGGCGGTTGCAACGCTGCGGCAACGTAAAGTTCGAGATGAAAAGCCCTTTGCCTTGATGTGTCGTGACCTCGAAAGCGTTGGGGATATTGCCGAACAAGATCCCATCGAGGGGTCATTGCTGATCGGTCCGGAACGACCGATTGTGTTGCTCCGGAAACGACCGCAGCAGAGGATCTCAACGCTGGTCGCTCCCAATAACCGCTATTTCGGCGCGATGTTGCCGGGGACGCCGCTGCACTATCTGCTGATGGAACATTTTCCTGCGCTGGTCATGACCAGCGGTAATCTGAGCGACGAACCGATCGCTTTTGAAGATGACGATGCCTTGCAGCGCCTTGGTCCCATTGCTGATGCCCTGTTGACCCACAACCGACCGATTCATACCCGTTGCGACGATTCAATCACCCGAGTGATGGCTGGTAAGCCACTGCTGTTACGGCGCTCGCGAGGCTTTGTGCCTCGCGGAGTGAAGCTCCCGACCGATCAGCCAAGGGTCCTGGCCGTTGGTGCCGAACTGAAAAATACCATCTGTCTCACCCTCGGAGATCAGGCTTTTCTCAGTCAGCATATCGGTGACCTTAAGAATGTTGAAACCTTTACGTCATTTGAACGGGGCATCCGGCATCTTCAACGTCTTCTGCAATGGCAGCCGCAGATCATTGCTCATGATCTGCACCCGGATTACCAGTCGACCCATTACGCGAAAGAGCAGCAGGATGTCAGGATTGTCGGCGTTCAGCATCACCATGCCCATCTGGCCGGCTGTATGGCGGAAAACGGTATCATCTCTCCCTGCATTGGTGTGATTTTCGACGGCATCGGCTACGGAGATGACGGTCATATCTGGGGCGGTGAATTTTTACTCGGAGACTTCAGGGGATATGAGCGGCTCGGGCATTTTGCTTATCTGCCGATGCCGGGTGGTGATGCCGCAACCAAAGAGCCTTACCGGATGGCATTGAGTGCGTTGAATCATGCCTATGGTGAGAAAATCCCCGACCTCGATTTTGTTCGTCAGCTTGATGGCGGCACCCTCAATCTGTTGCAGACGATGATGCATCGACGGATCAATTGTCCTCTTACCAGTAGTTGTGGGCGCTTATTCGATGCCGTTGCTGCTCTGGTCGGTGTGCGCAGCAGGATTCAGTACGAGGGGCAGGCCGCCCTGGAGTTGGAAATGATCATGGCACAGTCCGAAACCTTTATGCCTTACCCTTACCGGATTATTGACGATGCGGGAATGCTGGTCTTTGATCCGGATCTGTCGATCCGTGCCATGGTTGAGGATCTGCAGCACTCTGTTCCGGCGGCGTTGATCAGTGGACGATTCCATCAGACTCTGGTCGAGATGCTCAACGACGTTTGCTGCCGCATCCGTGAACAATCCGGGGTCAACATGGTGGCCCTGTCCGGAGGGGTTTTTCAAAACCGCTTTCTGACTGAAACGGCTCTGACGCGTTTACAACACAGCGGTTTTTCAGTTTTGACCCATTCGCTGGTGCCGCCGAACGATGGCGGTATCGCTCTGGGGCAGGCCGTGATTGCCGGACAGGTTCGTTGATCGGGGTGCATGAGTATGTCCCTCGATTGATTCACGTCTCTTTTTAGCGAACCGCAGATCTTGAAGATCGCTTCACATCGGCTAGACTCATAGCCTGAGGATTTTACTTTACATTCCAAAAATCATATATATAATGAATCATATTATAACGGTTGCCTGAAATTGAATGTATTCAAAAGGAGATCAGACATGAAAAATTATGACTATGACATTCTGACCATCGGAGTAGGGCCTGCCGGTTTGGTGGTGTCAGCCATGGGATCAGAAATGGGGCTGAAGGTTTGTGCTATCGAAAAAGACAAAGTCGGCGGTGAGTGCATGAATGTTGGTTGTATCCCCAGCAAAGCACTGTTGCGCATGGGCAAAACCCGTCATGCAGTAACCAAGTTTCCGGCCATGCAGATGGAGGAAATGCGTGAACCGGAGGTGAAAAATCCTTTTTCATTAATTCAGGAACAGCTCAAGACCGTTATCGGAAAATATGACAAAAAACTCGGCAAAGTGGACATGGTCAAAGGGGAGGCCCAATTTGTTGATTCTCACACTGTTGAGGTGGATGGGCGGCAAATCAGCGCCAGGCGGATCTTTATTTGCACCGGTACTCGTCCGGCGAAACCACCGATTCCCGGCCTTGAAACCGTTGATGACCTGTTGACCAATGAGAACCTCTTCCATCTCGACGCTGTTCCCAAAAGCATGCTGATTGTTGGTGGTGGTGCCATTGGTGCCGAGATGGCCCAGGCCTTTTCGCGACTCGGTTGTCAGACAACCATTGTGCAGATGGATCCGCACCTGCTTCCTTTCGCTGACCGTCACGCGGGAGAGCTTCTTGAAGAGTGCTTCAAAAAAGATGGTATCGCTGTTTATAACAGCCGTTCCATCACCTCAGTCACAAAAAAAGATGACGGTGGCGTACTCTTGACGACCAAAGAGGGAGAAGCCCTTGAGGCTGAACGCCTGCTGCTGGCTGCTGGACGGACGCCGGTGATCGATAAACTCAACCTGGAAAAAGCCGGTGTGCACTTTACGCCCAGAGGTATTCCCGTTAATGCCAATCTGCAGACCAATGTCCCCCATATCTATGCTGTTGGCGATTGCAACGGCAACTATCTTTTTTCTCATGCCGCCATGCATCAGGGAATGATTGCCCTGATGAATATCATGCGTCCATGGCCGTTTAAAAAGGACTTCAAGAAATACGTCGTGCCCTGGACGGTCTTCACCGAACCACAGGTTTCAGCCGTGGGGATGCGTGAAGCCGATCTGATTGCGGCCGGAATCAAGTACGAAGTGATTGAAGCGAAACATGCGGATTATGGTGCCGCGATCGCAGAGCAGGTGACGACCGGGTCGGTGCGGGTATTGGCCAGCAAGCTTGGTAAGATCTACGGGGCATCCGTCATCGGCGAAGGCTCTGCTGAAATGATCAACGAATGGGCTCTGGCTATCCAGAAAAACATTCGTCTGCATGATATCATGCTGTTGCAGCACTCGTTTCCAAGTATGTCATTCATGAACAAATCTATTGGTGAAATGTGGATGATGGGGATGATGAAAAATCAAACCATGAAGAAAATGATGACAAAAATGATGGGAGGATAACCGGTTTTTAACCACAACATCGGTGGTTGGGGGTCATGTGTATTGTCACGGAACCATCCATCCCTTGACTCAAAAGCTTCTACCGCCGGTGGCTGATAAATCCCCGGAAATTCAAGTGATCATTTCAGAACAAATATCTAAACCAGCCCAACTTGATGGCATCAGGTTGGGCTGGTGAATGTCAGATTATTCTTAATAAAGCTATTGTATAGTGAATCGTTCAAAAAAAGGCAAACTCGCAAGAACGTGGAGATGCAAAGCCACGAGACCGTATACAAATGTGATTCAGCGGTCAGTCTGAACTAGAGAGGGAGTTGATACATAAAACTTCTGGTGTTTTTTTGTTGGGTGAAATAATGCGGGATTGATATTCAAGTGCTTGTTTTGGAGAAAACGATGAAATTAATTCCTGTGATTATGTCAGGGGGTGTGGGTAGCCGTTTATGGCCTGTCTCACGTGAGGCCCACCCCAAACCTTTTATTGAATTGCCGGATGGTGAGAATCTCATCGGAAAAACCTTCCGCCGTGCTTGCAATCTTCACAATGTTGTTGAGGTCTTGACTGTTACCAACCAGGAACTGTTTTTCAAGACCGAGGACGAATATCAAAGAATTGCTGGAGCCTGTCCGCAAAGCTATATTCTTGAACCTTTCGGCCGCAATACCGCTGCGGCCGTAACCGCCGCTGCTCTGCAGGTCCAACGCAAATACGACGATGATGCCCAGATCCTGGTGTTGGCTGCCGATCATCTGATCAAGGACGAAGCGGCCTTTACCCAGGTTGTTAGCCATGCCCAACAACTCGCTGCTGATGGTTGCCATGTGACTTTCGGCATTGAACCCGAATATCCAGAAACCGGGTTCGGGTATATCGATGCGGACAAAAGCCAGCCCTTGCTGAAGGGGTTTCGAGTCGGTCGTTTTGTTGAAAAGCCGGATTTGGAAACGGCTATAAACTATCTGGCCGCCGGCAACTATTACTGGAACTCGGGAATGTTCTGTTTCCGGGTCGGTACGCTTATTGCCGATCTGGAACTGCACGCCACTGATGTGCTGGTCAAAACCCGTAAAGCGCTGGAGGCCTCTTGTGATCAAACAGGTTTTTTTCGTGCGGTGCGACTTGATTCCGAAGCGTTTGCCAAGGTGCCGAGTATCTCCATTGATTATGCCCTCATGGAAAAAACTGACAAGGTTGCTGTTATTCCGTGCAATATTGGTTGGAGCGACATTGGCTCCTGGAATGCCCTGAGTGAACTGATCGAACCTGACGAGCAGAACAACCGCTGTATTGGAGAAGTCTTGACATTTGCGGCAACCGACAACTATGTTTCATCACCTAAGCGCCTGACAGCGCTGGTCGGGATTACGGATCTGGTCATTGTCGACACCGATGACGCCCTGCTTGTCGCCCATCGCGATCAGGCTCAGGATGTGAAGGAGATCGTTGCGCAACTCAAAGTTCGCAAACATGAAGCTCACCTTCTTCATCAGACGGTGCATCGCCCCTGGGGAACCTATACCACCCTTGAAGAGGGGGATCGCTTCAAAATGAAACGCATCGAAGTCAAGCCTGGTGCTTCCCTGTCTTTGCAGATGCATCATCATCGTAGTGAACACTGGATTGTTGTTGATGGTATGGCCAAAATCGTCAATGACGATAACAGTTTTTTTCTCAATACCAATGAGTCAACCTTTATCAAGGCGGGGCATAAACATCGTCTTGAAAATCCTGGGGTCATTCCTCTAGTGATGATTGAGGTACAGAGCGGTGATTATCTCGGCGAGGATGATATTGTTCGATTTGATGATCTGTATGGGAGAGAATAGTTCACCCCTTTCGTGCTTTAAGCCCTACGATATTCGAGGCAGGGTGCCGGAGCAGTTGAATGACGATATCGCTTACGCCATCGGTCGAGCCCTGGTTGCTGAATTGGGGGCAAACAAGGTGGTAGTCGGGCGTGATATGCGTCTGGAAAGCCCGTTGTTGGCTGACGCTTTGATGGCTGGCGTCACTACGGCGGGTGCTGACGTGCTCAATCTGGGGTTATGTGGTACCGAAGAGGTATATTTCGCTACCAGCCATCTAAAGGCTGATGCCGGGATTATGATTACCGCCAGTCATAATCCCAAGGGCTACAATGGTATGAAGCTGGTGCGTGAATCCTCCAGACCCATCAGTAACGATACTGGCCTTCTTAATATCCGCAAGCGTGTCGAATCAGGCAACTTTGGAACCGAGGCAACAGTTCCCGGCAACATCATCTCATCTGAAGACAAGACCGCATATGTTCACCATCTGCTTAAATATGTTGATATCCCAAGCCTTAAACCTCTAAAGATTGTTGCTGACCCCGGTAACGGCATGGCCGGTCCGGTTATCGAGGCCCTGATGAAGTGCCTGCCGTTTGAGTGGGTGTTGATCAATCAGCAGCCGGATGGAAACTTTCCGAACGGGGTACCCAACCCCCTGTTGCCGGAAAACCGTTCTGTCACAGCCAACGCAGTGCGAGAGCTGGGCGCTGATATGGGTTTGGCCTGGGATGGAGATTTTGACCGGTGTTTTTTCTTTGATGAATGGGGAAATTTTATCGAAGGCTATTATCTGGTCGGCTTGTTGGCTGAAACGCTATTAACCACACATCCTGGGGGGAAAATTATCCACGATCCGCGCCTGACCTGGAATACCATCGATCAGGTTCAGGCTGCAGGCGGTATCGCTATACAGTCCAAGACCGGGCATGCCTTTATCAAGGAGCGGATGCGTAACGAAGACGCTGTTTATGGTGGTGAAATGAGTGCCCATCACTATTTCAGGGATTTTGCCTATTGTGACAGCGGCATGATTCCCTGGCTTTTGATTGCGCAGTTGATGAGTCAGTCCGGCACATCATTGGCAACCCTGGTTGCCTCCCGTATGGCAGCATATCCCTGTAGTGGTGAGATCAACTACGAGGTTATAAACGCTACGCAAACCATTGAAAAAATCCGCCACCATTTTCATGCGCAGAGTTTGCAGATTGATGAGACGGATGGCTTGAGTATGGAGTTTAGCGACTGGCGTTTTAATCTGCGTATGTCCAATACGGAACCCTTGTTACGTCTTAATGTCGAATCCCGCAACAATGAGCAGCTTGTGCAAGACATGGTGCGCGAGATTGAACTATTGATTCAGGATGTCTGATCAATGATTATTTTCAAAAATCTGTGGGCCTATCGTGGCTTTATCAGCGGAAGTGTCAAGCGCGAGTTTCAATCCAGGTACCGCAATTCGATGCTGGGTGCAGCCTGGACGGTATTGCAGCCGCTGGCGATGATTGTTGTTTATACAGTGATCTTTTCCCAGATCATGCAGGCCCGTCTGCCTGGTGTTGATTCAACCTTTGCTTACAGCATTTATTTATGTGCAGGTATCCTGGCCTGGGGCTTATTTGCCGAAATTGTCAGCAGGGCTCAGAATGTATTTATCGAACATGCGAATCTGCTGAAAAAAATCAGCTTTCCGCGCTTGACCCTGCCTTTTATCATCGTTTCAAGTGCATTGATCAATTTTTCTATTATCTTTGGCATCTTTACCCTGTTTTTGCTGATCAGTGCTAATTTTCCCGGTTGGGTCTATCTGGTTTTGTTTCCAATTCTGATGGTGCAGGTAGTTTTTTCCATCAGCCTTGGTGTCATTGTTGGTGTCCTCAACGTGTTTTTCCGTGATGTCGGGCAGTTGTTTACTATTGTTCTTCAATTCTGGTTCTGGCTGACGCCGATTGTTTACCCTGTCGATATTCTGCCTGAGCAGATGCAGTACTATATGGGTTTCAATCCCATGTTTCCCTTTATTTCAGCCTATCAGGGGATTCTCGTTACCGGTACCATGCCCGAGTGGCGGAGTTTTATCTGGATTACGATTGTTAGTTTGACGCTCTGTGCCTTTGGTTACCGATTGTTTCGAAAAAGATCGGGGGAGATGGTAGATGAACTTTGAAAGAGGCGAGCCGTGAGCCGTGAACGGTAAATAGCACTGAACCGTGAGTGGTAAACTGTGGACACTAAACATAGTCTCCTCACTGCTTACCATTTACTTTCGATTTTTAGAGAAACCAATGGGTCGAATTGAAGTTAAAAATTTAGGCAAAGCTTATAAGAGCTATCGGGGACGTTGGTCTCGGTTGGCGGAGTGGATGTTGCCGTTTCTGGGCCCGCAGCATCAGCTTACCTGGATACTGAAGGACATCAATTTTACCGTTGAGCCTGGGGAGGCTGTCGGGATCATCGGCATCAACGGAGCAGGGAAAAGCACTCTTCTGAAAATGATAGTCGGCACCACCCAGCCGACGAATGGAAGCGTGCGAACTAATGGTCGCGTCACTGCACTTCTTGAACTTGGTATGGGTTTTCACCCGGACTTTACCGGACGGCAAAACGTCTATATGGCGGGACAGTTGATGGGCTTGAACGTCGAAGAAATAAGCGAACTTATGCCCCAGATCGAAGCCTTTGCCGAGATTGGTGATTACATCGATCAACAAGTGCGGGTTTACTCCAGCGGCATGCAGGTACGCCTGGCGTTCAGTGTCGCAACAGCGCGGCGCCCTGATGTGCTGATCGTGGATGAGGCTCTCTCTGTCGGTGATACATACTTCCAGCAAAAAAGTTTTAGTCGCATTCGCGAAATTCGCAAGATGGGGACAACTCTGCTGATTGTGTCCCACGATAAAGGTGCCATTCAGTCTATTTGCGACCGCGCTATCCTACTCAATGCCGGAGCTTTGATTTTAGAAGGTGAACCTGAAGAAGTTATGGACTATTACAATGCCATGCTTGCTGATCTGCAAAATCACACGGTGCGCCAGGAAAAAATATCAAATGGTAAAACGCAAACTGTTTCCGGTTCAGGAGAAGCAAAAGTTGTCGACATTGCCCTTTATAATGAAAAGGGAGATATTGTTGAAGTTGTTCATGTCGGCCAATTACTACGTTTAAAAATCGATGTTAAAACAGAGAATTATATACCTGAGTTAGTGTTGGGCTATATGATTAAAGATCGCTTTGGACAGCCTGTTTTTGGCACGAACACGTATCATCTCAAGAAAACATTATCCGATGTTACTGCTGGTACTCTGATAACATACAACGTTAACTTTTCCGCCAACCTGGGACCCGGAGTTTATTCCATATCAACGGCTATCCACACAGCTGACACTCACATCAATAATAATTATGAGTGGCGTGACCTGGTGACAACATTTAGCGTCATCAATGTTGATAAAGAGAATTTTGTCGGTACGGCCTGGATACCGCCTGTGGTGGAGGTGCAGCAATGAGCGGGCGCGAGCTGCGAATGACCAGCTCAAAATCAACGCATCCAATTTCCCAAAGTACCGGTTTCTATCGCGCTTTTGAAGAGCGGTTCCGGGGACCGCGAGAGGTTATCAAGAAACGTCTCGAAGTCTACCTTCCTTTTGTCAAACCTTTACAAAAGTATCACCCGTCAGCGAACGTTCTTGATCTTGGGTGTGGCCGTGGGGAATGGCTGGAATTGATGCGTGAGACCGGATTTGAGGTGGAGGGCGTAGACCTTGATGCCGGGATGCTGCAGGCTTGCAGCAAGCTCAATCTGCCGGTTGTTCAGGGTGATGCCATAGCTGAATTAAAGAAAAAAGCTGATCAATCACATTCTGTCGTCAGTGCATTTCACGTTGTTGAACATATGGCCTTTGAACAACTTAATATACTGATTGCAGAAGCTCTACGGGTGCTTAAGCCCGCCGGGCTCTTGATTCTCGAAACGCCCAATCCGGAAAATATTGTTGTTGCAACCACCGGTTTTTACTTGGATCCGACCCATTTGCGCCCAATCCCTCCTGACCTGCTGACATTTTTATCGGAATACCACGGATTTTACCGCTCAAAAATTCTCAGACTGCAACAGGCTGTTGACTTTGAATCGGCAGAGCGAATTCAGTTGCTTGATGTGCTGGGAGGGGTTAGCCCTGACTATGCTGTTGTTGCCCAAAAAGCTGCCGAAGAAGAAATGGTGAAAGCTGTTAATCTGCCTTTCAATCACCATTATGGTGTCTCTTTAAAAACACTCGCGGAACATTACCATGATCATCGTGAGAAAATACTGACAACCAGGCTGGATGAAGCGAAACGACAATTTTTTGATCACCAGCAAGTTCTGATTGATCGGTTGCACCGAAAGACCAACGAGGAGATCTCTCAATTCAACACACAACTTGAAGCAATACGTGAAGAACAGAATCAGCTTCATCAAGATAACCATCACTACCGACAACTTGTTGAAACACAGCAGCAACGGATCGATGCGCTGCTCAATAGCACCTCATGGCGCATCACATGGCCATTGCGTATATTATCGAAGCCAGTCAAATGGCTTGTTTTGTTGCCTGTTGGCTCTATCAAGGCGTTATTGCGCCCTTTATTGAAGCTGGCGATTGTTGTGGTGATGAAACACCAGGGTTTGCGTGAGAGTCTCAGCCGCATACTGCAAAGATGGCCAACTGTTTACGCTCATTTAAAGCAGTTTGCATTGTATCGTGGACTCATGTCGGGGATGGAACCTGGCGTCCTGCCAACAGTTTGCCCGGCAAGTCAACATACAGATACCGAAAAAGCTGCCGTAGCGCTTGATGTCCTTCATGAAGACAGCCTGCATAAAAATACGGCGCTGGAGGCCCTCTCTCCGCGTGCCCGCCAAAATCATCTCGACTTAAAAGCGGTTCTTAAGAAGCATCAGAAGGAACGGAATTGATGCGCATTGTGATCGATATGCAAGGAGCACAGACCGAAAGCCGCTTCCGCGGAATCGGACGCTATACTATGTCTTTTGCTCAAGCGGTGGCCCGAAATCGCGGCGATCACGAAATTTTCCTCGCCCTTAGCGGTTTGTTTCCAGACACCATCGAACCCATCTGTTCCGCCTTTGACGGTCTGTTGCCACGGGAAAGCATCCGCGTTTGGCATACGCCCGGGCCGGTGAGGGAAGATCATCTCGGCAATGAATCGCGACGAGGAATTGCTGAGGTCGTGCGAGAAGCCTTTATCGCAAGCCTTTGTCCCGATGTCATACATCTCTGTAGCCTGTTCGAAGGGTATTTGGACGATGCCGTAACGAGTATCGGTCGCTTAAAGTCCTCAACCCCTGTCAGTGTTACCCTCCACGACCTTATACCACTGCTGAATCCAGATCAGTACCTTGTGCCGAATCCGGAATTCGCCGCCTACTATCACAGTAAGCTCTATTCCCTCAAGAACGCTTCCTTGTTTATCGCTATTTCTGATTCTTCTCGGCGTGAGGTTTTGACTTGCCTCGACGTGTCTGAAGAACTGGTGGTGAACGCATCTGAAGGAGCTGATCCGCTCTTTCAACCCCTGGCCCTCGCAGAAGAACAGATAGATCGACTTTTGGGTAGACTTGGCCTTTCCCGTTCATTCGTTCTCTATACTGGTGGCGCAGACGAGCGCAAAAATCTCCCGAACCTTATCGACGCATGGTCTAAGCTGCCCACAACGCTCCGTCAGAGACACCAACTCTTGTTTGTCGGCCAGATGCCCGACAGCAAAGTCACAGAGTTGCGTCGTATTGCTGAGTGCTGTGACCTGCAAGATGGCGAACTGGTTTTCAGTGGCTACGTCAGCGATGAAGAACTTGTCCAGCTCTACAACCTCTGTCGACTATACGTCTTTCCCTCCTGGCACGAAGGTTTTGGACTGCCGGTGCTGGAAGCCATGGCCTGTGGTGCTCCGGTGATCGCTGCCAATACCAGCAGTTTGCCTGAAGTCGTTGGTCTTGATGAAGCCCTGTTCGATCCTTTTGATGTCAGGGCGATGACCGCGAAAATTTCTCTGGCACTGGAAGATGATGCTTTTCGTAGCCTTCTAAGAGAGCATGGTCTGCAGCAAGCAAAAAAGTTTTCCTGGGATGCAACTGCCAGGTGCGCTATTGCGACATGGGAATCATTGCCAGTAAAAAAGCAGGCTGGATATCAGGAGCGTACTATTGCAAGAACGCGTCTTTTTCAAGCTTTGGCAAAACACGCGGCCTCAATATCTGAAAATGAGCTTATAAATCTATCCCGGTATCTGGCGCAAAACGAATTAACGGGTATTGAACGACAATTGCTGCTGGATGTCTCAGAGCTCTGCCAACGTGATGCTGCCACCGGTGTGCAACGCGTTGTCAGGAGTTATCTCAAATGGTTGTTGCATAACCCTCCTGAAGGTTTCCGCATAGAACCAGTCTATGCGACATGTGAGGTAGGCTATCACTACGCACGGGCTTTTACTCAGCGATTCCTTGGCTCGAACACGCCAGGGCTGGTTGACGAGCCGGTGCGATGGCAGCGCGGCGACATCTTTTTTGGTTTGGATATGCAGCATCGTGTGCAATTGGCTCATGCTGATTTTTATCAACAGATCAAACAAGAAGGGGTTACGGTCAAGTTTCTGGTTCATGACTTATTGCCGATTCAGTTGGCCGCATTGTTTAAAGACTCCGATGCCAAGGAGTTGCACGAACAATGGTTGTCCATGATTGCCACCACTGACGGCGCAATATGCATTTCCCAGACTACCGCAGACACTTTTGACCTGTGGATTAAAGAAAACAACCTTCGCTGTGCTTCAACCTTTCGGACGTCCTGGGTCCATATCGGCGCTGACATCGAAGGCTCCAACCCATCTTCAGGCCTGCCCGAAGATGCTGAACATGTTCTGAATATTCTTCAACAGCGGGCAACTTTTCTTTGTGTCTCCACTGTCGAGCCACGCAAATGCCAGCAGCAGATTCTTGAGGCAATCGAGCAGCTATGGGATCAGGGAATAGATGTCAATCTCGTGCTGGTAGGGCAACTGGGTTGGAAGGTTGAACATCTGGCCGAGCGGTTGTGTCAACATTTCGAATCCGGAAAAAGACTCTTTTGGCTGCGAGGCATCAGCGACGAATATCTTTCAAAAATCTATGCTGCAAGTACTTGTCTGATTGCTGCCAGCATCAACGAAGGCTTCGGCCTGTCGCTGATTGAAGCGGCCCGTCACGGCATTCCTGTGGTTGCACGTGACATCCCGGTTTTCAGAGAAGTTGCCGGCGAGCACGCCTTTTATTTTAATGCGATGACTGCGAATGATCTCGCATCAGCGCTGCTGGAATGGCTTAACCTGTATAGACAGAATAAAATCCCGCAATCGCAAGCCATGTTGTTGTCAACCTGGCAACAAAGCACAGAAAAGCTTAAAACAGCCCTGGTGACCCAAAACTATCCGCGCCGCCAATTATTGGTGGATATTTCCGAGTTAGTGCATCGAGATGCCAAAAGCGGTATTCAGCGCGTAGTACGCAGTATTCTGAATGAGTGGCTTAACACCCCCCCTGACGGATATCGCGTGGAACCAGTTTATGCAACTGTTGAAGGTGAGTATCGCTATGCCCGTCGGTTTGCAGCTCAGTTCACGGGTATCCCTGGCACCATCCTCTGTGATGAACCGATTGATTATGCCGTTGGGGACCTGTTTTTTGTTCTTGACTTGCAACCGCAGGTACAAATTGCGCAACGGATGTTTTATCAGGCTCTACGTAGAGCAGGTGTTCGGGTGATCTTTTTGGTACATGACCTGCTTTGTGTGCAAATGCCGCAGTATTTTGTGCCAGGCAGTGCCGAAGGTTTTCAACGTTGGCTTGACGTCGTTGCAAAAAGTGATGGTGCTGTCTGTGTGTCAGAGACCACGGCCAGAGAGCTCAATAAGTGGGTTTCCACTCATGTGAAGCATGTCTCACCTCGATTCGAGATTACGTGGTCCCACAATGGGGCCAATTTAGACAATTCAGTACCTACCACAGGTGTACCTGCGAATTGGGCGACGACTCTTGATCAGTTTCGTGTTCGTCCAACGTTCCTCATGGTTGGTACCCTGGAACCACGCAAAGGCCATATTCAGGCTCTGGAGGCTTTCGAACAACTCTGGCAGTGCGGTGTCGACATCAATCTGGCCATTGTCGGTAAACAGGGCTGGATGGTGGAAAAGTTGGTGGAGCGTCTGAATTGTCATCCGCATCTCAATGAGCGCCTGTTCTGGCTTGCAGGTGTTAGTGATGAATACCTGGAAAAAATCTATGCTGCCTGCACATGCCTTATTGCAGCATCATACGGTGAAGGGTTTGGCTTGCCACTGATTGAGGCTGCTCAGCACAAACTCCCGATAATGGCCAGAGATATTCCTGTCTTTCGAGAAGTAGCAGGTCAGCATGCGTTATTTTTTACTGCGGAGACCCCCCGGGCCTTTGCAGAGGCAATCAAGGAGTGGTTAAGGTTGTATGAACGTGGGGAGCATCCAAAATCGGACGGTATGTCGTGGTTGAGCTGGCGACAGAGTGCTGCCTTGCTGGCTGATCGCCTGTTAAAAATGGGGAATGTCGAAGGACATCGGGGCTAAAGGCCTGGAACCTGGTGCAAATCCTTACGTACTGAACAATGAAATTATTTGATAGGAGTTGGGCATGAGTACAATTCTGGTGACAGGGGGAGCAGGGTTTCTTGGTTCACATTTATGTGAGCGGTTGCTTGATGCCGGCCACGATGTCTTGTGTGTCGATAATTTTTTTACTGGTTCGAGGCGGAACATTGAGCACCTGCTGACGAATCCTCGTTTGGAGGTTATTCGTCATGATGTGACCTTTCCACTGTATGTGGAGGTGGAGCAGATTTACAACCTTGCTTGTCCTGCTTCTCCAGTTCATTATCAGTTTGATCCAGTCCAGACTACCAAGACAAGTGTTCATGGTGCCATTAATATGCTGGGTTTGGCGAAGCGTGTCAAAGCACGGATTCTCCAGGCGTCAACATCGGAGGTTTATGGTGATCCGGAGGTGCACCCGCAACCAGAAAGCTATTGGGGAAGGGTGAACCCAGTTGGTATTCGCAGTTGCTATGATGAAGGCAAACGTTGTGCCGAAACCTTGTTCTTTGATTATTGGCGTCAGCACAAGCTTGAGATCAAAGTTATGCGCATTTTCAATACCTATGGTCCACGTATGCACCCCTCGGATGGACGGGTAGTCAGTAATTTCATTGTGCAGGCCCTTAAGGGTGAACCCATTACCATTTATGGTGATGGTTCCCAGACGCGTAGTTTTTGCTATGTGGATGACCTGATTGAGGGGATGATTCGTCTGATGAATACTCCCGCCGAAGTTACCGGTCCTGTTAATATCGGCAGTCCTGGCGAGTTCACCATGCTGCAGCTGGCGCAGCATGTCCTGAAGCTGACCGGCAGTACCTCAGAAATAGTCTATAAGCCTTTACCGCAGGATGATCCTCATCAGCGCAAGCCGGATATTACACTTGCGAAAGAGTTGCTGGATTGGCAACCAACAATTGTGTTGGAAGAGGGTCTTGCCAGGACCGTTGAATATTTTCGCAGGGTGGTAGAGGCATGATTCCTGAGTCGGTTGACGTGGTGATAGTAACCCCGGTCTACGAGGATCGGGACGCTTCTTTACGCTTATTTGAAGAGCTGGTTGCTGTTTTTGGACAACGGTTGTTTGTCGTTGCTGTTGACGATGGTTCTGTGCGTCAGCCCCTTGAGTCGGCCTCTCTGGAGAGGGTCAAGGCTTCCGGTGTTGTGCTGCGTCTGCGCCGTAATGTTGGCCATCAGCGCGCCATTGCTATTGGTCTAAGTTATGCGGCAGATCATGTGGCTGAGCACCAACGGGTTGTGGCGATGGATTCAGATGGTGAAGACCTGCCGGGTACGATTCCTGTGTTATTAGCGGCATTGAGTGATCCTGAGGTGGATGTCGCTGTAGCGCAGCGTAGAAATCGTGTGGAGTCGTTTCGTTTCAAGATGTTTTATGAGGTCTACAAGCGCCTGTTTCGCCTGATGACGGGAAGGTTTATCAGTTTTGGCAACTTTATGGCGTTCAAGGCCAGTAGCATCAGGCGTCTTGTGGCGATGCAGGAATTGCCTATTCATGTGGCGGCAGCGGTTCTGGCATCGAAGCTACGCTTCTTTATCTGTCCGTTGGACCGGGGACCTCGTTATGCCGGTCAGTCGAAAATGAATTTCACGGGTCTTGCTTTACATGGCTTTCGTGCTTTGATGGTTTTTGCCGAAGATGTTCTGGTACGTGTCGGAATATTGAGTGCCAGTGTGGCTACGGTAGCAGTGTTGGCAAGCGCGACTGCTATAGGTCTTAAGCTTGTGGGGTTTGCGACGCCCGGCTGGTTTTCGGTGGCTTTTGGGATCCTGGTGCTGATGCTGTTGCAAACAGGGACCCTTACCCTGATGATGCTGATGCTCACCGGCGTTGTCCGCAGCGGTTCGGTTACTTCTCCTTTGAGTTACCGGGAGTATATTGACATCATTCTGGTTTCCCACAAGGAAGCTGCTGCCAGTGAGTGATTTGTTCCGCTACGTGATAAATGGCCTGTTTGCAACGGCAGTTCACTATCTTGTACTGAACTTCAATGTACAAACCCTGGGTTTTCCTTCTGCCGGCCTTGCAAATGGTGTTGCTTCGGTTTTTGGTATTACCGTTTCTTTTCTTGGTAATCGCTATTTTGTTTTTCGTGGTGGGCGCACCGCTTCATTTGCTCCCCAAGCTGCACGTTTTCTAATACTGTATGTGCTGATTGCTCTTTTACACACTGGCGTTATGTGGCTGTGGGCCGACTACTCTGGTTTTAATTACCGGGTTGGTTTTGTGATCGCCACCGGCCTGCAGTTCTTGCTGAGTTTCGTCGGAAATAGAAGATATGTCTTGCCATCCTTGCCAATCTGTTATTTGTCGCGCTGTTGCTCTGTGTGTATGTGATACACGTCTGGTATTTTGCAGTAAATGTCGTGTTCTACGCAGCGATAGCAGATGCGATAATTGCTGCTTTCCTGGCTGCTGCAGTCATCATGCTGCCTTTGTTTCGTTGCTTTGGCTGGTTCGAAAAACTCCAGATGATTGTGATTTGGCTGCTGGCGGGCTATTGCTTCGCTATTTCTGTGCCAACCGTCGTTGACCGTTCCCTGTCATTTTACATTCTTGAAAAGTTGCAGCAGCGAGGTGGCAGTATCCGCCAGGATGCTATGGCTGATGTTTTTATCCATGAATACTTGCCGGAGCATCGCTTGGTGGACGTGCGCCTGACCGAGCAACTTGAATCCGGCACCATCGTCATTGAGAATGGTTGCGTGAAGCTGACGGAAAAGGGGATGCGGCTGGCAAGTGCAAGCCGTTATTTCCGGCAAAACTTTCTGCCCAGACACCGCTTGCTTATGGGTGAGTATTCTGCAGATCTTACCAATCCGTTTCGAGAAAGCTCAATGGATGTTGATTATTTATGCGAATGAATATTGCGTTTCCTGATTTACTGATGCGGCGTCATTCTCTATGGCTGCTGTTTTTTCTTCTCGCATTGGTAGCAAGTATATTACCTGCTACGGGCTGGCTTACTGCTATTCCTGGAGATCTTGGTGATGCACGTTTTAATAGCGTTATTCTGGAACATGTTTACCAATATCTAACAGGCCATGCCCCAAGTCTCTGGAGTCCCACCTTTTTTTACCCTTTCGAAGGTGCGCTGGCATTTAGCGATAATCATTTTGGTTCTTTTTTGTCTTATGCACTGGCCCGTGGCCTGGGTTTAACGCGGGAGAGTGCTTACCTTGTCTGGTTTATTCTCGGCTCGAGTCTTAACTTTTTTTCAATGTACTATGTGTTGCGCAAGTTTGGCTTTTCGCAGTTGGCTTCCGCATTCGGCGCTCTGATATTTGCTGTTGGATTGCCTACTGCGTTTAAAAGTGCACATGCGCAATTGGTGTATCGCTTTGCTGTGCCATTAGCGCTGCTTTCATTCTGGCGATTTTTTCGTCAGGGAAGAGCTGTTGACATCTTCTGGCTTGCATTCTGGGCTTCCTGGCAGTTTTTGTGTTCCATTTATATTGGTGTTTTTCTCTTTTATTTACTCCTTGCCTCCTTTATCGGCTGGTGCCTGTTTGGCCGCAGGGACTGGCATTGCTGGTTGATGCGGCTGCAAGCAAGCTGGCGTTTTACGTCGCTACGACAATATCTTATTGCTTCCGTCTTGTCGTTGACGTTCTGTGTGGCAGTCCTTTGGATGCTTTACCAATATATGTCGATAGGTGGCATCTATGGGTTTGAACGAAGCCCTTCTGAAGTAAGGTTAATGCTGCCAAGATTGCACAGTTATCTGCATGCTCCCTTGTCGTTGCTGTATTCATCTTTTACCCATGGAGTCAGTATTCCCATGGGGCATGAGCATCAAATGTTCATTGGTCTGTTTGCCGGGGCCTTTTTAATAGCAGGCATGGTTTGCGTTCTTCGCGGGCAGTATCCCGCTCTAGGGAGAGTGTCCCTTTTTTCCCTTGCGGCGCTAATCGGCGGCACTTTGTATGTTCACGGCCAGTCGCTTTACAATCTCTTGCTGTATATTCCTGGAATCTCCTCCATTAGAGCGGTATCCAGAATTGTCTTGGTAATGCTGGTTCCCGCATCTGTCCTTGTCGCTATTGCCACGGAGAATAGCTCCTCTCTTCTCAGGAAGTATTTTCAAGTAAAAGGTGTAGTTTTCCTGGGCGTGGTTATTGCCGTAGGTTGTTTTGTCGAGTTGTTCTTTGTGAATTACTACAAAACACCTATATCGGCATGGGAAAGCCGCCGTGATCAGACAGCAACGCTAATGCCTCAATCATACGATCCTGAAGCCATTATTTATGTGTCCGGTGATGGTGTTTCGTCTGAGGTTCTCCTTGAGCTGGATGGAATGATTCTCGCGCAGGAACGCGGTTTAAAGACATTAAATGGCTATTCGGGCAATGTTCCAGTTAAAGGTTGGGAAATACATGGACCGTGCGTTGGGTTTACGCATCGACTTGACAGCTTTAAGCGTTTTGCGCGCACTCAGGAAGGGTCATTTGATATCGGGTCCGTAAAAAAACGCGTGCTGGTACTGGATGCTCTTGGATGTGAGACCCTTGATGAGATACCTCATGCCCTGGCGCGTGATATCGTAAAAGCGTTGGAAGTTTTGGTGTTTTCAGGCGTAAATGGTGAAGTTAATGTAAGAATTACAAACACTTCCCGCGAAACCTTGCCTAGAAGGACACTTCAGGGGCCAATACGGCTTTCGTGGCGAATAATACCGGATCAATGCGGTGATTATAGTGAGATCATTGGCTGGGATCCAAGAATGGACTTCCCAGGTCCTTTGGCTGCAGGCCATAGTATCGATTTAAGGATTTCACCAGAACTCCCTACTCAGCAAGGAAGCTATGTTTTACAGGTGTCTCTGGTGCATGAAGGTGTTTTCTGGTTCCATGATGTTGGGTTGCAGCCCGGAATGCTCAAGATTGACATTGATTGATGGCTCTCGCGCTAGTGATGAAATATTCTCAAGGTGCTGCGATTGACGCCGGCAAGATCCACATCGAGTTCGATTGGCTTCAATTCAGGATTTTTATGTGTGGTATTCGTGAAAGAACTTCTTGTGACTTTGGAACACTAGTGTCCGGTCAGGAACATGCGCGGGCTGTGACCGGCAAAACAAGATTAAGCAGAGGTAAAGATAATGCGGATTCTCCTAAGTGGTGAGTCGTTACGTCCACCCTTGACAGGTATCGGTAATTATACCCGCTCCTTGTTGCTGGGATTGCCGGCCGATTCACGCATTGACGAGGTCAGATGCTTTCGCGATGGACGCTTCATCGATCATGCCGAGGTATCATCTGACCATCTGCAGCAACCGTCTGGAAATAGCACTGCTGTTACACAAAAATCACAACTGCGCCGCCTGCTACGCAGCGTGCCGGGCGCGTATCGAATACGCAATATCATCAATCAGGTTCGCGATGCGCGGTTTAAAAGCCAATTCTCAGATGATTGTATTTATCATGAACCCAATTATATTCTTCAACCTTTTGCCGGTCGTTGCATTACCACAATTCATGACTTGTCTCACATCCATTATCCTGAATACCATCCGCGCGAGCGGGTTAGTTATATGGACCGTGAGTTACCGCAAACCCTTGCCAGGGCAGCCCACATAATAACTGTCTCGCAGTTTGTCAGGGATGAGGTTATCGAGTATTTGGGAATCAGGGAAGACCAGGTTACGGCAATCCCTTCAGGAGTGGAGTCCTGCTTCTATCCACGTACTGCCACTGAGACATTGCCTGTAATGCAAAAATATGGTTTGAACCACGGCTCTTATTTGCTGGCGGTAGCTACCCTCGAACCGCGCAAGAACCTTGAAGGTCTGATCAGGTGCTATCTGCGCTTGCCGACCGGCCTGAGAAAACGTTTTCCGCTGGTTGTTGCCGGTGGGAGCGGTTGGCATTGCCGGACGCTGGAAAAAATGCTGGCTGAGTTACAAATCAGGGGTGAGGGGAGACATCTCGGTTATGTCGACAAGAGCCATCTGCCACTCCTTTACGCCGGGGCCGGCGCATTTGCTTTCCCCTCCTTCTATGAAGGATTTGGTTTCCCACCATTGGAAGCTATGGCCAGTGGCGTGCCGGTGTTGACATCAGCATCTTCTTCTATGGCTGAAGTCGCTGGTGAGGCTGCTATTCTGGTTGATCCCAGGGATGATGACAGTATTGTTGACGGACTCAAGAGGTTGTTGCAGGATGATGAACTGCGTGTTGTCAATGGTCATAAGGGTTTGCTACAGGCCCGGAAGTTTACCTGGGAAGAATGTGTTAAAAAAACGGTAGACCTGTACAATTCAATCAGCAGGTAGTAAGGGAATTCATTTGCGTGTTCTTCATGTGTACCGTACCTACTTTCCCGATACCCAGGGGGGACTGGAAGAAACCATTCGCCAGATCTGTTGTAATACCAAGGCTTTTGGTGTTGACAGTCGGGTTTTCATGCTTAGTCGCAACCCTGATCCGGCTGTCATTGAAATGTCCGAAGCGCGGGTGTATCGGTTTCCATTGAGTTTCGAAATCTCCTCCTGTGGTTTTTCGTTGCACTGTTTCAGTGGGTTTAAACAACTGGTGGATTGGGCTGACATTGTTCACTACCATTTTCCTTGGCCCTTTGGTGACCTCCTCCATCTGTGGAGCGCAAGAGATAAGCCGTCAGTCGTCACTTATCATTCCGATGTTATCCGTCAACGCCATTTGTTGCGCTGTTATCGCCCCGTAATGCAGCGCTTTTTAGCTTCTGTAGATCGCATTATTGCAACGTCTCCCAACTATGTGGAGACCAGCCCGGTACTACGAAATTTTAGTGAGAAAATCGAGGTGATTCCCATTGGTCTGAACTATGACAGTTATCCCCAGGTGGATGCGTCTGAGCTTGACCGTGTCGAGCAGCAGTTTGGTAGAGATTTCTTTCTGTTTGTCGGTGTATTGCGCTATTACAAGGGGTTACATATTCTGCTGGAGGCCGCTCAACATCAGGAGTTTAAAATCGTCATTGTAGGTGCCGGTCCGATCGAATCTGAGCTGAAGGCCCAGGCGGCGGAATTGGGTCTGACCAATATTGTTTTTCCCGGATTTGTTTCTGACCAAGTGAAAGTTGCGTTGTTTCGATTGGCGCGCGCGGTGGTTTTTCCATCCTATCTGCGTTCGGAGGCCTTCGGAGTAACACTGGTGGAAGGTGCCATGTATCGTAAACCGTTGATTTCTGCTGAGATTGATTCGGGTATGTCCTATATCAACCAGCACGAAGAGACCGGTTTGGTGGTATCTCCCGGTGATCCAGTGGCTCTGCGCCAGGCGATGCTGTGTTTGCATAACAGCCCGGAATCGGCCCAAATAATGGGAGAAGCTGCCCACGAACGCTACCAGCAACTTTTTACCGGCCGCAAGATGGGGGAAAGGTATGCTGCCCTTTATCAAAAAATGGGCTGAGGATAGATCTCTGCGACGAAGGCCTTTCTCAAGATTCTTTCTGATTAGCACTCATCTTCCGCCGACTCCCTTCTCCTGGGGGAGAAGGTGGC
>OBJA01000975.1_pt1 | contig 21743 bp, 25 predicted proteins | sample 1519751 | NCBI WGS metagenome assembly OBJA01 (sample SAMEA3881238, study PRJEB22517) | soil metagenome | biome: lake sediment; feature: soda lake sediment; material: sediment, water from around vicinity | place: India | collected 2013-12-23 | depth 3 m
GATCAGCACATCAGCCTGACGCGGCGAAGCACGGAAAAGAATCCCCATGCGGTCGAGGTCGAAACGTGCGGCGCCGGTTGCCATCATTTCGATAGCACAGCAGGCCAAACCAAAGGTCATAGGCCACATGGAACTGGCACGCGACCAGTTAACCAGCTTGTCAAGGCTCGTCGTAATGAAGCCGCTACCTAATGTTGTGGGCTGTCCTACTCCCATTCCAGAGCTCCTTTTTTCCAGTCATAGATGAAGCCGATAACCAGCACAAAGATAAAGATCCCCATGGCGATGGCGCCGTACCAGCCAAGCTGCTTGAACACAACAGCCCAGGGATAGAGAAATGCCACCTCGACATCGAAGACAATAAACGCCACCGCCACCAGATAAAACTTCACGGAAAAGCGCTCGTTTGCGTTACCGACCGGCGGCACACCACACTCGTACGGTGACATTTTCAGCTCGCTGTAACGTCTCACTCCAATGAGCTTTGACATGACGACTGAACCGATCGCAAATGCGAAGGCGATGCCGATGACAACCAGTATCGGCAGATAGAGATCCAACATAGGAAACGCTCCTTCCTCAGATGACATTGAGACGCGTCGCGGCTCTCGTCAAAACACGTTTTAACGCCACAGTGTGTCGGAAATTAAGACAGTTGGCCCAGCTCTGTCAAGCAAAAAATACAGTATACTGTATGCAATTGGTCTGACCTGTTCAGCTTTTTTTGTGCTGAAATTACAACAGTTTTTTGTTTTCAAGCAAAAGTCGTGGTAGTTTCTCCGGTGCCTGTCGGCACCCTCGTTGACAGGAGCGGAAGATATGGAAAATCAGTAACACCTATAATCTATCAATACCTCGACGCTTTTCCCTTCCCGATAGATATGATCGTGTTCTGTCTTTCATATTTTGAGCAAAATACTATCCAGCCTTCATTCAGTATCAGCACACTGCCCGCGTTGATACTTTTTCCGACCCGGACAATATACAGTACATTACTGTTGATCAATAATTCTTTCCAGCGCCGCCGCGTCAAACTGGTATTCTGTTTTACAGTATTCACAGCGCACAGAGGTTATTTGCTGCTGTGCCAGATCCGTCAACTCATCGATCCCAAGGCCTGCCAGCATATTCTCTATCTGCGCACGGCTGCACGGACAGTGAAACGTTAACGGAATTGTTTCTTCAGCAGCAAAATCTCCTGTCCCAAATATTTGAGCCAGAATTTCTGCCGGTGCGACCTGTTCACGCACCAGACAGGTAATCGGCGACATTGATTCGAGCCGTTTGATGATTGCGTCGATTTTCTCCGGCAATTCAGGCGGCAGGACCTGAATCAGAAAACCACCGGCGGCAACAATATCTGCCCCCGTGCTGAACTCAACGCCGAGACCAATACTGGATGGCACCTGCTCGGAACTGGCAAGGTACCAGGCCAGATCCTCACCAATTTCGCTGGTCTGAAGCTGAACCATGCTCCGATAGGGTTCTTTGAGTCCAAGGTCCTTGGTCACGGTCAAAAAACCTGCCTTGCCGATTGCTCCAACGACATCAAACTTATTGTCTCCTGGTGGCAAACCACTGACAGGGTTGCGGATGGTGCCACGCAGGTAGCCCTGGGCATCGGCCTCGACTCCCATTTTGCCGATGGGACCATTTCCTTCTACAATCAGCGAAAGGCGCTGTCTGTCCTTGAGCAAACCGGCCATGAGCGCCCCCCCCGTAATCAAACGCCCAAGAGCAACGGTCGCGGTTAAATCCGTCTGCTGTTTTTCACAGATGGCTGCTACCGTATTTGTTGTTACTGCCAGCAACCCGCGAAAACAACGATCCGCACTGACAATACGCAGCAGGCTGTCTACCCCTTGTGTATGACCTTTGTCAACTTTCATTTCCTGACCTGTCTGAACCCCGATTATCCGTCTCGATCTGTCGCATCATAGAATTTATGCGTCCCGCTGCAACCGCCATACAAATACCCTGTACAGCCCCAACCTCTTCGGCTGTTACTCCTGCCTCCTCGGCAACGCCGAGGTAATACCTGACTCATGGATCACAGGCACTGGCTATCGCTGCCGCCAAACCGATCAACACAGTTGTCTTACGGTCAAGTGCAGACTCATCCCTCACCGCATCATAGAAATTAACATAAGCTGTACGGTTCTTGTCATTGAGCATTTTCACCTCCTTGACTCAGGTGCGCAATCGATAGCCCCGGCCAATCAGCCAGGCAGCCCAGATAAAAAGAGCCGTTGCCATGGCTATACTGACGCCAAATGCTATTGCAAAACTGGTATCGCCGACACCGATGATGGCATGGCGAAATCCGTCAATCAGATAAAACAGCGGGTTGAGGTAGGAAAGTGTCGACCAGGGGTCCGGTAAAATGGAAATCGGATAAAAGACCCCGCCCAGGTAGATAAGAGGCAAAATCATGAAATTGGAATAGACCGACAGGGTGTCGAAGTTATGGGCGTAAATTGCAGCGATCAGACCAAACTGGGCAAACAGAAAGCTGGCGATCATCGCCATCAGCAATGCCAACAGCGGAGATATCCATGGCAATGTTGCGAACACCAGCGAAATAATCATCACCACCGACCCCACCAGTAATCCCCTTATCATCGCTGCCAGGGTATAAGCGAGGATAAATTGCGGCGGCGTGACCGGCGTGACCAGAAGATCTACAATTCCACCAAGATACCTTGACATAAACAGGGACGAAGAGGTGTTGGCAAAGGAATTGTTAATCACCCCCATCATAATCAGTCCGGGAATGACAAACTGTGCGTAACTGAATCCTTCGAGCACGCTAAGGCGCTCTCCCAGAGTCGCTCCAAACACAAACAGATATAATGATGCGGTGACAATAGGCGCCAATAGTGTCTGGGTCGACACGCGACGAAAGCGCAGAACCTCTTTACGCAGCAGCGTGATAAACGGCAGCCAGGAGTAAAAACGATTGTCAGGCTGCTCCGACATTTTTACCTCCACCCACTCCGGTCAACTGTATAAAGACCTCTTCCAGTCCACTCTGATCGGTTTCAAAATCACGAATACTCAACCCCGAGCGCGACAGTTCACTCAACAGACTTCCGGCACTCTCTCCGGCAGGAAGATTGAGGACCAGGATGCTGCCGCCATTCTCAAGAATCGGGGCAAAGGGTTTAAATTCATCCGGTATTGATACCAGCGGTTGTTCAAGCCACAATTTCAAACGACGATTGGAGAGCTTGCGCACCAGCTCATGGGTTTGCTCAAGAGCGATGATCTCACCATGATTCATAATGGCGATGCGATCACACATTTGTTCTGCCTCTTCCAGATAGTGAGTAGTCAACAAAATCGAAGTTCCCTGGCGATTTATTTCTCTGACAAACTCCCAGAGACCATGGCGCAACTCAACATCAACGCCGGCTGTCGGCTCATCCAGAATCAGCAGACGGGGTCGGTGAATCAACGCCTTGGCAATCATGAAACGGCGCTTCATGCCCCCGGAGAGCTTGATCATGACTTTATCCAGATGGGGCCTTAGACCCAAACGATCGATCAACAGGTTGCGCCATAAAGGGTCATCCTTGACACCGTAGTATCCGGAATGTATCTCCAGCGCCTGTTGAACGGTAAAGAAATTGTCTATAACAATTTCCTGATGCACAACACCAATCAACCGTCTGGTATGGCGATAATCACTCTGATTGTCATAACCAAAAGCTCTCACCTGCCCACTACCGATCTTGACAACCCCGGCAATCATGTTGATCGTCGTGCTTTTACCGGCGCCATTCGGTCCGAGCAAGCCGAATATTTCGCCCTCGCGAAGATCAAAAGAAATGCCCTTGACGGCAGTTGCGCCCCCAAAGGACTTGTAGAGGTCTGTAATTTCCAGTGCATTCATGAATCGACTATAGCTGTCGTCAGTTATCGATGCAACTGCATTAAGTTCAGGCATCGACAATTGTCCTGATGTCTCACAAAAAAAAAACAGCTCACCGAAATGAGCTGTTTTTTTTGACTGTATGACAGGTACGTTACTTGATTACAAATGTACCGTCAGCACTGTATTCCACTGTGCTAGGCAAGTAAACAACACCTTTTTCATTCTTATAATTGCCGTCTTCAATCTCATCCTGCAGAGCGAAGAAAGCACCGCCGGAACGGGCACCGGTAGCACAAACAATGACAACCTTCTTGTCTGTCGGCAGCTTGGCGATAACGCCTTCAATGTTGTTGTAGAACTCTCCATCGGGAATCAGCATTGCACCAGGCATGTGGCCGGCGTTGAACTCACGCTCACTACGGACATCGACGATGAACAAGCTACCGTCGGCAATTCCTTTACGCAAATCTGCTTCATTGATGGTTGGTGAAGGGCCTGTCGGCGCGGCAACGATTCCACTGGCGTCATTGCCCCAGGTACCATTACCGGCTTTTTTCCAGGCCGGGATGCCTTCAGCATAAACGCGAACTCTCTTGTAACCCAACTTGAGAGCTTCACGGGCACTGAAGTGGCTCAGGTCACAATGATGACCGCCGCAGTAGAATACCAGAAGAGTGTTTTTGTCGGCCGGCAGCAGGCCTTTTTTCTGCTCCCACAATACCCAGGGAATAGAGATGGAACCGGGGATGTGCTCGTTGATGTGCACACCATGGGGACGGGAATCGATCAGGGCAAAACCGCCCTTGGCGATGTCATCTACAAGTGTTTTTAACGGACCGGTTTGAATAATGGTGTAGTTGCCTTGCTTGCTCCACTCAGGCTCACCTTCGTACCAGGCACTAATGTTGGTAAATCCAAGTCTTTGGGCGACGACCGCCGCCTCACCTGTGAAGGGTCAAGCCAACCCTCCACAATAAAAAATAATTTGTTTGTCTCTAGGCAGGTTAGGAATGTCCGCCTCGAATCGCGGAGTCGGGATGTGAACAGAACCCGGAACCGTATCAGCAGCAAAACGAGTGATCGGGCGGGTATCTACCAGGACAAACCTGTCATTCTTATCGAGAGTTTCCTGAATCAGAGGAGCATCTCCATAGACCTCGTTGAACAGTGCCAACACTTCCTTGGTGGTGATCCGGATTTTCGGATCCTGCTCCACCAACTGGGTGTGGCCTTGCGCCGACGGCGTTACCGCCGTTGTCGGTGCTGTTGTCGCACAACCTGCTGCAAACAGCAGCAATGCGACAAGTGGCAGGAATTTGACTCGCAAAAATCGCATCCTTTACTCCTTTCTTCTTTCGCTTTCGGGTTATGAAATATAATGCAAATTCGGTTTTGTCCCCTTCTCGGGACGCAACACCTTTGCATCAGGGTTAGCCTTGAGCAATTTAGACACGGCGCTATTGGGATCATTCATATCCCCAAAAACCCGTACCTTGGTCGGACAGGTATCAACACAGGCCGGCACCTGACCTTGAGCAACACGGTGAGAGCAAAAATCGCACTTGTCAGCATGATAGTCTTCGGTCATATAGCGCGCCTCATAAGGACACTCAAGGACGCAAAGAGTACAGCCGATGCATTTTTTCTTGTCAACAACCACAACACCGTCATCTTTGGCCCAGGTGGCATTAACAGGGCACACGGATACGCAAGGAGGATTACCGCACTGATGACACTGCTCCGGCTGAAAAGATTGTTTCAGGTTGGGATAGGTACCAACAATACCGGTCGTATTGATCCAGTTACGCCGCACTTCCTGATTCCCTTTAGCATCAATAATATTTTCGCGCTTACAGGCAACGTCGCAGGCTTTACAGTCAATGCACTTGTCGGCATCAAAGACAATTGTCCAGAGTTTTTTATTAGCCATGGTCATACCTTCCTGATTTCAACAATAGTGTCGTGCAGCATCGCATTTCCAGAAATAGACTCATAGTGAGACTCAAGGATTTGCGCCTGAGTTGCCCCCTTACCATAGACCAGGGGTTGATTTTTCGACATACTGCCATAACCATGAGCAAAATACAGACAGTCAGGTCGAATCGCCTCAGTAACCTGCGCTTTAATACGCGCTTCTCCACCGGTACGGTTGGTCAGCAAGACCATGTCACCGGACTTGATTCCTAAACGTGTTGCGCTGGCAGTATTGATCCAGACACTGTTTTCAGGCATATGCCAGTTCAGATCAGGAAAAGAAGCTGTCATAGAGTGGGTATGGATAGCATGACGGCCTACAACAAAACGGAAACGATCTTTGGGAATTTCACCACACCCGCGATACACCGGCAAGGGGTCCAGTCCACGACTTTCAAAATCGGCACTGTAGAGTTCAACTTTCTGCGTCGCGGTATTGATTGTTCTCTTACCGCTACGATAATCGCCGATCTCAGCCTTACGGCCATCAGTAAAGAACCCTTTTTCCTTGAGCATCTCCAGTCCGCCCGGATAGTCAGCCATGAAATTCCTGGCATGCTGCTCAACATCTCCTTCAAAATATTCATCGAGAGTGGTGCCGTCTTCATCTTCAAAATGGGCGGCCAGTCCCTTGATCAGGTCAAAACCAGGCCGGGTATCATGAAGCGGCTTGATCAGAGGCTGCCGGATGACAACATAGGGCTCAATACCTGACAGACCATAAGGAGCATCAAAACGTTCGAGATAGTTCGACTCCGGCAACACCACATCCGCCATCCAGGCGGTGCTGCTCATAAAGGTGTCGATGGAGACGATGATGTCCATCTTGGCGAACAGTTCCAGAGTCTTGTTACGATCCGGCACTGAATCGATAACATTCTGCTTGTAGATAAACAGGCCGCGAATCGGGTAGGGATCACTCTTAAGGGCACGATCACGCCAGGGGATCCAGGAACCATCGCGAGGGTTCAGGAAAGTCACATCGTCAGCTTCCAAGCGTGACCGGGTCAGATCGTACCAGGCCGGCTCATAGAAATAACTTCTCAGCGGAATGGAGATGTTGGGGATCAGTCCACCTTCCCGATCAAAGCTGCCGCAGATCGCGTTGACCAGGGCAATCGCGCGCCGGGCCTGAACATCCTGGCCATGCCATCCGGAACGACGGCCCGGATACCATACGGCACCTGGTGTATTGGCAAATTCACGAGCAATTGTCTGAATAGCCGCAGCGGGAACATCCGTTTCTGCAGCAGCCCACTGGGGCGTATACTGCTTGACGTGACGTGCCAACTGTTCAAAACCTTCGCAATGATCACGCACAAAGTCTTTATCGTACAGGTTTTCGCCGATAATCACATGCAGCATGGCAAGAGCAAATGCCATGTCGCTGCCCGGCTTGATCGGATACCATTCCGTTGACTTTGCTGCCGTCTTGGTAAAACGCGGATCAAGGCAGATGATTTTTTTACTGCGATCACTGAAGATATCCATGGTGTCGGGGGTAAAAATTGCCTCGGCACGATCAGCCCCCGCCAGGATAATATAGGGAGAATTTTTTACATCTGCAGTCGGATAAGTACCGAACACCGCCATGTTACCGCGAATATTTGAACTCAGACAAAGACCCGGGTGGCGCAAGGAATTGGGTGATCCGAATACTTCGCGAAATTGATTCCAGTAGTGTTCATGGTACGTACCCTCGGAAGAAACAAAGCCGATACAGGAACGATGTCCGCCCTCTTCCTCGACAACCTTGTTAGTCTTTTCAGCTATATAGGCGTAAGCTTCTTCCCAGCTAGCTTTCTTCCATTTACCCTCGCCACGCTTACCGGTCCGAATCATGGGATACTTGACCCGGTTGGGATCATAGGGAGTCCAGGCTCCAGCATTACCACGCGCGCACATCATCCCGCGACCCTTGCCAAATTCAGGTTGAGGCTCAAGACGCTTGACGACACCGTTGACAACCTGTCCCCGGAAAACACATTTATTAGTACAGATAGCACAGCTTGATGCCACATATTTCACTTTTTGAGCAGCAAGCTCATCGGCATGTGCTTTACTCACGTAGCGAAAACCCGCTACGGACGACATACCCAGGCATCCAACCCCGGCAGCCGTTCCTTTGAGAAATTTTCTGCGTGTAATACTCATAACGATTGTCTCCACCAGTTTCTGTTTATAGTGTTAACCGTCAACACGGCCGCGCCGTGTTCAATGCCTTCTTTGTCCTGATTTCCTGCAGGATGGAACAAAGCTCCTCGGCAACGGTCACATAGATACCAACATCATCGTGTTCGCGCAGGGCAGACGCAAAAGCTTCCGGCCACTGGCTGTAAAAGTCGGCAATCAGGGAGTGGAGAGCCTCTTGTTCTACTTCCCCGCTTAGAAGCATAACAAGCACCTCCACCATCATGGGGATGTAATCCGGTGGCTGTGCCATGTCGATGGCAATGCCATTGTCCAGACAATATCCGCTGAATTGGGACATGAATTCCAGCCGGTTTTCTTTTTCCAGATAACAACCGGCATAAGGTGGGGCCGAAACTCCGCCCAGACTGTTAACAAACAAGCGAATATAACGGCTCTCAAGATCCTCAAGCTTGAGGTCGCAGCGATCTGCGACCTCAAGCGTCGGATACTCCAGCAAAGCCACCAGCTCCAATAGACGCCGGGCAGCTTCCTGTTTTTCTACAGCTAACACGCTCTCTTGCAATTAACCGCAGGATTCCGGCTTCTGATTCATCGGATCGTCAGAATCAGAGGCGTGGCTGTGCAGGAACAGAAAGACATGGTTGATAATGCGCTGGGTCAGACCGGCACCGCCACAAGGAAGCTTGTCCTTGTCTGCAGTAAGCATCTGCTGCCACTCAGCACGGGAATGAGCACCGGGAACCGGAATATCCTGATCACATCTTTGTGCCTGACCGGTAAACCATGCCCACTGTCCACGATCCTTGTTGGCACTCTCCCAACCACTGATATCAAATGAAAAGGCTACACCAGGAGCCATCAGAGCGAGACAAGCGATGAGTACGACTACTTTCTTCATTTTGGAACTCCTTCTTTTGATTGATAGAATGTTCTTTCGTCCACACCGACACCTGACTGTTCCCGTGTCGGCAATTGGCCAAGCGGCAAAAGGTCAACCAAGCTCCATTTTGCGCTGCCACTTAAAGATACTTCAAGGGACAGCTTCAACTTGGACCGCCTACGACTTCTTCAACTTTAATCAAAGGGCTTACCCTGTCCAGCGCACAGGATGCTATGATAATTGTTGTTGCGTGTCAATGAAAAATGGCGCAATTCATCGTAGAATCACAATCCCTTTGATTGACTGAAATTGCCTTTTACCCCCGACTGCAGTATAAATGCACATCCATTTCACCACCCAACAGGAATCGAAATCCATGGGATACAAAAACCTTCGCCAAGCCGTAAATGATCTCGAACAAACAGGCCAACTGATCCGCATCAACCGCCCTGTTGATCCCAACCTGCTGGCCGGAGCAATCCAGCGGCGGGTCTATCGGCACCAGGGTCCGGCTTTGCTGTTTACCAATCTCAGCAACAGTCGCTTCCCCGCCGTTGCCAATCTGTTCGGCACTCTGGAACGCACACGCTTTCTCTTTCGTGACACCTTGAGTCGCATTGAGACCCTGGTTAAACTCAAACTCGACCCGAAACACCTGCTGCGCTCTCCCGGTGCCTTGCTCAGTGCCCCCTTTGGCGCATCTCATCTGCTCCCGCGCAAGGTCGGGACCGGACCAATCATGACCGGCCTGACAAACCTCAGCGCTCTTCCCCAAATCAAAAGCTGGCCTGATGATGGCGGTGCCTTTGTTACCCTTCCTGCAGTTTACAGTGAAAGCGCCGACAAACCCGGATTGCGGCACTCCAATCTCGGCATGTACCGGGTACAGATTTCCGGCAACGATTATGAGCCGGATCGTGAGGCCGGCCTTCATTATCAGCTCCATCGCGGTATCGGTGTGCATCAACGCGAAGCCATTGACAAAGGCATCCCCTTCAAGGTCAATATCTTTGTTGGTGGACCACCCAGCCTTACGGTGGCGGCTGTCATGCCCCTGCCTGAGGGAATGCCGGAGCTATCCTTTGCCGGACTGCTTGGCGGTCACCGGATCCCCATGGTCCAGCCACAAGACTTTCTGCCCATGCCGGCAGAAGCTGATTTTGTCATCTGCGGCACAGTAGATTCTGCTCAACTCAAACCGGAAGGACCTTTCGGTGACCACCTGGGTTACTACAGTCTCGCCCACGACTTTCCTCTACTCAAGGTTGAGCGGGTCTATCATCGCCCCGACGCCATCTGGCCCTTCACCACTGTCGGTCGTCCACCGCAGGAGGACACCAGTTTCGGCACCTTTATTCATGAATTGACCGGCGATCTGATCCCCGACGTTCTCCCTGGCGTCAAGGCGGTTCACGCCGTTGACGCCGCCGGAGTCCATCCGCTGCTGCTGGCCATCGGCACCGAACGCTACACTCCATACCAGCCAACCGACCAGCCCCAGGAGCTGCTGACCCAGGCCTGTGCCATTCTGGGGCAGGGGCAACTGTCTCTGGCCAAATATCTTTTGATTGCTACTGACAACGACGACCGCCTTGACATCCACGATGTCCCGGCATTCTTCCGCCACCTTCTCGAACGAATCGACTGGCGGCGTGATTTGCATTTCCATACTTCCACAACCATCGACACTCTTGATTACAGCGGCCATGGCCTGAATCAGGGTTCCAAGGTTGTCATGGCTGCCACAGGCAGCAAGCGCCGCGTCTTAGCCGAACAACTTCCGGAAGACATCAGCCTGCCAACCGGTTTTGATGCTCCACGTCCAGCGACCGCCGGTATTCTGCTGGTCACGGGTCCACCCTGCACGACAAAGACCGGTCAGCCTGACGCTGATCTGCTGCGCTTTTGCAACCACTACAACAGCGATCATCCAATCAATGGTTTTCCGTTGATCATCATTGTTGACGACAGTGATTTCTGTTCGGCCGAGGCAAACAACTGGCTTTGGGTAACCTTCACCCGTTCCAACCCGGCCTCAGATATCCATGGTATCGATGCCTGGCAGCACAACAAGCACTGGGGCTGCGATGGCTCCCTGATCATTGACGCCCGCAGCAAACCTCATCACGCACCGCCGCTGATTGATGATCCCGCTATCGAACAACAGGTTGATGACCTGGGTGCTCCCGGCGGCCCCCTCCATGGAATTATCTGACAAAGGACTCTTTGCATGCTCCAACTTCAACCCGAACCGTCGACAGTTCCCGATCTGATCGGTGCTATCGGCAACACTCCACTCATCGACATTTCCAGCCTGAGCGGTCGCACCGATATCAGGCTGCTGGCCAAACTGGAAGGCAGCAACCCCGGCGGCTCCGTCAAAGATCGCCCGGCACTGCAAATGATCGAAGCCGCAGAGCGCAGTGGCGAGCTGAACCACAACAAGATCATCCTGGAGCCGACATCCGGCAACACCGGAATCGCCATCGCTATGATCGGCGCAGCCAAAGGCTACAAGGTCAAACTGGTGATGCCGGCCTGTGTCAGTGTCGAACGTCGTGGCATTCTCGAAGCTTACGGCGCTGAAGTCGTCCTTTCGCCCGGTTGCGAAATGACCGATGGTGCCATCCGTCTGGCCCGGCGAATTCTGCAAGATAATACCGAAACCTACTACATGCCGGATCAGTACAGTAATCCCAACAACCCTCTGGCACACTATCACACCACAGGGCCGGAAATTTTTCGTCAAACCGCAGGCAATATTGATTATTTTGTCGCCGGGATGGGCACGTCGGGAACCCTGATGGGTACCAGCCTTTTTTTTCAGGAACACGCACCCGGTGTTCAGGTTGTGGGTATTGAGCCGGGCCTCGGCCATAAAATTCAGGGGCTGAAGAACATGGAGGAAGCGATCGTTCCCACGATCTACGACGAACGTCGACTGGCACGGAAACTGGTAGTTGCAGATGAGGCCGCGTTTGAAGCAACCCGGATACTGGCCCACAAGCTCGGACTCTTTGTTGGCATGTCTAGCGGAGCAGCCGTTGCCGGAGCCCTGAAGTTGACTGAGGAGATACGACACGCCACCATTGTGGTGCTGCTGCCGGATCGCGGGGATCGCTACTTGAGTACCAACCTGTTTCGCTCCCACTGCGCAGAATGTCCACCATGAGTGATCTGCCGGAGTTTCTTCATAAAAACGCGATCCGCAAACTGGAAAATTTCTGTCGCCGGGCAAAACAGAACCCTGCCGATCCGCGAACCTTGAATTATCGGATAGCAGGTCTGCACATCTATCTGTTCGAAATCAGAAAGGCTTCAGCGAAAACCGAAACAACCAGGGAACTACCAATGGCCCAACTACGCTTTAATCCCGAGCTGAATCAATGGAGCCTGCACCATCAGAATGGCTCACACTGGCAGCTTTATCTGAATGCCGGACCGACCCTTGAACTGGACAAGCTCCTTACTGCCATCAATCAGGATCCCTACCGCTTTTTCTGGCACGATTAAGTTTTCCCCACTACCCACTCCCTATTACCTATTGCTCCAACCTACCTCTTGCAAACCAGAAAAACCCCAATCAACAACAGCACAACCCCGGCAATCCGCTTGCCGTCAACAGGAATGCCGCGCATGCCAAAAACCCCATAATGATCCATGACCAGTCCGGCGGTGAGTTGCGATACGATGGTCAGAGCCAGAACGGCCGCTGTACCGATCTTCGGCACCCCGATAATCGTCATGGTGACGAAAAAAGCACCGAACAAACCGCCGCTGAGCTGCCACCAGGGAACCTCGACGACGCGGCGCAAATTTCCCTGCCCGGATATCAGCGATATGACCAGCAAAACCAGGGTACCAACCGCAAATGAAATGGTTGCAGCCTCAAGAAAACCGGTCTTTTCCGCCAGTCGGGCGTTTATGGAGGGCTGTATTGCCACCGCAACTCCCCCACAGACTATCAGCACCATCAATACCAGGCTCGACATCGGCTATTTCTCCCGCTGCGTCCGACAGTCAAGACACAGGTGCGCCCGCAGTCCGACATCAATAATGGGTTTCATACTGATGGACAACCTCACCCGCCCTGAGATCATCATTCTGTTCGCCGACGCACCAACTTTGAGATCACTTTGAACTCATCGGTTCCGGCAATTTTGATCAGTTGAAAAAGTGCCGTCTCCGTCGTTGTAATAACTGCTCCGGCAGCGGCTGCCAGATTCAGGGCATTTTCATAGTCACCAATAAAACGCGAACCAACGGCATCTCGTACCAGATGAACACCGTACCCCCGGTCAAGCAGGTCAAGAACCGTTTGCAGCACACAGACATGGGTCTCCATACCGACGATAATCACCTGATCAGCACCGGTCTTCTTCAACGCGGCAACAAATCCATCATCACCACAGCAACTAAAGGACAACTTTTCAATACAGTGTTCCCGGGCCGCCTCACTGAACTCAGGGATAGTGTGCCCCAAGCCCTTAGGGTACTGCTCCGTGACTATAACCGGCAGACCAAGAGACCGACACCCCTCGATCAGCAGGGGAACATTTTGCAACAGATGTTGATACAGGTTTTTGTTTATGGCCGGCACCAGCTTTTCCTGCACATCGATAACCAGCAGCGCAGTCCGTTTCACCTCCAGCCAGAACTTATCCCTGATGTCTGTCATTGTAACCTCCTCATATTGTGTTGCACATCAATCACTGCCACCCGACCCCCATTATTCCAGCGCAAGCTCTGCGGGAATGGGATACGAGGTGTGCACTGTTCATTGTTGAGCCACCGAAACAACAGCAGCCAATCAATGCATACAGTACATTTTCCGACCGCCGACGACAACCTCTGTTTGTGGCTGTTTTACAATCGATTGCGACAAAAACCGACAGATCCCTTGACAACAGTAATACAGTGTCTCATCCCGGGATAAAAACCTGCCGAACAAATACACAATCTTGCCACACACCTTTAAAAGTGTTGCAACTCAACTGTTGTATGTGATATCTAGTTGCACAATTCAACACAAATGTTGGGACAAATCGGCAAGAAACGCTGTCTCAGACACAATGAAAACGTTTTGATTCAGACGGTTAGCCTTGCCCGACAACTGCCACGGAACATCGTCCACATTAGTGTTGCAGTCCAAAGAGGATACAACATTGCACCACAATCGTTCTCTCTTTCAAGTAAAAGTCCAGGATCATTTCTGCATTGCATTGTACTTACTAACCTCTGGCCACTGAACAAAGGAACTTGATTATGGAAGGTACTGAGAAATCTGCCAGAACCACTCTGAATGAAATAGAGTGGGGAGTAGCCAATCGATTATTTTCAGGCAGTCTGAGCTATTATGTTGCTGTTGTCATTTCAGCACTTCTGGTCCTCATTGGGCTTATTGCCGGCATTCATTCGCTGGCTGCAGGCCACCTGGATACATTCAATGTTGACCGTGAGGTTGCCTGGGGCATCCTGATTGCCGCCTATGTCTTTTTTGTTGTTACCTCAACCGGGCTCTGCCTGGTCTCATCTATCGGCCACGTTTTTGGCGTTAAATCCTACATGCCGATAGCCAAACGATCTGTTTTTCTCTCCATCGCCACCATCCTCGGCGGTTTTTTCATCATTGCCTTTGAGATCAAAGTTCCCTGGCGCATGCTGATTTACAACGTCATCTCGCCGAACCTCACCTCCAACATCTGGTGGATGGGAACTCTCTACGGTGCCTACCTGGTACTGATGATGTTTGAATTCCTGTTCCTGAATATCAACAAGCACAAGTTTGCAGTATTTTGCGGTTTTTCCGGTGCCATTGCCGGTATTGCCGCCCACAGTAATCTTGGCGCTGTTTTTGGCCTGCTCATGGGCCGGGACTTCTGGCATGGCCCCTACATGTCAATTTACTTTATTGCTTCAGCGATGATGACCGGAACTGCTGTCATTATTCTCTTCCACTATCTCGCTTACAAGGTCAACGGTGAATCCCTGGTGCAGGACAAGCCGATGATGGAATCCCTTGATGTTGTACGCCGCCTGGGGATTCTGCTGATCAGTGTTATTATGTTCTTCACCAGCTGGAAGATGATTGCTGCTGTCGCGGGAGCACCAAGCGGCAAGTACGAGGCGGCCATGGCATTGATCAGCGGCCCCTATGCTTTCAATTTCTGGTTCTTTGAAGCCGGCTTTGGCTTGTTGCTGCCATTGGTACTCTTCTACATGTCAAAGGGCACCGACCTGAAAATGATGTTCTGGGGCTCAGCCATTATGCTGGTAGGTATCTTTATCATGCGCTATGACCTGGTTCTCGTTGGTCAGATCGTTCCGTCTTTTTACGAATACGGTGTTAACGAATACAGCAGCCTGCTGAAATACTTCCCGTCGCTCCATGAAATCGCCATCACCCTTGGGGGCTTCGGCCTGACTGTCTTCCTCTTTCTGGTTGGCGAGAAGATTTTCGATGGACACAAAGTTGACCCACACCACTAAAGCGTTCTAGAAATTGGAGATTTAACGATGAAAAAGAATATCAGCAATCTCTCTCCGGCAGACAATGAGGGGACTGAGAACATATCGATCGATGAACGTCGCGATTTCCTCAAAATGGGCCTGGCAATAACCGGTGTCTTTTGTGGTGGAACTATCATTTCAGCGACATCTGCTGTTAATCGGGTATTTGCTTCGGCAGGGGCATACGCAGACAAATATCCCTACAAACCCCACTACAGCATGGTTCTTCATGTTGATTCCTGCATTGACTGTGAGCTCTGCATGGAGGCCTGTGTCGAAACCAACAGCGTCCCCGACTACGGTTGGAGAACAAAGATTCTTGAATATGAGAATCCCCGCGCCCTGGGTGTAAAGCGCGAGTTCATTCCCATCCTGTGCAACCAGTGCAACCTGCCACAGTGCACACGCGTGTGCCCGACCAGAGCAACCTACAAAGACAGAACCCATGGTATCGTCATGATGGACAGAAAAAAATGCATCGGCTGCATGACCTGTCAGCTCGGTTGCCCCTACAATGCGCGTTATTTCAACGAAGTCTTCCACGCCGTGGATAAATGCGACTTCTGTTACAAGACCCGCCTTTCTGCCGGCAACAAGACAACCGCATGTTCCGAAGCCTGTCCGGCGGATGTACGCATTTTCGGAGATCTTGCCGATCCACGCAGCAAGGTCTATCGAACAGTCCATCAGCTTGAAAAGGCAGTGTGGGTTATGCGCCCCAAATCGGGCACAAAGCCGAATATTTTTTACACCAAAGGCTGGCCTTTAAGCTAAGCGGAGGAGCTTCCATGAACTTTACACGATTTATCACTGTTGTTGCCGTGTGTGCTGCCGTACTGGCTACCGCCACGCTGAATATCGCCAGCACCTCCAATCCTCGGATTGTTACCGGTGGTGAAATTCAATATAAGTCATCTTATTTCAGTCATGAGTCCCACGTGGCCATGGGATTTTCCTGTCAGGATTGCCATGCCACCCCCTTTGCCTTTGAAACCGGTGAAATGCTGACCAGAGCAGACTTCAGCATGCAGGCTATGTACGACGGCAAGTTCTGCGGATCATGCCATGACGGTTCCATGGCTTTTCCTTCAGATCGTGATTGTACCTCTTGCCACAATGCTGCAGGTGGCGATATCATCTACACGCAACCGGTAAAGGGTGTCATTTTCAGCCACGAGAGTCACAATATGTTTGGCTGTGAATCCTGCCACGAGGGACTCTTCCCCATGGAGGCACTGGAAACTCAAAAGGCCGACAACTTCACCATGGAAGCCCTCTACAATGGGCTCTACTGTGGAGCATGTCATGATGGACAAATGGCTTTTGCAGCCAATACTCAATGTGCCACCTGTCATATCGGCGTAAAAGGCTACAACAGAAGCAGCAGGTAACCAGGCCCGACTTCAGCCTCAGGCACCTGGCTTAACAGAGGGTTCCTGAGGCTGTACTTACATCAGCAGGCAATCAAGCAGATTATTCTTCGGCGGCAGTTATGAGCGACATCAAAGAACAATGTATCGGTACCATTCTCGACAGTGTCGCCGATGGTGTTTTTACCGTTGACCAGAACATGCGCATCACCATGTACAACAAGGCCGCCGAAGCCATCACCGGCGTACCGGCTGAAGAGGCCATTGGTCGCTACTGTCATGAAGTATTCAACGCCGATGTCTGTTTCACTGCCTGCCCTGTCAAAGAATCAATGGAGCTTGAACTGCCGGTAACCGACCGTGAAGTTCACATCAGAAGAAAAGATGGTCGAATTGTACCCATCGCCATCAGCGCCAACATTTTGCGTGACCGTGATGGAAATCCCATTGGTGGAGTTGAAACCATCAGGGATCAATCCCTCATTCAATCTCTTCAGCAGGAAATCGAAAGCAAATTCACCTTTTGCGACCTGATGAGTCGTAACAAAAAAATGCACAAGCTGTTTTCCATGATTCCCGATATTGCCAAGAGTGACGCAACAGTCCTCATCAAAGGAGAAAGCGGCACCGGCAAGGAACTGGTTGCCAGGGCAATCCACGAAAACAGCCCGCGCAAAGACGGTCCACTAGTCATCGTTAACTGCGGAGCACTCCCGGAGCCGCTGCTTGAGGCTGAGATTTTTGGATCAAAGCGCGGAGCCTATACCGGCTCGGTAGAAAATCGTCCCGGACGACTGGAAACTGCAAAAGGCGGCACTCTTTTTCTCGACGAACTGGGGGATCTACCCTTACCGCTCCAGGTCAAACTACTACGTGTTCTTGAAAATCACGAATATCAGCCTCTTGGATCTTCCACTCCCGTCAAGGCCGATGTTCGCTTTCTTGGTGCCACACACAGAAATCTTCACAAGATGGTTGAACGTGGCGAATTCCGCCGCGACCTCTTTTTCCGCATTAACGTACTTTCTGTAGAGATTCCATCGTTACGCGAACGTCCGGAAGACATTCCTCTTCTTGCCGATAAATTTCTAAAACGCTTTAACGCCCTTTACCACAAGAGCATCAAGGGATTCAGCCCTGAAGCCATGCAGCTGCTCTTAAACCACGATTACCCCGGCAATGTAAGAGAGTTGCTCAATCTTATCGAACAGACCGTTATCCTGTGCAAATACAACGAAATCAAGCTTGACTGCTTTTCCGACCGCATCAGATCCCACCCCCTGGCACGCACAACCCACAAGCGGATCATCAGCAATCCCCATCTTTCTCGAGAAACAATTATTGAAACACTTGAAAAGTACAACGGCAACAAAACCAAAGCATCTACAGCGCTCAATATCGACAGAACAACCCTTTGGCGCTGGATGAAAAAATTCAACATCAGTTAATCAGTCAGACATCCACCCTCCCGTTATTGCTTCAGCGATCAGGCAATCAACCCCGGACCACCCCAATTTCTGCCCTCTAGATGCGGGACCACTAATGACTGAATCAGAGGGCGGAGTTCCAGAAGGATTCAAGTCTGGAAATATGGATCCTTGGCAATATCTTCAATATAAACGGTTTATCTATTTGGCGAATCAATCAATAAAAGGCAAACCACCCAGCGCAACACACCAGGTGCCTTTACTGATCTGAGAATATCCAATTTATAACGCCGTTATTTTCTGCGTATCAATAATACTGGCTATTTAGCTCCGGTAACTATTTCCACTGTCGGTATCAGCCCCGACTCGAGCAACGTTGTTATATTTGTTATATTATCCCATATGTTGCACGATTCCTGATTTTGCAACTGATGTTGCAACGCCTGTTGCAACTGTATTTCTCCATATGCTTCAGCATGTTAACTAGTCTATTTCTTTTTTCTAATGTTTACTGTTGCACGCTGCAACGGTTTTTAACCTGTTGCGATCATTGTCCGTGCCACAGAATCTCACCTCCAACTAGCAAATCACTGATTTAACTGATGTTTTCCTTTTGTTTCTGTGTTGCGCGTTTTTTGGCACAACAATTGATATATATGAAAAGCAAATAACAACACAAAAAACAGGGAAAAAGGATCTCGTCATGAAGAACAGTCAAAGCACATACTCCGTTGTCGCAATACCCTACTACGGCAGTGTTGCACGACCCGGACAGGGATTTGAAAATATCTACATCTTCGCCGCTGTCAACCGTGAGAACGGTGCCATTGACAACACCTGGGTCGAATCCTGGACCGGACGTACCGCCAACGAACTGGCCATCTGGCTGGCCAGGAACAACGTTAATGGAATCTTCTCAGATGGCTACTCTCTGGCCCTTGAAAAGGCCCTCTCCGGTTGGGACATCTGGAGCCACTGGGAAGTCACGGGCGAAATTCACGATATCGTCGAAGAACACTGGCGCAAACATATTCATTCAGCAGCGTAAGAACCATCAACAACCTAACGGAGAACATCATGAGAAGAATTGAGAACATTACATCAACACCAAGAGACGCAAAATACCTGAACAGATCACTGATTTTTCTCGGGGCCTTTGCTGTCGCTGCCAGCATTTACGTCGCCTGGCCGGCCCTTACCCATCTGGGAATGAAACTGCTGTAAGCAAACGCCTATAACACACGATAAGGAGAACGCCATGAGAGTAGAAAATATTATTTCCAGCCCCGTGAAAACAACTTACAAGTACGGCGTATACGGAACCTTCGGTCTCTGCGCCATCGCCCTTGGTGCCTTTGTCATCTGGTCAATCTCTTGCATCGGCGGGGCCGCTGTCCAACTCATCAGCAGCGCCATGTAACAAGCCTGAACCCGCTGCAACGACAGGAGTCCATGACATACGACTCTTTGTCGTTGCAGCAACCGTTGCACAGCAGGGAAAGCAACACCACATTGCAACACCACCTCATCCACAACCCCAAGCCTGCCACCCTGCAGCCCCAGACAATACCACCCCACTCCTACTGAAATACCAGAATGTTGCAGCGCAACATCTCGGCAACCCGAACAGACTAACACAACCAAGCCAACATACTGATTTAGCGTATTAATATTTGCCACCAACTACGAAAGTTGGGGTGGCACCATAATTGCTAGATAGGCAACATCGGCAACCTGTCAGCAAGGAGACAACAATGCGAGTAGCCGTCAGTGCACGCGGACCTCACGCTGATTCGGATATTGATCGCTGTTTTGGTCGCGCTTATTGGTACTACATTCTCGACACCAATACAGAAGAGGCCATTGCCGTAGATAACACAGAAATAAGAAACGCTCTTGGAAACGCCGGGCAAATGGCCAGCGAACTTCTTAAAGACTACAAAGTCGATGCCTTGCTCACCGGTGAAACCGGCCCCAAAGCTCACAGACACCTGCTGAAGTCCGGAATAGCCATCTTTCATGGAGCCGCAGGCACAGTCAAGCAGACAATAGAGCTCTGGCAAACAGGAAAGCTGTTTCTCGCCGGCAACCCAAATGGACCAGGCAACCCCTTCTGCCTGAGCCAGGCAGAAGAAGAGATAAGGTATCATCCACCAGAGCCCAAACTGTCACTGGTTGGATTATACAGATAGGAGAGCCCATGAGAGTCGAGAACATTGAAAGCTGCCCGATGAAAACGGCCTACAAGATCGGCGCATTAGGCACCTTCATCTTCTGTGGTCTTTTTCTCGTTGCCTTCGTTTTATGGTCAATAGCCGGCATAGGCTGGGCAATCCTCAAGATTCTGGGGATTGACGGCTAACAGCGCCGCAGACAGACGGGCAACCTGGAAACAATGCCAGCGCCGACAGACTTATAACACCGTTATTTTCTGTGCATCAATAATACTGGCTATTTAGCTCCGGTAACTATTTCCACTGTCGGTATCAGCCCCGACTCGAGCAACGTTGTTATATTTGTTATATTATCCCATATGTTGCACGATTCCTGATTTTGCAACTGATGTTGCAACGCCTGTTGCAACTGTATTTCTCCATATGCTTCAGCATGTTAACTAGTCTATTTCTTTTTTCTAATGTTTACTGTTGCACGCTGCAACGGTTTTTAACCTGTTGCGATCATTGTCCGTGCCACAGAATCTCACCTCCAACTAGCAAATCACTGATTTAACTGATGTTTTCCTTTTGTTTCTGTGTTGCGCGTTTTTTGGCACAACAATTGATATATATGAAAAGCAAATAACAACACAAAAAACAGGGAAAAAGGATCTCGTCATGAAGAACAGTCAAAGCACATACTCCGTTGTCGCAATACCCTACTACGGCAGTGTTGCACGACCCGGACAGGGATTTGAAAATATCTACATCTTCGCCGCTGTCAACCGTGAGAACGGTGCCATTGACAACACCTGGGTCGAATCCTGGACCGGACGTACCGCCAACGAACTGGCCATCTGGCTGGCCAGGAACAACGTTAATGGAATCTTCTCAGATGGCTACTCTCTGGCCCTTGAAAAGGCCCTCTCCGGTTGGGACATCTGGAGCCACTGGGAAGTCACGGGCGAAATTCACGATATCGTCGAAGAACACTGGCGCAAACATATTCATTCAGCAGCGTAAGAACCATCAACAACCTAACGGAGAACATCATGAGAAGAATTGAGAACATTACATCAACACCAAGAGACGCAAAATACCTGAACAGATCACTGATTTTTCTCGGGGCCTTTGCTGTCGCTGCCAGCATTTACGTCGCCTGGCCGGCCCTTACCCATCTGGGAATGAAACTGCTGTAAGCAAACGCCTATAACACACGATAAGGAGAACGCCATGAGAGTAGAAAATATTATTTCCAGCCCCGTGAAAACAACTTACAAGTACGGCGTATACGGAACCTTCGGTCTCTGCGCCATCGCCCTTGGTGCCTTTGTCATCTGGTCAATCTCTTGCATCGGCGGGGCCGCTGTCCAACTCATCAGCAGCGCCATGTAA